>OCVV010000959.1_pt1 | contig 20773 bp, 15 predicted proteins | sample 1539721 | NCBI WGS metagenome assembly OCVV01 (sample SAMN02144230, study PRJEB22623) | gut metagenome | biome: sheep rumen | host: Ovis aries | place: New Zealand
AGGAGGCTTAATCATGGCACAGAATGACGAAATCCGCTATCTGACTCCGCAAGGCTCGGAGCAGAAGAAGAAAAAGTACTGCCGTTTCAAAAAATCCGGCATCAAGTACATCGATTACAAAGATCCTGAGTTCCTCAAGAAGTTCCTGAACGAGCAAGGCAAGATCCTGCCGCGTCGTATCACCGGTACTTCGCTGAAGTTCCAACGCAAAGTTGCTCAGGCTGTTAAGAAAGCTCGCCACTTGGCCCTGCTGCCTTACGTAACCGACATGATGAAATAAGTTGCTAACCCGTTAACAAGAAAGGAAAGAACATGGAAGTAATTCTTATTCAAGACCTGGCTAATCTGGGTTTCAAGAACGACATCGTAAAAGTTCGTGACGGCTACGGACGTAACTACCTTCTCCCGCAGAAGATTGCTATCATTGCTAACGAGAGCAACAAGAAACAACTCGCTGAGAACCTCAAACAACAGGCTCACAAAGCAGCTAAGATCTTGGCTGACGCTCAAGCACTGGAGGCTAAACTGGCAGAGACCGTAATCGAAGTAAAAGTAAAGGCAAACGAGGATGGCAAGATCTTCGGTACCGTTACCACTCAGAATATCTCTGACGCTCTCAAAGCTCAGGAGATTCTGATCGACAAGAAAGTGATTACTATCGCAGAGCCGATCAAGCAAGTGGGCGAATACAGCGCACAAGCTCGTCTCCACCGCGAGGTAAAAGCAGAAATCAAGCTGAACGTAGTAGCTGAGTAAAAGAAAAGTTTGAAATGGTTTGAAGTGGTTTGAAATAGTTTGAAATGGTTAACAATGTCAAACCAGCGAAGCTCAAACAACCTCAAACAATGTCAAACCAGCGAAGCTCAAACAATGTCAAACAAATTTAAATTCATTTAAATTATGAAAAAAGGAATTCATCCGGAGAACTACCGTGTTGTAGTTTTCAAAGATATGTCTGACGGTACTCAGTTCTTCAGCCGTTCTACTGCTGCAACGAAGGACACTATCGAAATCGACGGCGTTCAGTATCCGCTGATCAAGCTTGAGATCTCGAACACGAGTCACCCGTTCTATACCGGTAAGTCCAAACTCGTGGACACCGCAGGTCGTGTGGACAAATTTATGTCTCGCTACGGCAACCGTACTCGCAAGTAATCATGCGACAAACAAGGGGCGGGCTGAGGCTTGCCCCTTGTTCTTTTTTTTAATTCATTCCGATATCCCGGTATATCGATATCTCGACATCTCGATAAAATAACAATCCTATGAATAACACGCAACTCTGGCGCACATTGGGCCGCAATTTCATCATCTCATTCATCCTTTTCGGAGCTCTACTCGGCCTCCTTTGGCTCGTAGAATGGTTTCTTAATTCTCAATTGTCAATTGTCAATTGTCAATTATTAAAATGGCACGATCCCGCTTGGGTAGTCGGCATCCCTGCCTCTATCATCGGCGTAGCATATATTCTCACTATTCGTGACCCGAAGAACTATACCGGCTTTTTTGCCGGCGTGGTCATGTCAATTTTGTTAGGCATCCAGTTCCTGCTGCAAAACCAGTACGACAGCGCCTTCCTCTTTTTCTTTGTTTTTATTCCCTTCCAGCTGATGTCTATCTATAAATGGAGCCGGAACAAAGACGACGGAGGAGCCAGTTTTGAACCCAAGTTCCTGGACACACCGCGTCTCTTCCTGTCTATCGCGCTACTCGTCTTTATTACAGCCGGCGATATATTCATCAACTTATATGCCGCCCACGGCGCAATCTCCTTGCCGGGAGGATGGAGCGAAGCTGTCACACTCATACTGAACGGTCTGCTCATTTCCGCCTCTTTCTTAGCCAACTACTGGCTCATTTACCGCAAAACGGACTCCTGGGTGTACTGGTTCATCTATAGCATCGCCGGTATAGGTCTGTTTGTCATCCTCGGCAACGTGTTCTCTATCGTGCTCTTTACCTTCTTCCTGGTGATCAACTCGACGGCGGGCATTGCATGGATCAAAGCCACCAAGCCCGAAAACTATGGATGGTTAGCAATGTTTAATAAAGAATAAATCGGTATATCGAAATACCGGTATACCGAAATATCGAAAATTATGATAAAAAGAAAACAAGACACTATCTTAAAAGTCACCGAACCGGCGCCCTTAATGGACTTCCTCATCGCTAAGATGGGAGGCATGGCGCGTTCGTCCGTCAAACAACTCTTATGTCAGCGCCGCGTCAAAGTGGGCAATGTCGTGCAGACACGGCATGATTTTGCGCTCAATTCCGGCGATGTGGTCACCGTCTCTTCCGGACGGGGAAACAGCCAGCTGACGCATCCCAAACTCAAAATCGTCTATGAAGACGACGATCTCATTGTGGTCAACAAACAGCCGGGACTCCTGACCGTTGCTACCACGCCGGGCAGCAAAGAGACCACCGTCATGTCTATCCTGCGCGCGTACGTAAAGAAACAGAACGCGCGCGCGAACATATACGTAGTACATCGTCTGGACCGCGAGACCTCCGGTCTGCTCGTTTTTGCACGCTCGGAGGAATTACAGCACTACATGCGAGAGTACTGGCGCGAACTCGTCACAGAGCGCACCTATATAGCCCTCGCAGAGGGCGTCCTTGAACCCCGCGAAGGCAAAATTACCACTTGGCTCACCGAGGACAAACGCAATGCGGTGGTCTATTCCTCACCTGTGGATGACGGTGGAGACATCGCTATCACCAATTATAAGGTGTTGCGTACGACTCCTCCCCTTTCAGGGGAAGGTCGGGAGGGGGCTTCCTATTCCCTCGTTGAATTGCATTTGGAGACCGGGCGCACGAACCAGATCCGTGTGCATCTGGCTTCCAAGGGCTGTCCGGTAGTGGGAGACCGCAAGTACGGTCATGGTAACGAGTATTCGCCCATTGACCGCCTCTGTCTCCACGCAAAAGTACTGGCTTTCATTCACCCCGTAACCGAGAAAACCGTGCGCTTTGAATCCCCTGTTCCCAAAGAGTTCAACCGTGTGTTACTATAAAGACAACCATTATGCGAAACATCCTTTCCTTATCAGTCCTATCAGCCTTGCTTCTTCTTCCTTCCCTTCAGGGAGGGGATGGAGGAAGGCTTTTTTCTGCTCCTCGCCGCGTATACACGATCGGTGATAGCACAATGAGCGATTACAAACCTGCTGCAACGCCCAAAAGAGGGTGGGGCATGTACCTCCAGGCGTTCTTTTATCCGGACTCCGTGCAGGTCAATAACCGCGGTAAGAGCGGTGCTTCGACGCGCACTTTCTATGAGACTGAGAACCTCTGGCCTTCCGTGAAGAAACAGATGGCTGCCGGAGACTACCTCATCATCCAGTTTGCGCACAATGACGAGAAATGCAAAGGCGAAGACGTCTATGTCCGAAACGCCGAACTGCGCGCAGAGGGCAAAGATACCTTGACGGATATGCGCGGCACTGAGCCCAATACCACCTATAAGGAATACCTGCGTACATACATCCGCGAGGCGCGCGAAATGGGTGTTACCCCGGTTCTTATGTCTCCGATCTGCCGCGCGTACTTCAAGAACGGAAAAATTAATTCCGAAGGCCGGCATGATTTGTCCCAAATCTCAAATCTCAAATCTCAAACCTCAAATAAAGATTACGTCCGTTGTATGCGCGAAGTGGCGCAGGAGATGGGTGTCCCTTTCCTGGATATGACTGCACGCTCACAGGAGATGTACGAGTCTTCCGGCGCCGATTACTGTATGGCGCATTTCTTCAACTGCGGCGATAAGACCCACACTTCCGCTGCCGGAGGCATGGCGATTGCTTCGCTGGCGTACGAACTGATCGTCAATTCCCCGGAATTGGAGGAGATGCACGCTTGGATGCACTTCCCGACACAGGAAGCTTACACCGCCTATGCTACGAACATCGAAGAATCCGGCAAGAAAGCGGCTTTTGCAGCGAAAGGAACGCCGTTTAGTGAGGTGTTGTCTGTTGTGAACTTACAGAACCTCACCATGAAGAAAAGCGACAAACAAGCCCAACTGCTGCCTTTGGAGGGCGCATGGCCTGCCGGTGAAGTGGATGAGGTGGCGAACCGCTATATCGAGTATTCCATTGCCGCTGAGAAGAAGAAAGGGCTTGTCATTGAGTCTATAACCCTGCCCGTACGCGGACAAGGAGGACCCGGCATGAACCTGCATATCAACTATGGTTTCGGAGAGCACTTTGACGGAGTGACCACCATCTATGAGAACACAGCGCTGCCTAAGAACAAATGGCTGACCGTCCAACTCGATCAACCGATCCTCGTTCCTGCCGGACAAACGCTGTATATCCGCGTCCTGCCTTGGTACGACTCCAACGGCAAACCCCAAACCAAGAAGTTTCTCCAGCTCAAAGACCTCAAAATCTCCGGCAAGAGATTACAATAATTCGAAACCACGAGATCACGTCATTTCGAGATCACGAGACCACGTGACCACGAGATATCGAGATCACGAAATCCCCTTAAAACAATTAAAGCCACCCGCAAAGGTGGCTTTAATTGAATTGTCAATTATCAACTATCAATTATCAATTAATTAATAGCTTGTGCGCTGTGTAGCAGCGTAACTGATCTTCAGTGCGTACGCGCGGCGAAGTTCCTGTTTGATGTCCGCAATGATACCCATCTTGGTCTCTTTGTCGGCCTTGATCGAAACAGTCATCAATCCTTGCTCGCTCTCTTTCATCGACGAACGCTCGTTAATGATGTACTCGCCGATCTCTTTCGTCTCTGCGAAAGCGTCATCCAACTGGATACGCGTTTCTGCACCGTATTGCTTGCGGAACTCTGCCGTCGGGGTACCAACGTAGATGTAGCGCACTAACGATTTCTTCTCCAGCTTCGTCAGCTCAGTCGCCTGCGGGTTCTTGAACTGAACTTTGTAGCTGACCTCTTTCATGGACGTAACTGACATGAAGAAGAACAGCAGCATGAAGATAATATCAGGAAGGGACGACGTATTCAACGCCGGCATCTCCCTCTTATCATTTCTACGAATCTTTGCCATATTAGTTACCGTAATTTTTAGGTTCAGCCTCTGAAATCTTCTGAGGATAGATCTTTTGGATCTGTTTCTGTTGATCCTCTTCTAATTCATTATAGCTTTTGTGGAAATACTTCTGCGCGCACTCGTCACGCAATTCATTATATGCTGCCACGAGTTCGTTCTGAACGTCCAGATAAGCCTGATACTGCGTATCCACGTCGTTTTGTACCGAGATCACGTGATCCTTCGTGTACTTCAGTACACCGAACGGAGCACCGAAATCCTCCTCTACGAGCTTCGGATAGTAGTCCGCATTCTGTTCGTTCTTAATGAACTCCTTGGCGCTCTCGCGAAGTTGCTTTATATCCATCAACTGGCCTTGTACCATCAGCTGGTTAGCCGAGTTTATCTTGACAACCAACAGGTTGCGCTTATTGATATCCTTATCCTCCACTTTCTGATCCGGTGGAATAGGCGCAGGCAGACGGCGAGCCAATCCCTGGTTAACATCCATAGATGTCGTCACCAGGAAGAAAATCAGCAACAGGAACGAGATGTCCGCCATGGAGCTGGCGTTGATCTGTGGGACTTTCTTTGCCATGATTGATGTGGTTTTACTTCAGTCGTTTCGTGTGGATATATCCCCAACACATTGTACCTAAGGTAGCAATGATGAGGAAATAACATGCGTAGATAACAGCGTCTGCCAATTGTGCCCAGAAGCCTTCGTTATCTGTGCCTTCGTAACCGATAATATTGATTTTCTCAGGGCTTCCTGCGAACCAGCATACGCATCCTAAAATCACGAACCCGCATACTACACAAAGCATCATAATAGCTTTGCGACGGTTGTACTTCCAGTTGTTTACGAACTCTACAAGTACTACGCACAGCGTGATCAGAACTGCCAAACCAAACAGGAAGTAGTTCCATACCAGGAATGCATCGCTGAATTTCGGGATGTCCAGAAAATCACCGGCTACCTCCAAACTACCGTTTGAGCCGCCTAAGAAGAACATCGCAATGAACACGATGCCGAGTCCTATCAGGCTCCAAAGGGTAATTTTCGGTATCATTTTATATTTATCATTCATAATTGCCTCAAGTTTTTAATATTGTTTGAATTCGTTTGAACTTCGTTTGTCGGAGTCGTTACCAACCCCAAACCATGTAAACTACTTCAAACTATTATTTCTTTTGAGCCTTGTCGTACTCTACTACGAGGTCGAGCAGGCTGATCGAGCTGTCTTCCATCTCGTTTACCAAACCCTCAACCAAGCTAAGGATATAGTTGTAGAACAACTGAAGTACAACTGCGATGATCAAACCGAGGAGGGTTGTCAACAGAGCCACCTTGATACCGCCGGCAACTACGGTAGCCGAGATATCACCTACTTGTTGGATCTTATCAAATGCTTCGATCATACCGATGATGGTTCCCAAGAATCCTAACGACGGAGCGATAGCGATGAACAGGGTGATCCAGGACAGGTTCTTCTCCAACAAACCGAGTTGAACGCCACCATAGGAAGCAACGGTCTTCTCTACTACGTCGATGCCTTCGTCATAACGGCTCAGACCCTGATAGAAAATCGAAGCTACAGGACCACGCGTGTTGCGGCATACTTCCAGAGCTTTCTCGATACCACCTTGTTTCAATGCTGCTTCTACCTCTGCCAACAGCTTCTTCGTGTTGGTCTTGCTCAGAGACAGATAGATGATACGCTCGATGCACAGAGCCAGACCGAATACCAATGTAACGAGGGTCAATGCCATGAAGCCGGCGCCACCTTCGATAAATTTCGTCTTCAACGTCTTGTGGAGAGCTACCAAGCCACCTTCCTCTGCGGCAGGAGCCTCGGCTACTTCTTCTACGGCTGCAGGTGCAGCTTCATCTACGTTTTCTACAGCTGCCTCCTCTGCCGGAGCGGCTGCGTCTTGTGCCATTACTGCGGCGCTGCCAAAGGTCAGCATTGCCAGTACGGTAAGGGTTGCAAATACTTTTTTCATGAGAATAATAATTTATTTGAGTTATTGTGTTTATTGATTGTTCGGTTAATTTTTTTTTCGTTCATCGGGGATTTTGACTTCCCCTTTTTGCGGAGAGACGGGGATTCGAACCCCGGAAACCCTTTTGGAGTTTACACGCTTTCCAGGCGTGCCTCTTCAACCACTCGAGCATCTCTNCCTTTTGCGCTTTTTTGCGCTACTTTTCAAAATCGGCTACAAAATTACATCTTTTTTGTGACATACGCAAGAAAATATGCAATTTTTTTTAAAAAAAATAATTATTTTAACCTAAAAAGGCATTTTGAGTTGTATTTTGTCGCTTCAATCACCTTTTTAGGGTCAATTTTTAGCACTTCACCCAATTTGTCCGCAACACCCCTCATGAACCGGCTTTCGTTCCTTTCTCCGCGATGTGGAACGGGTGCCATATAGGGCGCATCCGTCTCCAAAACCAGCCGGTTTATCAGATTCTCTTCACCGATCGCTGCCAACTGTTCGCCCAATTTGCAATTTTTGAACGTCAGCACGCCGCCGATGCCCAAATAAAATCCCATCTCCAATATCTGCATCGCCGTCTCCTTGCTCCCGTTGAAGCAATGGAACACACCCCTTAAATTTGAGATTTGAGATTTGAGATTTGAGATTTGGACTTCACGGACAATACGGATGATGTCTTCGGTTGCTTCGCGGTTATGAAGGATTACCGGTAGATCTAACTCGCGCGCCAGGAGTAACTGACGACGGAGCACTTCCTGCTGCTCTGCTTTATAGGTCTTGTCCCAATAGTAATCAAGTCCTATCTCGCCGATGGCTACTAATTCGGAACGATGTGCTCGGATAGCCGCTTCCACTTTCGCCAACTCTTCCTCCCAATTCTCCTTCACGTCCTCCGGATGCAGACCCAAAGCCGGATAGCAATACCCCGGATGCCGGTGGCAAACATCCATTACCGTCTCAATGGAAGCCGTGTTCACACCCGGAACGATCATCGCTTCCACGCCTTCTGCCTTCTGCCGCGTAATCACTTCTTCCCTGTCCGCCGCAAATGCCTCTTCGTCAATATGACAATGTGTATCTATCATAATATTTTTCATTGTGCATTTTTCGCGCATCTTTGCGCGAACATCAATGATCTATCGTCAATTATTTTGCTCTTGTCAAAATACTGCTGTCTCCATAACTCAGGAATCGGAACTCATGCCCGAGCGCGTACTCGTATATCCTTTTCCAGTCGCCATCTACGAAAGCGCTCACCAACAGCAGCAACGTGGATTGCGGCTGATGGAAATTCGTGATCAGCTGATCCACCACATGAAACTTATACCCGGGCTTGATCATGATCTGTGTCTCGGCATGCAGCGTCTCCTGTCCCGTTTCCGTCAAATAATCCACAATCGCCTGCAATGCCTCCTTTGCACTCGGTTCCTTTTCCCCTTGTTCATAGGGCTCGAATTGCCCGACATGCAAATTCGTAATTTTTAATTTTTCATTTTTAATTTTTTCATCGGCAAGCAGATTGCCGATGAAATACAGGCTCTCCAATGTCCGCATACTCGTCGTTCCCACAGCCACTATCTTTCCCAATTTCGTAATAATATGCTCGATAGTGCTCTTTGGAACGGCAATAATCTCTGTGTGCATGGTATGCTCGTTGGCGTCCGCGGTCTTCACCGGCAGAAAAGTCCCGGCTCCCACATGAAGCGTCACTTCGTCGGTCTCAATCCCTCGCTTGCGGATATCCTCCAACACCCGCTCCGTAAAATGCAGACCTGCTGTCGGAGCAGCTACCGATCCCTTGATCCGCGAATAAACGGTCTGATACGTCTTCAGATCCGACTCCTCGGTCTTCCGGTTCAAATAAGGCGGAATAGGCAATTCTCCTGCGGCATCTAATATCTCCGCAAAAGAAACCGCCTCATCGTCCCATTCGAACCGCACGGCATATGTATTTCCCAATTGTTCCTCCTTGTAAGCCCGCAATTCTAACTCAGTTCCCTCGCTTGAGGAGAGGGTTAGGGAGAGGTTTCCATCTTTCCATTTCTTTGCATTCCCCACCATACATTTCCACACGCATCCTTTCGTGCTACCCAATGACAACTGATAGTCCCTCGGTTCCAACGGCTCCAAGCAGAACACTTCTATCCGAGCTCCGCTTTGTTTATGAAACTCCAGTCGCGCCTGTATCACGCGCGTATTATTATATATAAGGAGTCCTTCCGGCAGAATATGTTCTCCCACATTATAAAACCGGTCTTCATCCACTTGTCCGTCGCGATAAACCAGTAACTTGCTACTGTCTCTTTCCGCCAGCGGGTATTTTGCAATCCGTTCATCCGGCAACGGATAATTATAATCTGCTATATAAATAGGTTCCATTTTGTTCCTGTATTGTTTTGTATTGTTAAATGATAATTACGTCCTTTTTATCTACCAAAAGGGGGTGATAAGGGGGTGATAAGGGGGTGATTACGGGGTGATTCGCGGTACACTGCTATGCGGCAAAGCCTCGGAACGCTTGCCGGCAAACAGCTCATACTTGTTAAACTGGCAATCCAGCTCGCCGTTCAGCAAACGCATTTTCTTGCTCGGCTTCAGACCGATACATTTCATCGCCGCTTCGTTACTGGAGATGATCCAAGCCGTTGCGCCGGTAAACTGATGCTTGAGTGCTGTTCCGATCTTGCCGTACAGCTCCTCCATATCCTTGTTGCTCGCCAGACGCTCGCCGTAAGGCGGATTGATCATGATCATCTTTTCTTCTTTCAACTCTAAACTTTCAACTCTCAACTCCTCCATGCGTATCTGCCGCAACTCCACGTCTTTCTGTACTCCGGCGCTTTTCACGTTCTTCATCGCTTGCTGCACGGCGTAGAAAGAAGCGTCCGAGCCGTAGATCTTGTGCGCAAAATCCCGCTCTTTGCTGTCATCATTATAGATCTCGCTCCATAACTCCTCGTCAAAGTCCGGCCATTTCTCAAAAGCAAAAGCCTTTCTGAACACACCCGGCGCGATATTCCGCGCTATCAAAGCCGCCTCAATAGGTATAGTACCCGACCCGCACATCGGGTCATACAGGTCGCATTGCCCTTTCCAACCCGCCATCAGCAGCATTCCTGCCGCCAATACCTCGCTGATAGGCGCTTCGGTCGTAGCCACACGGTAACCGCGCTTGTGCAAACTCTCGCCGCTGCTGTCCAGACTCACCGTCACTTGCTCGTTCGCGATATGCACATTGATCCGCACATCCGGATCTTCGGTGTTCACATTCGGACGCTTGCCGGTCTTCTCTGTCCAGTAATCCGCTATCGCATCTTTCACGCGGTACGTCACGAACCGGCTGTTCCGCAAACTGTCGCTATACACGGTCGCGTCAATCGCAAAAGTGCTGTCCTCTGTCATGTACCGCTCCCATTTCACGCTCTTTGCAATCTCATAAACCTGATCCTCCGGCTTGCTGCTTTCTGTTTTTGTCTTTCTACTTTCTACTTTCCTGCTTCTATCAACTTTAATCTTTAAACTCTCAACTCTCACCGGCACGAGCACGCGCAAAGCCGTGCGCAGACAAAGGTTTGCGCGGTAAAGCATCGCCTTGTCGCCCTTGAACGAAACCGCCCGGCGTTCTAACTGCACTTCGTTCGCGCCCAACTCGATCAGTTCCTGCGCCAACACTTCTTCCAGACCTTTGAAGGTCTTTGCCACCATTCTAAAATTATGTCTGTCTTCTTTCATCATAAACTATTTCAAACAACTTCAAACAACTTCAAACCATCTCAAACAACTTCAAACCACCTCAAACAACTTCAAACCACCTCAAACCATTTCAAACAACTTCAAACCACCTCAAACCACCTCAAACAACTTCAAACCACCTCAAATTCCCTGCAAAGGTACAACATTTTTCTCATATACGCAAATATTCCGCTTTATTTTTTTTACGCCCCGCCCAAAACCAACATCTAAACCCCAAAAATAGAAGAAAAACAAAACATATAATGTTCTATCATACTGCTATTAAAAGTGTAATCTGCACTTTACAAAAATAAGAAAAAAAGAACTTTTCTTGACAAAAAGTTGCTTAAATAAAAATTTATGTGTATATTTGCGAACTTTTTTCGCGCAAAGCATATGCAACAGATTAAAAGACATAACCGACGCAATAGAATTTTGGTCTTGCTGTTCCTTTTTTCGGGCGGCATGTTGCTAAATGTTTTTTCTGTGTCCGGGGAGAATTTTATCCGGCTCAATGCGGATGTGTCTTACGCGCGCGATATGTCCCGCGCGAGCGTCGGCGCGCCTTTTATGGAAGAACTGCCGCTTTCACAGGCTCTCGAATGGATCGGAAGTGGTCAATACGAGTCCCTCAAATCCTCCAACGGATTGGCGCCGGCTGTCGGATTCGGCTATCGTTACCAACATAAAGCGCTCATCATTGACCTCGGTTTGGGCGTCGAGTATCGCTATCGCTTCAACCGGATGTTCCCCATTAGCGAAGTGCTGGCAGCGGAAACGGATGAGAAAAACTGGGACTTTGAAGCCCACTACGCTTGGAAAGAGCGTCAGGGACGCTTGCAGCATCTCGGTATCAACCTGCCCTTCATGGTCGGAGGAGAATGGAGCGGAATATGTGTCCTGGCGGGCGTCAAAGCGAACATGGATGTCTGGGGAAAAGGATTCGAAAAAGGCTTGACCACCAAATATGGCGTGTACCAGCAAACCAACGATCCGATTTATATCCGGGACAAACATGGTTTCTTTACCGATAAGCCCTATCAGGGGACATCTGTCGCATCGGCAATGCAATGGAATATCCGTGCTTGCCTCGAATTGGGTTACCGCCTGTCCAAAGCCCCCAAAGGCAAAAAAGCCTATAAGCAGACGAATGACCCCCGGTATTATGTGAGCCTCTTTGCGGAATATGGTTTTGTCGGCTCGCAGAATACCTATCTTCCCTTATTGGTTGGAGCGCGCTTCACAGCCCTGCTGCCGATACCGGAGGAACCGATCTGTAAATGTTTGAAATTCTAATGAAGAACCGTTTATACATATTGCTGTTGATGATAGGTTGCCTCGCTGGCGTTGCAACCTCACAGGCGGAGCCGATCAAGATGGCGGATCTGCCGTATTTCTGTGATTTTGAGGACGATACGGAGAATGCCAACTGGACGCTCAATCCGGCTATCAATACCATTACCACCCAAAACCGGTGGGTAATCGGTTCCGCTCTCGCTTCAACCGGCGAGAATTCGCTCTATGTCACCCGGGACGGCGGTCGCTCCAATACGTATGAGGCTACCAACAACATGCTCATCGCGTATCGCGATATTACGCTGGAGCAGGGCGATTACGACGTGGCATATGATTGGATCGGGTCGGGAAACAGCCGCAACGGCTATCTCAAAATCGTCTATATCAACCGCCCGGAGGAGGACATCAAATGCATCGGAAACGGCGTTATGCCCTCTTGGGTTACTTCGGCGAAAGTGCAACTGACGGGCACGATGGATTCGCTGGTAGGCAGCGATACCTGGCGCCATGTGCAAGCCCGCGTCACCATCCCCAAAGCGCAAGCTAACAAATCAACAACCCGTATCTGCTTCGTGTGGGTAAACACTTCCGCTGCAAAAAAAGATAGTATTACCACCATTGCTATCGATAACTTCCAACTGGCGAAAGCCTCTCCGAATGACTACCCGTCGAATATCCATGTCTCTACGAAATTAGGAGTCTCAACCGTCACTTGGGAAGGATCGGCGGAAGAGTACGAAGTCAGATACCGCAAGAGTACCGGAGGCGAGTTCCTGACGGTTCCGGCGGAAGGCAATTCCGTCAAATTGCATAATGTCGAGTACGGCGCCTATGAGTTCTGGATCTGCGGCAAGAACGGAGAAGACAAAACGGTTTATACTATCTTCCCGACGGTCTTCCTCTACGAAACGGACTGTTTTGACGCCCTCAACATGTATAACGCGGAGTTTGAATATGGTCGATGGGACAGAAGCGGCAAGAATATCTTGGGAACTGACCGCGTGGACTTCGGCGCACACGATGTGAGAAGCCGTCATACTACTCATTTCGACCTCACGGAAGTCGATCCCCGCACGGTCATAAAGAGCGGCAGGGACACGGTAGCTTGCCTCAAAACCGTCCCGAATGGCGAATTCGGTTCGGTTCGTCTCGGTAACTGGAACTCCGGCAGCGAATACGAATCCATCATCTTCCGCTATACCGTGGACTCCCGTTCGAACGCGGTTCTCCTCATCCACTATGCGATGGTATTGGAGAACCCGGATCATACGGCGCAAGACCAGCCGCGCTTCACGCTCGATGTCTTTGACGAAGCAGGCGTCTCGATTAATACCAAATGTGCCTCCGTGGATTTCCATGCGCCTTCCGGCGATGAATGGGATGACCCCGAAGTGCGCGCCATATGGCATGTCAATAACTGGGCGGGCGAATCAGGAGGAACTTCGGCTGCAAGCCATGTTGTCAACTGGCAGGACTGGAAAACAATCGGTATCAGCGTCGAGGACTACGTCGGGCAGACCCTGACCATCAAACTGACCTCGTACGACTGTGATCAGGGTGGACACTTCGGCTATGCCTATTTCATGCTTAACTGTTCCCGTTCCGATGTGGACGGTCTGCCTTGGGGAGACGGCACTACTACGCGGATGTTCACGGCGCCTGCAGGATTCGATTATGCGTGGTTCGACCGCAAGGATACGGAGTACAAGGACACACTCTCCAACGAGCGCTGCTTCTATGTGCAGGAGATGGATACCAATACCTATGTCTGCCATGCTACGTATCCCACTAACCCCGAATGCGGATTCTGGTTCGACGCCAGCGCGAAACCGCATAACCCCACGGCTGAACTGAAACTGCTCTGGACACCGGACTCCTGCCGCAACGGATATACCTGGTGGAACCGCTGTCACGTCACTCTGACGAACCAGAAAACGCTGGAGAAAGAGCACCGCTATGACAAACAGCTCGAATCCTGCTTCCTGCTCCTGGAAGACGGATCGGAAATACCAATCGGCTATACGGAAGAAGGTACCTATATGCCTATGCCCGCTGAAGGAGGAACGATACATGTCGGAGTAAGGACAGGTATCTTCGTCAAGGACAGCCTCTATGCCGACACCGCGTGGTATGAACTGACAATCCCCGCTATTGGACCCTTGGAGACCCATCTCTATGACTCGATCTGTTTGGGGCAATCTGTCCTCTTCCCCGAGAACTCGCGCTACAAACGCTCGGAGCCGGGTATCTATTACGACTCGCTCTACTCGCTCGTGACGGGATGCGACAGCGTGGTAATGCTCCATCTCTTTGTGCATCAGCCTATAGAGGTGACGGTCTTTGATACCATCTGCCCGGGAAGCACTTACACTTTTGCCGGAAAGGATTGCACCCTGCCCGGCGTCTATAAAGGACTCTTTACCAGCGAGGTAACCCACTGTGACAGCCTCGTGACGCTCCAACTTCATGTGGCGCCAACCCCCTCGGTGAAACTCCTCTCCGAACAACTCTGCTCCGACGCACCGCTTACGTATATCCTCACGGACGGATTCTATGTGGACAGTATGCGTATTAGGATAGAAGACCGACTGGACACTTGCGCGTACATGCGCAGAGACGATGCACAGATGCTGATTAACCTCAGAAACAAAGATATAGGCACGCATACCTCTATCGTCCAATGGACCATGCCTTGGTGTGAAACCGTCTGGACCGATACCCTCAGTTTCGGCGTCAGCCTCTCTTCCAACGTCGTGGAACTGCACTTCGAAGACATGCTGGTCTTCTACAGCGCGGATTATAACGGCGGTTTGGAGGTCGTTTCCTATCAATGGTATCGCAACGGAGAACTCATACCCGGAGCTACCAAATCGTATTACCAGGAGGACGGACTCGATGTCAATGCGGAATATACGATCCGGGTAACGCTTGCCGATGGTTCGGAAACGTGGGTATGTCCCTTTATCCCGGCTACGCTGGATGTGGAACTGCTTGGCCCGCCGGATAGGCAAACTTACAAAGTGCTCCGGGACGGACAACTCACCATCGTCTGTCACGGACGCGGATATGACCTCTTGGGTCGACCGGTAAAATGAAAGAATTAGTTGTTAAATGGTGAATTAGTGAACAAAAAACTGAACCCCGAATGTTGAAGAAATTATCATACATATGGATCGCGCTGGCAATAACTGCTACAGCTGCTGCTCAACTGCCGCATAATTATTATTGCGACTTTGAGAACGAGGCGGAGAATGCCCTTTGGACACTCAACAAGCCCAAGAACGAGAACTACGAGTGGGTCAATCTCTGGATGATCGGCGGTGACGTCAAGTCGCTGGGCGAGAAATCGCTCTATATATCTGCGGACGGCGGGCATGCCGGTTATAAGAAAACGCAATCCCGTATCATGATTGCTTGGCGCGAACTGCAACTCGAAGCAGGACGCTACGACATCGCCTTCGACTGGATGTGCGGCGGTGACTCGGCGCGGTCGGCGCTTATTGCAGCGTGGGTGCCCGAATCCCAGTTCGAAAACATGGCGTGCGCGCTCAACGATGACTACAAGGCGAAAAAGTGGATGTATAACCATATGTTCACCTACGGGCGGGACGGACTCCTTACCGGAGGCTCTGTCTGGACACATGCCGTGGATACGCTCGTAACGGACGGCTCCAAATACAGGCTCGTCTTCATGTTCGTCTATAGCAGCGCTTCGCAGATAGTCAACCCCGGTCCTTGTGTGGATAATATCCAGTTATCACGGAATAACTGCGGCGCACCCACGGATATAAAGACCAAGAACACAAGCCAGACCCTCTCCATGCAATGGAGTTCGCCGGCGGAGTCCTTCGATCTGATGATGCACCGGATGGGAGACAGCGAGGCGGTTACGGTCACGGGAATCAAACAAAAGAACTATACCACCACGCTGCCCGAAGGCGTCTATGACATCCAGATCCGTACGGTCTGCGAGGGAGATACCTCGGTGTGGTATAATTTCGCTACGGCGTTTGTGTATGAAACCAAGTGTTTCGATTACCTCGACCTGACCGATGACCGTTGTTTCTACTCTTCGGAGACAGCCTCGGACTATACCAAAAACGACTCGCTTCTGCAACCCGGCAGGATTGATTACGGCTTCACCTCTATGGGTAGCCGTCACACGATTCACTATCACCCCGATGAGTACGACGCGCGTACCAAAAACGCCGTTGATTCGAACGGAGACCCTGTCGCTCCGCTCAAAACGGTTCCCGAAGGAGCACTGGCATCCGTCCGCGTCGGCAGTTGGGAGAAGACGGCGCGCGTAGCGAGAGTGGAGTATGATTTTGTGGTGGATGCCGCTGAAGCAAGCGTCCTCATGTTGCAATATGCAATGGTGTTGGAGGCGTCCGGTCACGGAGACAAAGACCGTCCGCGTCTCACAATCGACATCGTGGATGCCGAAACCAACATACCCCTCAGTACCTGTACTACCGTCGATCTGGCTTCACAGACAGCCGGAGAAGGCTGGTATCGCGTGCCCGATCCGGAGATAACGGACGGATCACGCGATGTATGCTGGCGCGATTGGACCACCCTCGGACTCAACCTCGCGCTCTATGACAAACGCCATGTCAAAGTGAAAATTACCGTCTATGGCTGTACGGCTACCATCCACTACGGATATGCCTATTTCACACTGACCTGTACGTCCGGCAAACTGAGAGGTATCGAGTGCGGTTGGAATCCGACCAATGAGTTCATCGCGCCGGACGGGTTTAACTACCGGTGGTTCTTAATGTCCGATCCGGCTACTACCCTCTCTAAAAACCAATCCTATCAGGTCGATTACCGCGATACGCGCGACTACGTAGTGGAACTGACCTATAAGTCCAATCCTTCCTGCGGATTCTATCTCTATGCGAACGCTATTCCGCGGTTTCCGATACCCGAAGCTACCTATAAACTGGAGCAGCGGGATTGCGGCAATTATATCACCTTTACCAATACGAGCCATATCCAGACCCGTAACTGGATTACTCAGGAAGCAATCGATACCGATGTCCCGCCGGAGTTCGTTATTTGGGATTTCGACGGATTGGTACCCGAAGAACTGGATACGCCTGAGAAACGGTGGAGCCCCTCTTTCCGTCTGCCGGACGAAGAGGCGGATTATAATTTCTCCCTCCGGGCGGTTGTCGGCTTGTGTGACAGCGTGAAGGAGTTCCATATCCATGTGCCCCGCGCCGGTGTCGATTCGGTCTTTGCTACCAAACAATTGTGCGAGGGAGATATCTATCGCCATCAGGGTAAGTATTTCTCTACCGACACCACCCTCATTGAAAAGGACGTGAATGTAGCGGGATGCGACAGCTTCTATATTCTCGATCTGCGCTTTGTGGATGCTATTAGGGAGACGCTGGACGAAATCATCCAAGAGGGCGATACCTTTACCGTGGGAACGGAGCATTTCACCCGGTCGGGCGACTATACCGTTACTATGCGCTCCGTAACGGGATGCGACAGTATCGTAACCCTGCATCTGATAGTGAACGAACGTCTGGAGATGGAACTTCTCTCCGTAGAGAGCCCTTGCCCCGAAGATCCCTCTTTCCTTATAGAAACGCACGCGCGTAAAGGGAAACCGGATTCCTATACACTCACTTTTGCCGAATCGGCGGAAGAGCAGGGACTGACGCCTCTGACCGGAAAACTAACCGGCGGACCCGACTACACCATCACCGTTCCGCTTCCTGATAACCTCCAACCGGGCTATTACCCCTTCACCTTGCGCTTTGACAGTAAGGATAACGGGTCGGTTGAACTGACCTCAGAAATGGCGCTCCGCTATTCCGCTACCCTCATTCAGCAGCGGTGGGATGATGTATTGGGTATCCTCAATGCGGACTACAACGGCGGACTGACTTTCGCTTCATACCAATGGTACAAGAATGGCATTTTGATTGAAGGCGCAACGGAACCCTTCCTCTATGAGGAGAACAAACTGAAACCTAACGACGAATATACGGTCGAACTGATGCAACAGGGAGAAGAAAGACCCCTCGCAACCTGCGCCTATAAAATCCCTCAAACTTCGACCCCGCAGGCTCCGACAAGACAGAAAGTGATACAAAACAACAATATATACATCATAATCGATGGGCGGACTTATAATGCCCAGGGTGTATTAGTAAACTTTATTTATTAACTAAAACCAAAAAGCTTATGAAACGATTTTTTACTCGTTGGCTGTTCATGACCGTGCTTCTAATAGCGGGTCTGACCACAGCAGTAGCACAACAGTCTGTGCTCGACGAAAATTTCGCGAACGGCACTCTACCGCAAGGGTGGGCTAAAGCTGGCAATTACTGGGATTTCTCCGAGTTCAACGCCAAGTTCTATGCGCCCTTTGAGAATGCAAAGGACACTTTGTATGCTCCGGTAGTGAGTCTCAGTGAGTTGAAAAACGAACCCACTGTGACTTTTTCCTACAGCCTCGGCGCTGCGGGAACGAATGTGAACAGCCTCACGCTGCTCTATCGTGCCGGTTTAGAAGGTGCGTGGGACACCTTGGCTGTCTTCGAACAGGCTACAAGCGGAGAAACCTCTTTTGTGCAGGCTCTGCCTAAAAACCTGACATCGATCCAATTGGCTATCGCCGCTGCCTACAAGGCAGGTGGTAGTACCTATGTCTATCAACTTCGTGTGGCTAACAAAAAAGAGGCTACAACGGCTCCTGCTAACTTTAAGGCAGAGAACTTGCAAGCCTATGGTGTTAAATTGACATGGGATGCCAGCGAAAGTGATTATTTTGAGAAAAACAATCTCAAACTCAGTACTTCTCCCCTCACTGATCCCGATATGGAAATGGGAGATGTGAAGAACTTTATGGGAGAAACAGGTCTGGAGAATGAGTGGTGTGAACTCTCTGATCTGGAGCCGAACACCAAGTACTACGCCTATGTCCAGTACGATTGCGGCTATGGCGATGTGTCACCATGGGCGGAACTGAACTTCACTACCCCCTGTGTGGCTATGCAGGCGCCGCTGTATGAGGACTTCGAAAACGGTCTTTCCGGCTGTTTCTCTGTCTTCAAACAAGGTTCGGCTACCACAGCAGAGGTTTCCGGTGAATATCCGTACAACAGTATGTACTCCTTCAAAGTTAATATTGAAGGTACAACCGGATTCTATAACTACTTGGTTCTGCCGGAGTTGGAAGGTGATGTGAAGAAATACCAGATCTCTTTCATGGCGGCTTCTGCCGAGAGTGGTAATACCTACTCACGCCGAGTGGCTGTGGGTGTTTGTACGGATGTGAATGATATCGCTAACTCTTACTCGGAAATCACGACACTCGATCTCCCCAAAGCTCGTACCTGGGAGAATATCGTGGTGAGCCTCAAGGGCTATACCGGTGCAGGCAAGTATATTGTGCTCAAAATCGGTCACCCGTCTAAGAAAACCAATCTCTTTATCGACAATATCCGTGTAGAGACGGCTTCGGAATGCCCGAAACCGATGTTTGTGCAGGTTTCCAATGTCTCTACCGGCGCGGCTACTGTCTCTTGGACCAAGACCGGAAGCGAGAACGAGTGGAACTTGGTGGTTTCTACCAAACCGCTGGCTGACCCGGAAGATATCGAGCCGAATGAAAACAAAGGTGAATTCGCAGGTTCTGTCTCTACCAATCCTTATACCCTGAATGGTCTGAAACCGAACACTACATATTATGCGTATGTACAGGCGGCTTGCGGTTCCAGCGAATGGACCGAGGGCATCGAGTTCAAAACACAGCGGGAGATTACGTATCCGTACGCAGAGCACTTCGACCGCTTGGATCCGGAACTCTATACCGATAATACGGCGGCTATCCCGAACGGATGGGTATTCGATGACCGTGGTAATAACCCGAGTTATACCAACTATTACGACAAGCAAAATACAAGCGATACCTATCGTCCGTACGTAACAACTAAGCAGAACCATGAGGCAACGGCGTATGTGAAAGCCTCGCTCTTGCTCCGTGGTACCGGCGGTACAACGGCAACTTCTACCAACTACACCTCTATCGCTATCCTTCCGGCTATGCCGAAACCGGTCAATACGATGATGGTGACTTTCTGGGCATATTCTTCGGCGGCGCAGACTGTGAAGATTGGTGTAGCGAACACTCAGACCAACGATTTAGCACAAGGCCAGCAGTTAGGTGCGAACATCACCGAGGTAGGTGAAGCGGCTATTACCGGCGGCAGCGAATGGAAGCAATACAAAGTGCTCTTGACCGGCTATACCGGCACAGGACGCTATATCGCCTTCTATCTCAAACCCGGCACTTCTACCCCCTCTGTCTATATTGACGACATCGAGATTGATGAGGCACCGGACTGCAATGCCATCAATACGCTCACCGCGGAAGCTACCGGTATCGACAAAGCTACGGCTACGTGGACAGACGCTTCGTCTTCCGCTTCGTGGACCATCAAAGTCAGCTCCACAGAGATTGACCCGTCCGCAGCTAATGGCGACATCGTAGCGGCGCAGACCGTTAATACCAAGACCTATAATATCTCCGGCCTTGCAATGGGTCAGACCTATTATATCTATGTATCTCCCTCTTGTGGCGATGCTTGGGTTAGCACAACTGTCACTACCCTCGTAGGTCTCCAAGTACCGTACTATAATGACTTTACGAGTGAGAATACGGGTGCCAATGCTACGCGTGGCCCGAAGAAC
>OCVV012890280.1_pt1 | contig 20758 bp, 16 predicted proteins | sample 1539721 | NCBI WGS metagenome assembly OCVV01 (sample SAMN02144230, study PRJEB22623) | gut metagenome | biome: sheep rumen | host: Ovis aries | place: New Zealand
ACATACCACCCGCAGGTCGTTCCGACCTACGGTTACTGAGCGATGACGCCTTCAGCGTCAGAGGGTTACACTATCCCAATATGATGGGAATGTTTAGTTAATCATTCCACTTCGTAAATTCAGTCGAAAGAATAGATGTTGATGTCGCTTTGCTATGCTGACTCTTTGACTGAATCACTTGAGAGGATGAACTGAGTTGCGTGTGGGGATTCACCAAATTGTTCTTTCGATTGGTTTGTGCCGAGCTAAAGGAACTACTAAATAAGCGAGGGCTCGTTATCGTTCAAGCGAGCCCTCGTCGTAGCTCAAGCGAGGGCTCGCTTGAAAAACAACGAGGGCTCGGCGATTCGCTTAATCCTTTAGCTCGGTGCAAGCCCATCCAATGAACGTTTCAGCTCGTCCACATATACGCTTCAATATTGTCCATATCAACGTCAGTTCGGTATAAGGAGTCGCTTCGCGAGAAATCTCACTCTAATTTCTTTCCTTAATAAAATCGTACCAACTTATTTTTTTACGATTACTTGTCGTCGTAATGACCGTAAAGTGAGATGACATAAACTCTTACGACATTTTCATCTACTGTGTAAAGAAGTCTGTTTTTCTTATCCAATCGCCTTGACTAGATATTAGAATAATATCTTAGTTGTTCTGGTTTTCCTGTTCCTGTATAGGGATGCTCAGATAGTTAAAAGAACATGGTCTCCACTTTCTTGATGAGAGATTTGTTCCCTGAATGATGTGTTTTCTGTAAGTCCTTACGGGAGGTTCCTGCCAGCTCTATAGAATACTTTCCCATATATTGTTGATGTCTTCTATAGGAGTGGTGTTCCCGTTTTTGATGTCTTCCAACCCTTTTTGTATAGCCGAGAGTTTTTCTGATGAAAGTGCGTCCTCATCGTTGACCACATTGATAACAACAGTGGGTGCATTTTCTCTTGTGACATACACGGGCTCTTTTTCTGCCAAATCAAAATACTTTTTCTGGTTGGCATTGAATTCATTTGTGTTGATGACCTGCATGACTTAGTAGTGTTTGTTTTCATTGCAAATGTATGAAAAAAACATTACCCCATGTAAAAACTTGTCAACAAATAACTTATTAGTCAACAAATGGACACAAAGAAGGCATAGAAAAGTGAAAAATGAAAAGTGAGTCAACCAATTTTTTTCTCTTTGAGTCAACAAATTATCACAAATTAACTCAAAAGTAAAATTTTAATTTGTGCCTTATTGGTGACCATTTGTTGACTGAAAATAGAAATTCTGCCCCACCAAAAAGGATAATTTATAAATAGTTGATAGTTAGTATGTTGTAGATGTTATGAACAGGGTGTTGAAAACTTTTTTGAAAAAAAGTGGAGAATGATGTGGGGAATTGTGGGGAAAATGCCTATCTTTGCAAAAATAGTAAGAAAAGGCTCATGGAATTTTACGGCGATTATGCAGCAAAGACCGATGCAAAGGGACGTGTGTTCCTTCCTGCGGCATTCAGAAGAGTGCTGGAGACGGAAGGGTGCTGTCAGCGTTTTGTGCTGCGTGCTGACTTGTTCCAGCAATGCCTTCAACTATATCCTGAGGAGTTGTGGAAACAGAGGGTTCGTCAGCTCCATGCGGGGATGAATCCTTGGAATGGCAATCATCAGGCTCTGTTGCGCAGCTATATGTCGGGCATCGAGATTGTGGAATTGGACAAGAGTGGGCGACTGCTTCTGACCAAGCGGAAGATGGATGCTGCTGCTATTACTGACGATGTGAGGTTTATGGGCATGTTGGACCATATCGAAATATGGAACAACGAAGTGCTTGACCAACATCTGAACGGCATGACGACAACTGGCATGGATTTGCAGGAACTGATGAGCGACGAAAGGGTAAGAGAAAAGTGATAAGTGAAAAGTGAAAAATGCCGTCCGGCTAAATCGAACCACACTAAACGCTTTACTCTTCACATTAAATTATAAGCTTTTAACTCTTAAAGAGTTTTAATTTACAAAATAGGACACGACACGCGAAACGAACACGAAGTAAACACGACGATGAAGGTGAAGGCATTGTATAAAGTACAAAGGACAAGGTACTAAGGACAAAGAAGTACAAAGGACAAAGTACAAAGGACAAGGTACACTATTTCTTTTAACTTTATACAATGCCAACGCCAACATCAGAAAAAAACAAACACTCAATGAAGATGCATACGTCGAAACTGATGTCCACGGAAATGCGCGATGAGGGAGGAAATCTTCCTTATCATGTTCCTGTCCTGCTGCAAGAAAGTGTGGAAGGTCTGAATATCGGTGATGGAAACGGCGTGTGGGTAGATGCCACATTTGGCGGAGGCGGTCACAGTCATGAAATCGTCAGCCGACTGGGTGAGCAGGGGCATCTCTATGGTTTTGACCAGGACGCGGATGCTTACCAGAACTACATGACGAGATGGCAGGGGTTTGACGCTAAGCGGCAGAACTGGCTGGAAAAGCATTTCACGTTTGTGAGGAGCAATTTCCGTTATCTGAGGAATTTCCTCCGTTATTATGGTGTGGAGCAAGTGGATGGTGTGCTGGCAGACTTGGGTGTCAGCTCTCATCATTTTGATGATGCTGAACGCGGTTTCTCATTCCGTTTCAACGGGCATTTGGACATGCGTATGAACCAGAAGGGCGGAAAGACTGCGGCTGACGTGGTGAACCGTTACAGCGAGGAGCAACTGGCGGGTATTTTCCGCTTGTATGGCGAACTGAGAAACGGGAATCGGATAGCTGCTGCCATCGTGAAGGCACGTCGCCAGAAGCCCATCTTGATGATTGATGACTTGCTGGAGGTGGTGCAGCCGTTCTTTGCTTCCGACCGCGAGAAGAAGGACATGGCGAAGGTGTTTCAGGCTCTGCGCATCGAGGTGAATGGGGAAATGGATGCGTTGAAGGAACTGCTTGCGCAGGCTACTGAGGTGCTGAAACCTGGTGGACGGCTGGTGGTGATTTCTTATCATTCGTTGGAGGACCGCATGGTGAAGAACGTGATGAAGACGGGAAACGCTGAAGGGCTGTTGAACAAGGATTTCTTTGGAAAGGTGGATTGCCCGTTCCGCTTGGTAAACAGCAAGGTGATTGTACCCGACGCGGAGGAACTGGCAAGGAATCCACGCAGCCGAAGTGCGAAACTGAGGATTGCTGAGAAAAGAGTGGAAAGTGAGAAGTGAAAAATGAAATGCGAGTCTACCAATTATCACGAATTAACTCAAAAGTAAAATCTTAATTTGTGCCTTATTTGTGGCTATTTGTTGACTGAAAAATAATTCGTTGACTGAAGAATGAAAAAGGAAGAAATACATATTGATGAAGAGTCTCTTCAGGAGAAGGAGGAAGAGGTGGTGGCATCGGACAAGGAGGCCATCAAGCGGTATGTGGAGGATGAGGAGGATGAGGACGAGTTTGGTGAAATCTCGCTGAAGTCGATTCTTGGTGGCGACATCTTGCAGAGTAGGTTTTTCTTGCGACAGGTGGTGTTTGTGCTGTTTGTGGTGATGCTGATGCTTACATATACGGCTAATCGCTACAATAGTCAGCAGGAAATCATCACGATTGACAGTCTGAAACTGAAATTACAGGAGGAACGATACAACGTGCTCACTCAGTCGGGTGAACTGCTCAACCTGAGTAGGCAGTCGAATATCGAACTGAAGCTGAAGGAGAATGGTGACAGTGCCTTGGTGAATCCAACCACACCACCGTTTGAGGTGAGATAAATCAGGGATTTTAAGGATTTTAAAGGGATTCTGAGTAAGTTGAAAACTTTGAGAGTTAAAAGTGAAAAGTGAAAAGATAAAAGTGAAAAATGCCATCCGGCTCTATCGCTTCACGCTCCACGCTTCACACTTCACGTTAAACACTAAACTCTAAGCACGATTTAAGCAAAGCAAATGGGTAAGAATAAGGAAAATAATAAAGGAAAGAGCGGCAGTATGGCTGGCAAGACGGCTACTCGCACGATTAGCGCAAACAAGTTTCCGTTTGTGATTGTACCTGTGGTGCTGGTGTGCGTGGGTATCGTGTATTCCATGCTCAAGACGATGACGGTGGATAGGGAAACATATATCAAGATGCGCATTGAAAAGTTTGAGAAGGACAGCGTGGAACTGAAGCCTAACCGCGGTAATATCCTTTCGTCGGAAGGGGAATTGCTGTCGAGCAGTCTGCCTAACTATAAGGTACACTTCGATTTCTTGGCTGGTATTCCCAACATGCCAAAGGACACGCTGGATAAGAGGGAATATGCGAAGGCTGTTGCCATACGCGACTCTCTCATTCGGGTGAAAGACTCTACGCTGTTGGCAAATTTGCCTGTCATCAGTGGTGGACTGGCTAAGATTTGTCCTGCTCTTGATTCTGCTGGCTATTATGCACACATCAAGTCGGGTATGGAGAAACATGCTCGCTACTTCGATTTGTGCCCTCGGTATATTCTGAACTATATTCAGTATAATAAATTGCGTGAGCTTCCCATCCTCAATATTAAGAGTAAGTACAGGAGCGGTTTGATTGTGGATGAACGCAACAACCGCAAGAAACCGTTTGGTTCGTTGGCTCGCCGTACTTTGGGCGAGATGTATGGTGCAAAGGACTCGGCTCGTTCGGGCTTGGAGTTGGCTTACGACACACTGCTGCGTGGAAAGAGCGGATTGCTGCACCAGCGTCGCATCCGTTCGAAGAATGTGGATATTGTGGATTTGGAACCCGTGGATGGCTACGACTTGGTGAGTACCATCAATGTGAGTATGCAGGACATTTGTGAGACGGCTCTGAAGGAGAAACTCATTGAACTGAATGCGGAATTCGGTGTGTGTGTCCTGATGGAAACGCATACGGGCGATGTGAAAGCCATCGTGAACTTGGCAAGAGACTCCGTTTCGGGCATGTATTACGAAGCTCGCAATTATGCTTTGGCAGCCATGATGGAGCCTGGTTCTACGTTCAAGACTGCTTCCATCATGGTGGCGCTCGACGATGGAGAAATCCAACTCGATGACAAGGTGGACACGGGTTGTGGTATTTATAATATGTATGGTGCCAAGATGCGCGACTCCAACTGGTCGAGAGGTGGTTGCGGTGTGCTCGATGTGACTTTGGCTGTGGTTCGCTCTTCCAATATCGGTGTGAGCCGACTGATTGATGAGCACTATCACAACAAGCCTGAGAAATTCATCGAAGGCCTGAAGCGCGTGGGTATTGGTACACCGCTGAACTTGCCGTTCTATGGTGCTGCCAATCCGCACATCCTGAGTCCTGACGAGAAGGAAACGTATTGGTCGAAGACTTCGTTGCCTTGGATGTCGATTGGTTACAACACGCAGATACCTCCGATTTCCACTGTTACTTTCTACAATGCTATTGCCAACAACGGACGAATGGTTCGGCCTCGTTTTGTGAAGGGCATTTCGAAGAATGGCGAGATGGTGGAAGAGTTTCCTGTGGAAGTCATCAAAGAACATATCTGCAAGGAGAAGACCTTGAAGGAAATCCAGGGCATCCTGAAGCAGGTGGTGAACAATAAGCAATACGGAACAGGCAAACGTGCTGGAAGCAAGCATTTCAGTGTTTCGGGAAAGACGGGTACGGCACAGGTGGCAGGTAAGGGCGGTTACCGCAGCGGACGCATGGAGCACTTAGTGAGCTTCTGTGGCTATTATCCTTCCGAAGACCCTCAATACACTTGCATCGTGTCGATACGCACGGCTGCTCCTGGTGCTTCGGGTGGAGCTATGGCGGGAACGGTGTTTGCGAAGATTGCAGAAAGGGTGTATTCGAAGAATGTGGTGACAGACATTGCACGTGCATCAGACTCCTTGTCGATTTTTGTGCCCAATGTGAAGACGGGCGAGATGGCATCAACGCGCAAGGTGCTGGCATCGCTCAAGGTGCCTGTCAGAAAGGGCAACGATTGGTCTGCCCGCTATGGAAAGTTCCATCACGATTCTGTCCGCGTGTCGATGGATGCCATTGGTGTTGCTGCCGACACGATGATGCCAGACCTCTCTGGCATGGGTGCTCGCGATGCTATTTACGCCATTGAGCGCAGAGGCATGAGGGCACGCGTGCAAGGCTTCGGTAAGGTGAAGAAGCAGAGTCTGGCTGCGGGTAGCAAGGTGAAGCGTGGGCAGATGGTGGTGATAGAGATGGATTGAGCGGGTGATTTTAGGCGGAGATGCGCCTAAAACGGGACTGAGGATGAGAAGAAAACTAAAAATGATTATTCTAAATTGAAAAAATATATGGAAGGTAAGAAGTTGTCGGAACTGCTGGCGAAGGTAAACACTCTGGAAGTGAAGGGAAATGCCGACGTGACAGTGAATGGCGTGGTGATTGATTCGCGCCAAGTGAAGGAAGGACATCTGTTTGTGGCAGTGAGAGGTTCTCGCGTGGATGGCCATGAATTTGTGGCAAAAGCAGTGGAACTGGGTGCCGTGGCTGTACTCTGCGAGGAACTGCCTGCTGATTGTGCTGAAGGGGTGACTTACGTGCGTGTTGCCAACACGGAACAGTGCGTGGGTGAGGTGGCATCAGCTTTCTTTGGCTATCCATCGAAGCAACTGCAACTGGTCGGTGTGACAGGTACGAATGGTAAGACTACCGTGGCAACAACGCTCTACAACCTGTGCCGTCATTTAGGCTATAAGGCTGGTTTGCTATCTACGGTGTGCAACTATGTGGATGGCGAGGCTTTGCCAACGGTGAACACCACTCCCGATGCAGTGACGCTGAATGCGCTGCTGGCAAGGATGGTGGAGGCAGGTTGTTCGTATGCCTTCATGGAGGTGAGTTCCCACTCGGTGGTGCAGAACCGCATTGGCGGTTTGTATTTCGCAGGTGGTGTGTTCACCAATTTGACACAAGACCATTTGGACTACCACGGCACTTTCGAAAACTATCGCAATGCCAAGAAAAGCTTTTTCGATTCGCTGCCAAGCGATGCTTTTGCTCTGACAAATGCTGACGACAAGAACGGCGGAGTGATGGTGCAGAACACGAAGGCAACGGTGAAGACCTACTCCGTGGAGCGTATGGCTGATTTCAGGGCAAAGATTCTGGAGTGTCATTTCGAGGGCATGTACTTGCAGATGAACGGCAAGGAAGTGGGTGTGCAGTTTGTGGGTCGATTCAATGTGCAGAACTTGTTGGCAGTGTATGGCACGGCTGTGTTGTTGGGACTTGATTCCGACGCGGTGCTTGTTGGCTTGAGCGAGATGAAGCCAGTGAGTGGAAGATTTGAGGCTTTCCGTTCGCAGAAAGGCGGTTACACCGTGATTGTCGATTACGCCCATACGGACGATGCGCTGACCAATGTGCTGACAGCTATTCACTCCGTGCTGGAAGGCAATGGTAAGGTGATTACCGTTTGTGGTGCAGGTGGCAATCGTGACAAAACGAAGCGTCCGAAGATGGCACGGGCAGCGCTGAAGCAGAGTGATGTGCTCATCGTGACAAGCGACAATCCTCGTTTCGAAGAACCACAAGACATTATCAACGACATGTTGGCTGGACTGGAGGATGAGACGATGCAACGTCTGATGGCTGACGAAGGCAAGAAGGTGGTGAGCATCGTGGATCGTCGAGAAGCTATTAAGGCTGCATGTCTGCTGGCTCAGAAGGGCGACGTGGTGCTGGTGGCTGGTAAGGGCCATGAGGACTACCAGGAAGTGAAAGGCGTGAAACACCACTTCGATGACAGGGAAGAGGTGAGAAACGCTATTGGGAATCATTAAATGAAGAATGAAGAATAGTCGCTTCGCTCTGAATGAAGAATTTATGTTTCACGGCTAATGGAATTTGTAATTTTCATTCTTCATTCTACATTCTTCGTTCTACATTAAAACTTTTTTGAATATGTTGTATCATTTGTCTGAACTGTTGAAAGAATCGAACATCCCAGGTATTGGAATGTGGTCGTATGTGTCGTTCCGTTCGCTGATGGCACTCATGTTTTCGTTGGTCATCTCTATGTGGATGGGCAAGGGTTTTATCACCTACATGAAGCGGAAACGTCATTTGGAGAAGTCGCGCGATGCTGCGATTGACCCGTTTGGGGTGAAGAAAATCGGTGTGCCATCGATGGGTGGTGTGGTGATTATCACTGCCATTGTGATTCCTGCCATCTTGTTGGGCAAGCTGACGAATGTGTATATGATTCTGCTCATTGCCACTGTGCTGTGGTTTGGCTTGTTGGGCTTCTTGGATGACTACATCAAGCTGAAGGGCAACAAGGACGGATTGCGTCCGAGGTGGAAGTTGCTGGGGCAGTTCTTGATGGGTGCTGCTATCGGCGTGACGTTGTGGCTGAGCCCTGACGCAGTGGTGCGTGAGAACGTCACTCGTGAAATAGACAACTCGGTGGAGGTGTATCACAAGAGTGAAGCCCGAAAATCGACGGTGACGACGGTGCCATTCGTGAAGAATAACAACTTGGACTATTACGAAGCTTTCCACTGGGTGAAAAACGGACGAGTGAAGCGTGCTTTGGGTTGGGTTCTGTTTGTGCTGGTGACGACCTTCGTGATTATGGCAGTGACCAATGGTGCTAACCTCAACGATGGTATGGATGGCATGTGCGCCGGTAATTCTGCCATCATCGGAACAGCCTTGGGCATACTTGCCTACGTGTCAGGTCACATACAGTTTGCGAGCTATTTGAACGTGATGTATATACCTGGCTCGGAGGAAATCGTGGTGTTCATCTGTGCGTTCGTAGGTTCGTTGATTGGTTTTCTCTGGTACAATGCTTATCCGGCGAAGGTTTTCATGGGCGACACCGGAAGTTTGGCGATTGGCGGCATCATCGCTGTGACGGCTGTGATGATTCACAAGGAGCTGTTGCTACCAATTCTTTGCGGCATTTTCTTGATGGAAAGTATTTCGGTCATTCTGCAAACCAGCTATGCCAAGTATGGTAACAAGCGTGGCAAGAAACTTCGCGTGTTCAAGCGTGCTCCGTTCCACGACCACTATCGAGTGCTGCAGAGCGACTTGGATCCAAACACAAAATACCTGATTAAGCGACCAACAACTGTGCTGCAAGAGAACATGATTACCATCCGTTTCTGGATTGTCACCATCCTGTTGGCAGCTATCACGATTATTACATTGAAAATCAGATAAAACTCAAAAACTCAAAAAGTCAAAGGTCAAAGGTTAAAAGGCGCCCCCAGACCTTAGTCCTTAGACTTTCGACCTAAAAATTCACAAATAAGACACGACGAAAATTATGAAAAGGATTGTGGTATTAGGAGCAGCTGAGAGCGGTGCAGGAGCTGCTGTCTTGGCAAAGGTGAAAGGATTTGATGTGTTTGTTTCCGACATGTCGGTCATCAAGGACAAATACAAGAAACAACTTGATGAGCATGGCATTGCTTGGGAGGAAGGACATCACACAGAAGAACTGATTCTGAATGCGGACGAGGTGGTGAAGAGTCCAGGTATTCCCGACACGGCACCGATGGTGGTGAAAATCCGTGAGAAGGGTATCCATGTGATTTCTGAAATAGAATTTGCTGGACGCTACACAAATGCGAAGATGATTTGCATTACGGGTTCGAATGGTAAGACGACGACAACGTCCCTCATCTACTACATCTTGAAGGAGGCTGGCTACAATGTGGGCTTGGCTGGCAATATCGGCAGAAGCTTGGCATTGCAAGTGGCAGAGGAGCATTTCGACTACTATGTGATAGAGCTGTCGAGTTTCCAGTTGGATAACATGTACGACTTCCGTGCGGACATTGCCATTCTGATGAACATCACGCCCGACCATCTGGACCGCTACGACTACAAGATGCAGAACTATGTTGATTCGAAGATGCGAATCACTCGCAACCAGACGGAGGACGATGCCTTCATTTTCTGGAACGACGACCCTATCGTGAAGCGAGAACTGGAGAAGTACGACCTGAAAGCCAAGCTCTATCCGTTCTCTGAGTTCCATGAGAGCGATGCCATCGCCTACATCGAGGACCGTGAATATGTGATTGAGAAACCTACGCCATTCAACATGGAACAGGAAGAACTGGCACTCACGGGCAAGCATAACCTCTATAACTCGCTGGCTGCTGGTATCACGGCGAACATTGCAGGTGTGTCGAACGAAATGATTCGCAAGGGACTGAGTAGCTTTGCTGGTGTGGAGCATCGTTTGGAACGAGCAGGCAGAGTGCGTGGCGTGGATTTCGTGAACGACTCCAAGGCAACGAACGTGGATGCTTGCTGGTATGCACTGGAGAGTATGAAACAGCCAACGGTACTGATTCTGGGTGGTAAGGACAAGGGCAACGACTATTCCCACATCTTCGATTTGGTACGAGAGAAGTGCATCGGACTGGTCTTCCTCGGAGTGGATAATTCGAAGCTCCATGCTGCTTTCGATGACTTCGGCATTCCGATTGCTGACGTGAAGAGCATGAAAGACTGCGTTGACGAATGCTACAAGATGGCAAAGCCAGGTTCGTGCGTGTTGTTGAGTCCTTGCTGCGCAAGTTTCGACCTCTTCAAGAACATGGAGGACCGTGGCGAACAGTTTAAGGAATGCGTGAGGAATCTGTAATGAAGTAAAAACTTTGAGTGTTAAAAGTTAATCGTTAAAAGTTAATAAGATGCAACTTGTTGGCACTTTTATTTTTAACTTTTAATATTTAACTTGCCAAGTTCTAAACTCTATACTTTTAACTTTAAACTTTTAACTTACTAAATGGGTAAGAAAATATCGGACTATCTGAAGCTCAACATTTTCAAGGGCGACCGTGGTATTTGGATGATTTATTTCCTCCTGTGCATGGTGTCGCTCGTGGCCATTTACAGTGCTTCGAGCAACTTGACCTTCAAGAGCGGAAATCACTGGGAACCCGTGGTGAGCCAGGCTGGTTTCCTGCTGTTTGGCTTGCTCATCATCATTGCCGTCAATAACATACCATGCAAGTTCTTCAAGCTCATTCCGCTCTTTGGTATGCCGCTTGCATTGGGCATGTTGTTATACGTGCTGCTGAAGCAGAATGGCGTGAACGATGCTGCCCGCTGGATTGACATCTTCGGCGTGAAGTTTCAGCCGTCAGAATTTGCCAAGTCGATGCTGATATTGCAGATTGCCGTTGTGCTGTCGAAAGTGAACCAGCGCAAGAGGCGATTGACGGAGTCGGGCGCAAAGAATGCAAGCGCAACGATTGACAACAGTATGCGGAAGGCTTTCTATGTGGCTTCGGCATACGTCTGTGTCACTTGCGGACTGATTGCCCCTGAGAACTTCTCCACGGCAGGTATGCTTTTCTTGGTGATTGCCACGATGATGTACGTGGGAAACATACCGCTGAAGTATCTATGCAAGGGATTTGCTGTGATTTTCGTGTTAGGAGCAACGGCTTTGATACTGATGTTCGCCACACCTGAGGAAACGCTGAAAGACTATCGGCGCGCACTGACTTGGAAGCACCGCATCGAGGCGAAGTTCTCACACTCTGACTCGGACGACGAAAAGACGATCGCCAACATGGAGGAGAAGTGGCAGGAGAACACGGCGCACATTGCCATTGCCAATTCAAATGTGGTGGGCTTGGGCGTTGGAAACTCCATTGAGCGTGACTTCCTGCCTCATGCCGAGTCGGACTTCATCTATTCCATCATTGTGGAGGAGACAGGCATCTTCGGCGGTTTGTTTGTGCTGCTGCTCTATGTGATGCTGCTCGTGAGAGTGTGGAAGATAGCGCAGAAGTGCGACAAGTATTTCCCTGCCTATTTGGTGATAGGCTTGGGGTTGATGATGGTGGTTCAAGCCTTGGTGAATATGGCTGTGTCGGTCGGTTTGTTCCCTGTGACAGGCCAGACCCTTCCGCTCATCAGTCATGGTGGCACCTCTATCATCATCACGAGTTTCAATGTGGGCATGATTCTCAGTGTGAGCCGCTATGCGCAGAGTGTGACAGAGAAAGCAAAAGCACTCCAGATGGCATCTGCCAACGAAACGGAAGAATTTGCCAGTTCGGAAGGAATGCAATAACGGACGTGAAGGAGAGGGAAAAGCTGTTTTCTCTCTCCGTTCTTTCCTCTTGTTGCAAATGTTTTTACTTAGAAAAGATTGTACTGAAAAGTAGTCCGATTCTCATACGAAATATCAAATTTATAGACAGATGCGTAATTTCTTGGTGAAAAAAAAGGAAAAATCACGAGAAATTCGTATTTTTGCATTTTTAAGACAAGAACAGGAAAAGATATGGAATTGAAAGAACCATTGAGAGTTATCGTGAGTGGTGGTGGAACAGGGGGGCATATCTTCCCTGCTGTTTCGATAGCCAATGCTGTGAAGGCAGAGCATCCCGATGCGGAAATCCTGTTTGTGGGAGCTGAGGGACGTATGGAGATGCAGCGAGTTCCCGCTGCTGGCTACAAGATTATCGGCTTGCCCATAGCTGGTTTCGACCGCAAGAACCTGTTGAAGAACGTGGTTGTTCTCTACAAGATAGCCAAAAGCCAGTGGAAAGCCCGCAAAATCATCAAGGATTTCAAACCGCATGTAGTGGTGGGTGTTGGTGGCTATGCCAGTGGTCCAACGCTGAAGACGGCAGGACAGATGGGCATTCCAACGCTGATTCAGGAGCAGAACTCGTATGCTGGTGTAACCAACAAGTTGCTGGCGAAGTCTGCCAAGAAGATTTGTGTGGCTTACGATGGCATGGAGCGTTTCTTTCCTGCTGAGAAAATCATCAAGACAGGCAATCCTGTTCGCCAGAATCTGTTGGATGCGAAGGTGACCAAGGAGGAGGCGACGAAAAGTTTCGGCCTCGACCCTCAGAAGCGCACAGTGCTGGTGATAGGTGGAAGTCTGGGAGCAAGAACCGTGAATGAAAGCATCTTGCAGCACCTTGAGGAGATTCGTTCGTCGAAAGCGGTGCAGTTTATTTGGCAGACTGGTAAATACTATAGCCAGGAGATAGGTGAGGCTCTTGCCAAGGAAGCCCCCGTGGATAACATGAAGGTGATGGACTTCATTTCGAACATGGACAATGCCTACATGGCTGCCGACCTCGTGATTTCACGTGCTGGTGCCAGTTCCATTTCTGAGCTTTGCTTGCTGAAGAAACCATGCATCTTGGTTCCTTCGCCAAATGTGGCAGAGGACCATCAGACAAAGAATGCCCAGGCACTCTCGACGAAAGGCGCTGCCATCTTTGTGAAAGATAGTGATGCCAGAAACGAATTGATTCCACTTGCGCTGAAAACCGTGATGGACGATGCCCAGTTGTCGTCGCTTAGCGAGAATGTGGGAAAGTTGGCTTACCACGATTCAGCCAAGAGGATTGCTGATGAAGTTTACAAGTTAGCGGTAGAGTATCAGGGAGGAAAATGAGCAGATAACAGGATACAGACACGTTTCTGTTCTCCAGTTGATTTTTTTGAATTATTTTTAACGACACAAAATAGCAAGACACATAATTCGATGCAGAATTTTGATAATATACGTTCGGTTTACTTTGTCGGTGCTGGTGGCATCGGCATGAGTGCGTTGATTCGTTATTTCCTCAACAAGGGCTACCATGTGGGTGGTTACGACAAGACTCCGAGCGAACTGACCGAGTGCTTGATAAAGGAAGGGGCACTTATTCATTATGAGGAAAACGTGGAGCTGATTCAAGATTGCTTCAAGGACAAGGAATCGACACTGGTGGTCTATACGCCAGCCGTTCCTGCCGAGCACAAGGAACTCTGCTATTTCCGTGAGAATGGTTTTGAGATTGAGAAGCGTGCGCAGGTGTTGGGATTTCTCACCAACAAGCACAAGGGGTTGTGCGTGGCTGGAACGCATGGCAAGACTACCACATCGACGATGGCTGCACACATTCTGCACCAGTCGCACGTGGATTGCAATGCTTTCCTCGGTGGCATTTCCAAGAACTATGGCACCAACTATATTCTCTCCGACCAGAGTGACTATGTAGTCATCGAGGCTGACGAGTTCGACCGCTCTTTCCATTGGCTCCGTCCGTGGGCAACGGTGATTACTGCAACAGACCCTGACCATCTCGACATTTATGGAACAAAGGAAGCATACTTAGAGAGTTTCCGAAAATATACCACGCTCATCCAGAAGGGTGGAGCATTGGTCATTCACAAGAACCTCGAAATGAAGGCGGATGTGCAGGAAGGTGTGACTGTATATGACTATTCTCGTACAGAGGGTGATTTCCATGCTGAGAACATTCGCATTGGCAATGGAGAAATCTTCTTCGATTTTGTTTCGCCAAAGGGCATCGTGAAGGATGTGCAACTCGGAGTGCCTGTGAGTATCAACATCGAGAACGGTGTGGCTGCAATGGCTTTGGCGCAGTTGGCTGGAGCCACTGATGATGAACTCCGTGAAGGTATGCGCAGCTTCCGTGGTGTGGATCGTCGGTTCGACTTCAAGGTGAAGACGGACAAGATGGTGTTCCTGAGCGATTACGGTCATCATCCCAAGGAAATCGAACAGAGCGTGAAGTCGATTCGTGAACTTTATGCAGACAAGAAAATTGCAGCGATTTTCCAACCACATCTCTACACTCGCACTCGCGACTTCTATCAGGACTTCGCTGATGCTCTTTCGTTGCTCGACGAGGTGTTCCTTTGCGACATCTATCCAGCTCGTGAACAGCCTATCCCTGGTGTGACCAGCGAACTGATTTACGACCGTCTTCGTCCTGGCATCGAGAAGCACCTGATTCATAAGGAGCAGATACTCGATGTTGTGAAGCAGGGAGGTTTCGACGTACTTATCTCGTTGGGTGCTGGAGATATTGAAAATTTTGTGCCAGAAATTACCCATATTCTCGAAACGAAAGCATAGAATTGCATTATAAACGACAAAACAGTGAAAGCAAAGCAAATATTCAAGATTATTCTCTTTGTGGTGCTCTTCATAGGAGTCATCGCCTACATCACCTACGCGATGCTCGACCTTTCGGGAGGAGACCCAAAGGAAATATGTACGGAACTTTCACTCGTGGTGGAGGAAAACCCACATGCCGACTTCATCAATGCTGAGCAGGTGGAGAAGATGCTGAAAGATGCCAATGTCTATCCGAAAGGCAAGTTGATGAGCGACATCGACACACGCCAGATTGAGAATGTGTTGGCTTCCGACAATTTCATCGAGCAGGTGGAATGCTTCAAGACCAACAACGGCATGGAAGTGGGTAGCGGAAAGGTGTGTGTGCGTGTCACGCAGCGAACACCCGTGGTTTATGTGTTGCCCGATAACGGCAACGGTTACTACGTGGATGGCGAAGGCACCATCATTCCTAACACGGTTTATGCCAAGAACATTGTTACAGCCACAGGAAACATCGCCCAGCAATATGCCATTGAGCAGTTGGCTCCTTTTGGTGCTTTTATTCAGAAGGACGCTTTTTGGGACAATCAAATCGAACAGATTTATGTGTCGCTCGATGCAAAGCGCCAGCCCGTTGTGACGCTCGTGCCAAGAGTGGGAGACCAAACCATCTACTTGGGTTCGCTCGACCAGTTTGGGAAGAAATTGCGTCGCATGAGAATTTTCTACGACAAGGCGCTTCCCAAGGTGGGCTGGAACAAATACTCTCGCTTCAATCTGGAATACGACAACCAGGTGGTATGCACGAAGCGAAAGAAACGATAACAACATAAACATCATACACAAAATACCAGTTTCTCAAAAGTTTTGTGAAATAAAATAAAACAACAATATATGGCAGACAAGGATTCTATTATCGTTGCTATTGAACTTGGTACATCGCGCATTTCAGGTATTGCAGGCAAGAGAAAAGATGGCTCCATGCAGATTCTTGCTTATGCAGAAGAGAAGACAACCGCCTGCGTGAAACGAGGTATTGTTCATAACATCGACAAGACGACGCAGAGCATCAAGAGCGTCATTAGTAAGTTACAAGCATCGCTGAAGTTGAACATCAATCAGGTATATGTGGGCATTGGAGGTCAGTCGGTGCGCTCTGTGAAAAGCAAGGTGCGCCGCAACATGATGACTCAAACCTACATCAATGCCGACCACATTGATGCTATGAACGACGAGAGCTACAATGTGACAGTTCCTGATTGTGAGTTGCTCGGAAACTTCGCGCAGGGATTCGTCGTAGATTCCAACGTGGTCGATGACCCTGTGGGCGTGATGGGTACAAACATTGAGGGCGAATACCTCAACGTGATTGCTCGCCGCAAGTTGAGTGGCAACATCGAAAACTGCTTCAACAACACCGATGTCCGCATTGCCGAGACCAAGCTTTCTGCCTACGAACTTGCCAAGAATGTGCTGACCGACCAGGAGAAGCGCGCTGGCAGCGCACTGGTTGATTTGGGTGCAGGCACAACAACCGTAGTGGTTTATAAGAACAACATCGTTCGCCATCTTGTCACCCTTCCAATCGGCTTCGCCAATATCACTCAGGACCTCATGACACTTGAGATTGACGAAAACGAGGCTGAAGAAGTGAAACTGAAGTATGGCAATGCTTACGTTGAGGACATTGATAGCTCCGACGACTATTTCTCCCAGGTTTATACCACTTCGTTCGACCGCAAGGTGAAAATCTCCGAGATTCAGCACATCATCGAGGCGCGACTCACGGAAATCATCTCCAATGTCAAGAATCAAATCAGCAACACGCCATACGCCAATCAGTTGCTCGGTGGAATCGTGCTTACGGGTGGCGGTTCCAACATGAAGAACATTGAGAAGGCTTTTGCCAACATCAAACTCAACATCGACAAGGTGCGCATTGCTCGCACGCTGAATCAACCTGTCATCAAGAATAGCGATGTGAAAAACCTTTCCATCGACAATGGCATGGGCAACAGCATCATTTCCCTCCTCATCTCTGGCGACCAGAACTGTGTGGGTGATGATAAGTACGACCCTAACGGCAATATGTTCGATAACGACAAGAAGGAGAAGGAAATTGCAGAGCGTCGCGCGAAGGAGGAGTTCGACAACAAACTCGAAGCCGAGGCTCTTCAGAAGTTGGAGGAATTCAAGAATCTTATCCGTCAGGCGATTGAGAATGTGAATAACAAGCGGCAGGAAGTGGCTGACTATGGCAAGGACAAGAAACTCCGTCTGCGTGCATCGGATTTGGCGAATGAGGTCGAGAACCTCTATACGCCTGAATACGAACAAAGCGTCAACATTCTCTCCGCCAAAGACAAGAACAAGCAAATCATCAAGGAAGCCTCTGAACTTCGCGAGAAGTTGGATGCTGCCATTTCAGCCCTCCGTGGCACAATCAAGGAACAGCAGGAAGCCAACAGTCTCCTCAACCGACTCAAGAACATCATCAACGACGTAGTGAACGACTAATTGGCTGATGCATCCATGCTCAGGGTTACACAAAGATTTATTTCAAGAACGTTAAAAGAAAGGACATAATATGTCAGAACAGAACGACAACTTTGCTCCGTTTAATTTTCCAACGGCCAACAAAAGCATTATCAAAGTCATAGGTGTAGGTGGTGGCGGCGGAAATGCCGTGAACCACATGTTCAACGAAGGAATCCACGACGTTTCATTCGTCGTTTGCAATACAGATAGCAAGGCGCTGGGCGACTCGCCCGTTCCTCTCAAGCTCCAGCTGGGAAAAGAGGGACTTGGCGCAGGCAACCGTCCAGAGGCTGCCAAGAAAGCCACAGAGGAATCGCTTGATGAAGTGCGCTCCATGCTCGATGACGGCACGAAGATGGCATTCATCACAGCTGGTATGGGTGGTGGAACAGGAACGGGTGCTGCTCCGCTCATTGCGAAGACAGCTAAGGACCTGGACATCCTGACTGTGGGAATCGTCACCATTCCTTTCCGCTGGGAGGGTAATCGCAAGATTGACCAGGCGCTCGACGGCGTGGAGGAAATCAGCAAGAATGTGGATGCACTCTTGGTAGTCAATAATGAGCGTCTGCGTGAGATTTATCAGGACCAGACGGTTACCGATGCCTTTGCTCGTGCCGACGACACGCTTTGCAACGCTGCCAGGAGTATCAGTGAAATCATCACGATGCACGGAGTCATCAACCTCGACTTCCAGGATGTGAAGACCGTCCTGAAGGATGGCGGTGTGGCTATCATGAGTACAGGCTATGGTGCGGGTGAAGGACGTGTCACCAAGGCTATACAGGATGCTCTCCATTCTCCTCTCCTCAATGATAACGATATTTACCACTCCAAGAAGGTGCTTATCCACATCATCGAACCAGGACCAGAAGGTTCGGCTCCGCTCATGATGGAGGAAATGAACGAAATCAACGAGTTCATGGACCGTATGCAAATCGACATCGTGGAGACCAAGTGGGGTCTTTCCCGCGACCCTGAGTTGCAGGACAAGGTGAAAGTCACCATCCTTGCATCTGGTTTTGGTGTGAAGGACATCAACTCTGTCGAAATGGACAACCGTCTTGCAGAGCGTGACGAGGAAACACGCCGTCGCGAAGCCGAAGCCGCTGAGCGCGAGGCTGAACGCCGTTCACGTCGCGAAGGCATCTATGGCTCCAACAACAAGAACGGCTATGTGCATCGTCCTATCTATCCTTACATCTTCCGTGACATCGACCTCGACAACGACGATGTCATCAGCAGCGTTGAGACTTCTCCAACCTACAAGCGCAACAAGAACACGCTCCGTATGCTTTCGCAGCGTGCAGAAAGTAAGGAACAGGCACCAGTGGCTGGAGAACCAATCTCGTTTAATGAAGAGTAAAACAACTTTAAAATCCTAAATATGGCACTTTTTGAACAAATCAGCAGTGACATCATTGCAGCGATGAAGGCAAAGGATGCTGTTCGCCGTGACACACTGCGCAACGTGAAAAAATACTTTCTGGAGGCAAAGACTGCCCCAGGGGCAAACGATGAACTGACAGACGATGCTGCGTTGAAGATTCTTCAGAAATTGGCAAAGCAGGGACGCGAGTCTGCCGAAATCTACAAGGGACAAGGCCGTCCCGACTTGGCAGAAGAGGAAATGGCACAGGTGCGTGTCATTGAAGAGTATCTGCCAAAGCAGTTGACCGAAGAAGAATTGGAGGCAAAGCTGAAGGAAATCATTGCCGAAGTGGGTGCTTCGGGTCCACAGGACATGGGCAAGGTGATGGGTGTTTCCACCAAGAAACTTGCCGGACTTGCCGAAGGACGCGCCATTTCTGCTTGTGTGAAGAAGCTCTTGGCACAATAGGAAACGGTTTTAGGCGCAATCCAAACATATAAACAAGTGAAAAGGGAATCAGAATCGCTCTGGTTCCCTTTTCTTGTTCTCACTTTTTTATTTGTGAACTGTTGGCATTCTGAAAATCTCTTCCATCCAGCCAACTCAGTGAATAGATAATTAAAAATATGTAAGAATTGAATGATTCTTTCTCTATCATCCGTTTCCGAGCTTTTCAAGTCATGCACTCACGCTGTGCAAAGCCCCGAAAAAGCCTCTGATGCGCTCTGTAGGGCTTATGCGTCGATGTTGGCGTAAGTGGCATTGCGCTCGATGAATTCACGGCGTGGAGCCACGTCTTCGCCCATCAGCATGGAGAATGTATAGTCGGCTTCTGCGGCATCGTCGATGGTCACCTGTGTGAGCAGACGCGTTTCTGGGTTCATGGTAGTCTCCCAAAGCTGCTCTGGGTTCATTTCACCAAGACCTTTGTAACGCTGGATGTGAACGCCAGCACCCGTCTCGGTTCCATCGCCGTACTTGTCGAGGAACTGTTGCTTGGCAACGTCGTCGTAGCAGTATTCGCTCACCTTGCCTTTCGTACACTTGTAGAGTGGGGGATTGGCGATGAAAAGTCTGCCGTCGCGGATGAGCTGAGGCATGAAGCGGAAGAAAAGCGTCATAATCAGTGTGGCAATGTGCGCACCGTCCACATCGGCATCTGCCATGATGATGGTCTTGTAGTAGCGGAGCTTTTCGTAGTTGGCTTCCTTCGTGTCCTCTGGGTTCAGTCCGAAGCGAACGCCGAGAGCCTGGATGATGTTGTTCACCTCCTCGTGCTCGAATGCCTTGTGCCACATCACGCGTTCCACATTGAAAATCTTACCACGGATAGGGAGGATGGCTTGGAAGTGGCGGTCGCGTCCTTGCTTGGCAGAACCGCCTGCGGAATCTCCCTCCACGATGAACATCTCGCAGTTGGCTGGGTCGCGGTCGGAACAGTCAGCCAGTTTGCCTGGCAGACCTCCACCCGTCATTGGGTTCTTGCGCTGCACACTTTCGCGAGCCTTGCGAGCTGCGATACGTGCCGTGGCAGCGAGTACCACCTTGTCAACGATGAGTTTTGCCTCCTTAGGGTGTTCTTCCAGGTAATTCGACAAAGCTTCGTAAACAGCTGAACCGACAGAACCTGCCACTTCGCTGTTGCCCAACTTGGTCTTTGTCTGTCCCTCGAACTGAGGCTCTGCCACTTTCACGGAGATAACGGCTGTGAGACCTTCGCGGAAGTCCTCGCCCGAAATCTCGATGTGCTGCTTCTCCAGCTTCTCTGTCACGCCGTTGTCGTCGGCATACTTCTTCAGTACGCGCGTGAGTGCCGTGCGGAAACCAGTGAGGTGGGTACCACCTTCTATCGTGTTGATGTTGTTGACGTAAGAATGAAGGTTCTCGGAGTACGACGTGTTATACATGATAGCAACCTCAATCGGTGTGTTGTTACGCTCCGTGTTGAGGTAAATCACATCGTCGAAGAGATGCGTGCGGGTAGAGTCCAAATAGCGCACAAAGTCGCGCAGA
>OCVV011333431.1_pt1 | contig 20756 bp, 19 predicted proteins | sample 1539721 | NCBI WGS metagenome assembly OCVV01 (sample SAMN02144230, study PRJEB22623) | gut metagenome | biome: sheep rumen | host: Ovis aries | place: New Zealand
ATGACAATATCGAAGCCTTGTTTGGACGGTCGTTAATGAAATATACCGAACTTTGTCCAACATTCACGAGTACAATGTGTGGGAGTATATAGATTTGTATATGTTAAATAGCGATACAAAGTACATGGACTGATATGAAGGCGTTGGGCAATCCATACTTTCTCTTTTCCTTCCGCAAGTTGTGCTAGTATCCAGTTGTGGCGTTTTACACACTTTGGATTAAGACGCAATCTCTTGCCACGCTCACCTCCCAATTGCACACCTTCAGCACGTTTTCTTGCCAAAGCTTCTTTCGTCCTTTGACTAATTAGATTTCGTTCTATCTCTGCCGATAAACCGAAAGCAAAAGCTAACACTTTGCTCTGTATATCATCGCCCAACCGATAGTTATCCTTGATTGTCCACACGCGACACTCTTTCTTCATACATATACTCAGTATTTCCATAATCATAAATAGCGACCGCCCAAGCCGTGACAACTCCGAGCAAATAATCACATCCTCTTTCTCTACTTTCTTCAGTAGTACCCCCAATTGCCGTTTGTTGTAAGCTTTCGTGCCGGAGATCGTTTCTTCAATCCAACCGTCAATGTGCAGATTATTCACTTTGCAGAACCGTTCAATCTCAAACCGCTGGTTCTCGACTGTCTGCTTGTCAGAACTTACGCGGATATATCCATAAATCATCGTTTTTGCTACAAATATGCAAAAAAAATTGCACATATGCAAAAAAAGTTGTATCTTTGCACGAAAAATCGTGCAAGAAAGAAATTATCCCCATGCCTTGTCCGCATAATAACATAGATTGCCCTTGTCCGAAAGACTGCCCACGACACGGAAAGTGTTGTGAGTGTGTAGCTCACCACAAAGCACACGGAACCAAACTCCCCGCCTGCTTGCGAGGAATAAATTGGCAGAATTAAAGCAAGAAAAATAACCCTATCACAATTATCATCAGTTTTTTATACAACCCTTTTCCACAATTCCTTTTTTATACAACCCTTCCATATAGTTCTTTCTTTTTATACAAGCCATATAGAGCAGTAGCTTGTGTAAATTTAGCATAAAAACTTGCACAAAAATTTGCACATGTCAAAATTTTTCAGTATCTTTGCACTCGCAAATGAAAATGAGCATGACAAAGGATATTAAGACAACGGAATTGATTCGTACTTCACAGAGTTGGGATGGGGCTATGTTGCCGGATTTTCCGCAAGGACAGCCGGAACTGCGGGTGGTACGACTGGACTTTCCCATAGGCGCCAAAACAGGTTGGCATCATCATACAGTAGTCAATTACGGCATCGTTCAGCAGGGTGAACTGACCATCGTTTGCCAAGATGGAACAGAAAAAACCTTCCATGAAGGCGAAGCCTTGGTTGAAGTGATCGGCACAATCCATCGGGGCGAGAACAGGGGCTCCAGGCCCGTCATTCTCAATATGTTCTACTTCTCCTCTCCCGGAGCAGAAATAACCATCCAACATCCGGAACTGGATCGTGAGAATGAAGAAGATCGCTCCTGACTACTACAATTCGCTGTAGCGAAGTGAACGGACTGCATTTTGACGACACCAACGGTGCGCTCGCATTCCCCGGATGTGTGGTCACAATAAACAGAACTTTTTCAAGGATGATAGGGATTATCATTTGTCAATCGTTATTTCGAACCAGTCCACATCGAGCCAGCCGGCGTCGTTGTGTTTGCGGGTGTCACGGGAACAGAAGAGACCCACTTGCGCGCCGATCCAATGCCCTTCCACGGCTTGGAACTCCTCGCCGGCTTTGGTCCAATGCTTGCCGTCGGTACTCGTGTAGAACTGTCCGCGTTGGGTGGAAGACATTTTCACACGCAGATAAACCCATTCGTTCGTAACGGGCACTTGCAGAGGGAACGACGCTTTGCGTCCTGTGACGATCATGCCGGCTTGCTCCGCGCCTTGCATTTTCTTATGGGCGTTGGGTGTGAAACGTACGCGTGTGGTAGCGGTAAAAGCGACCGCAGGGATTTTCTGCAAGAGCAGGTTCGGCATCCAGTCGTCCTCTTCTCGCGGCGCGCTATAGAGCCGCAAGCGGCTGTTGGCGGCGTCGCAGAAATACCATTGCGGCAACACGCGTCCGCCCGACCATTGCCAATCGAGTGCCAACTCCGTACTGTCAAACTCATCCCTGCGAGCGAAATTCGCCCAACTTGGCTCCCTTTGAACCTTGTTCTTTGTCCCTTTGTACTTCAAGACGGGTTCGCCGTTATTGCCCATGACAGGCCAATCGTTCTCCCATTTGAGCGGTTGCATGTGTATGATGCGTCCGGCTACACCCACATCCTGGAAATGGATGAAGAATCCCTCTCCTTCAGGCGTTTCGACCCATCCTCCCTGATGGGGCGCATTGACGGAGGTCTTGCCTTGCGCCAGCGTCACTTTCAGTTCGTACGGACCGTAGATATTCTTGCTTCGCTGCACGACTTGCCAACCGGTTGAAACACCGCCCGCGGGGTGCATGATATAATAATAACCGTTGCGTTTGTAGAGCTTCGTTCCTTCGCTTGTGGGATGTTCCTCGTGTCCGTCGAAGATGATGCGGCTTGGGGTCTTGAGAGACAAACCATCCGCTGTCAGTTCCGCCATCATCAGCACGGATTTCAGCCCGAAACGGCTACCCGCTACGCCGTGACTCAGCCAAACACGTCCGTCCTCATCCCATAACGGACAGGGATCGATGTAGCCTTTTGCCGGAATGACGAGAACAGGGGATTCCCATTCCATAGGAAAGTTGAGAGTTCTTTGCCCGAGGGCACGATCTGAAGGTATGGATGATTGATCATTGAAGGGTTTACTGCGGATGCAGTAGATGCCACGGTCGGGATCGCCGTAATAGATCCAGATCCGTCCGTCGTGCTCGCGGATAGCAGGTGCCCATACGAAGTTACCGGCTACTTTGTCGCCCTCTTTATAGCCCGGCAGTTGATAGCGGATCGCCGCATCAACGATCTCCCAATGTACCAGATCTTTGGAAGCAAGGATCTGCAATCCCGGCACGTTGTTGAAGGACGACGAAGTCATCAGATACGTGTCCCCGACGCGGCAGACATCCGGGTCGGAGTAGTCGTACGGCAGAATAGGGTTGGTGTAACTCGGAACAGCTGCACAAGCCGCTCCCAGGAAGGCGCTGATTGCCATCAGAAAAACATACAATCGTTTCATGGTCTGTTTGTTTGAATTCAAATGATGTGCAAAGGTACGAAAAAAAATCCATATACACAAGTCCTGCGTGTACAGGAGCCTTATTTTATTGGTTTTTCCACATCTTTGGCAAAAAAATCCCCTTTGCAGACCCGCATGAAAGGGGGGACACGCACAAAAAAACGATCCCAAATGGAATCGTTTTTTGTGGTGCCAACGGGAATCGAACCAGTGACACAAGGATTTTCAGTCCTTTGCTCTACCAACTGAGCTATGGCACCTCGCGCTCCGCGCATTTGACATATGATATTTGACATTTGACGTTTGTAAGTTGATGTCAAAAAATGTCGTTTTGAACGAAAGCGGGTGCAAAGGTACTACTTTTTTTTGACATGAGCAAATTTTTTCGCATTTTTTTTGCATTTTATGGTGTTTTTCTTGCTTTTTTGGCAAAAAAGTAGTAATTTTGCAGCAAAATTGCAATAATTATGGAGTTAAAAGTGATTGCCTATGCACGGAACGGACACACGGATAAGTTCGGTATTCCGCGTCAGAGTAGAGAGGAAAGTCCGATCCTCACGCGCATCGTGTTTGAACCGGAATATAACGTGGCGGAAGCCCTCCGGGGAATAGAGGGGTATAGCCATTTGTGGTTGATATGGGGTTTTAGCGAAGTGGACACCTGGTCTCCGACCGTGCGGCCACCGCGATTAGGCGGAAACAAGCGGATAGGCGTTTTTGCGACACGGAGTCCTTTTCGGCCGAATCCGATAGGGCTGAGTAGCGTCAAACTTGTGGGGATAGTGCATGGAGAGTTGATCGTGAGCGGGGCGGATGTGTTGGACGGAACACCGATATATGATATAAAACCTTATCTGAGTTTCAGCGACAGCCACCCGGAGGCGAAAAACGGGTTCGCCGAAGAGACGAAAGACTACCAATTGGAGGTGGATTGGCGTTTGGCAGAGGGCGTTGAGTGCGTTTGTGATGGCTTAGTGAACGCTGAATGTCCCCCTAATCACCCCGTAATCACCCCCTTATCACCCCCTTATCACCCCCTTCCGTCAGATAAAAAGAAGGAGATAGAATATATACTGTCACAAGATCCCCGTCCGGCTTATCAGGATGACCCGAAACGGGAGTACAAAATGGATTACAGCGGATATACGGTTACTTTTGCGGTGGAAAACAGACAGGTGGTTGTGAAAAAAGTGGAGTGGGGAAAGAGAATAAGCAAAGATAAGGGTTGTAAAAAAAGTTGAATGTGCAAGAATAATTGTAAAAAAAGTTGAAAAAAGGGAAAAATAATACTTTTTTTTGAAAAAAATGCGTGTGCACTTGCATATGTGCAAAAAATGTTGTAACTTTGCAGGAAATTTTAACTAAGTTAAGCCATGAAACGAATAATTTCTTTAGTTTTAATTTCCATTTTACTCGTAAATACGAGTGCTTTGAACGCTAAAAATGTGGGTGTTCCTGCCGAAAGCGAAGATGTGATGCTTCAGGCTTTTTATTGGGACAGTTATAAGAATCAGAGTTCGACGGACTCTAAATATGGTCGTACCAAGTGGGTAGATCTGCTGAAAGACACAGCGGCTATCACCCGTGACTTCGATTTGGTGTGGTTTCCACCGAGTGCGTTTGGTGAAGGCGGTAGCAAAGGCGGAGTGGGGTACATCCCTAAGAATTTTACGGATCAGACCAGCGACTGGGGGACAAAGGGCAAATTAACGGAGTTGATTAACGCGCTGCATAAAGGCAACGTCAAAGTGATTGCAGATATTGTGATCAACCATCACGGGAATAGTACGAGTTGGTGTACTTTCTTCGCGGATAACTTCGGTCAATACGGCAGTTTCCAATTGACGCAGAAGCACATGTGTTCCAACGATGAGGGTTTTACGGATTCGAAATCCAGTTGTTATCAGGCGCCCTCTTCCGAGCGGGGTGCTGCCGATTCGGGTACTAATTTTGAGGGTGCGCGCGACTTGGATCATACGAACGAGTATGTGCAGAATTGGTCAAAAGCATATCTGCAATGGATGTTGAATGAGATGAATTATGACGGGTTCCGTTATGACATGACGTTGGGTTTCGCTGGCCGTTATTTGCAGATGTACAATGAGTCTGCTCAGCCCTATTTCTCCGTGTCCGAGTATTGGGAGGGCATTGATAAGCAAGTGGGGCACCTGAAAGCGACGGACTTTAACACGATGATCTTTGATTTTCCGCTGAAATACGTGTTTAACAATGCGCTTCGTGTGGGCAACTATCGTTTGCTGATCAACCCGTCTAATTCGCTTCGAGGCAAGGGGTATGGCAAATACGCCGTGACGTTTATTGACAACCATGACACGTTCGAACGCTCCGATGCGCAAGGTCAGCAGTTCTTGGGCTACAAGGCAGACATGAATAATGCGGAGAACAAAAATAAGATTCTTCAAGCGAATGCGTACATTTTGATGTTGCCGGGTATTCCGTGTGTGTTCTATCCTCATTGGAAGAGTTATCAGGAGGAGATCAGCGCGTTGATAGCTGTTCGTAAAAAAGCCGGTATTCACTCTGAGTCGGCGGTGGAAGAGGGCTCTAATAACAATGTCTATGAGGCAAAAATCACCGGTCGCAGAGGTACCGTTATTTTCCGTTTGGGTGCGAACCGCTCGAAGGAAGCACCGGAAGGTTATACGGTGGAGTTAGAAGGCGGATCGGTGGCTGATTACACTATTTTCTATAAAGAAGGAGCGCAAGGAATCAGCAATGTACATGGGAACGAAGTACAAGGTACAAAGATTATTGAGAACGGAGTGCTCTATTTGGAGTACAATGGGGCGAAGTACAATATGCAAGGAATGAGGGTGAATTGAGAATAGGTAGTTGGTATTTAAATATCTAATATATGAAAAAAGGATTTTTGGTATGTATGTTGGCGGTGTGCGCGATGATGGCACAAGCAGCCAATTATGGAATTTTGGTGAACGGCAAGATGTATTTTGCCGGTTCGTATCAAGGTCCGGATCCGTTTGGAGAGGGTTTTGAGCAGTATCTGGCGCATGTGAAAGTGGCGCAAGGTGACAAGGTTCAGTTGTATGACGCGGATAACAAGGCGGCTTGGGCTGTGACGCTCAATACGTCTTCCGAGGCGGGTTTCACACGGAACGGCGATCATTACGATGTAACCGTAAAGGGATGCTATGATTTTTATATCAAGCTGAAGTATGAGGCGGATGAGTTGTATATCGGCAATGGTTCCGATTGTGGCGAGGGTCAGGATATCAGCGGCGGCGGATCGATTGAGCCGGGTTATGCCGGTTCCGCTCCGGCGCAATGTACGGATGTGATGCTGCAAGCGTTCTATTGGAACAGTACGCAAGGCGGAACAGGTGCAACCGGCGGTAACGGTTACGGTCGTACCAAATGGGTGGATATGGTGAACGGAACCAACGGTTCATCGGCAGAAGAAGTGGGTCAATGGTTTGACCTCGTGTGGATTCCTTCGGTCAGCGCAGGAAGCGGTTTGGGTTATCACCCGACTAACTATGGCTCGTTGGACAGCGACCGCGGAACGAAGCAGAAGTTGACGCAAATGATTGATATTCTGCACAAGAACGGCGCCAAAGTAGTGGCGGATATAGTGATTAACCACGGCGATGCGCAAGAAGGCTGGTGTAACTTCAAGTCCTATACGTTCGGTTCGTACGGTACGTTTACTCCGGATGGTTCGTATATATGCAAAACAGACGAAATCAACTGGAGTGAGGATGCCAAGGCAAAGGCGGGTTCGTGTTTCGGTTTTGCGACAGGAGCCAATGATGATGGTTATGGCGACGAGGCGAACTATGCCGCCTCGCGCGACTGGGATCATTCGAACGCGAAAGTGCGCGACATGTTCAAAGCGTACCTCAAATGGTTGCGTAATGATGTGAAGATAGACGGTTTCCGCTATGACTACTGCAAGGGTTATCATAACAGCCATATCAACGAGTACAACACCGCAGCACAAGCTTATTTCTCGGTAATGGAGTACTGGGATGGTAATGTGAACACGTTGCAAAGCCGTTTGAACGATGCAGGATGGAACACGACGACGTTCGATTTTGCCACCAAATATACCGCATTCAACGATGGAATCGCCGCAGATAATTATTACAAACTGCAGGGAGCAGGTCTTCCGGGAGCAGGAAAGGCGCGCTATGCGGTGACGTTTATCGACAGCCACGACTCGTTCCAACGGGACGGCAATGAGTTCTGCGGAGCGGGCAATTCAATGGGTCTTTGCCGCGACAAATTGCTGATAGCGAACGCGTATATGATTTCGATGCCGGGTGTACCGTGTGTGTTCTGGCCGCACTGGGTGACCTTCAAGGAAGAGATCAAGAAGATGATCAATGCCCGTTACAAAACCGGCGTTCACAGCGAGAGTAGCGTGAGCGACGAGGCCGGAAACGGTTATTACAAGGCTACTATCACCGGTACGAACGGCGAGATTCGTCTGCTGTTGGGTCCGAACTCGGGCTATAACGACACACCGAGCGGCTATACGTTAGCGGTAAAGGGCACGAACTACGGCGTCTATTATAAGGTAAATAGCGCGCGCGGGGACAAGAACGAAGAGCGCAAACCGCAAAGCGTGGAGAATGTACAAACGGAAAAAGTACAAGGAACGAAGTTCTTCGAGAACGGACATCTGTTCATCCGCATGGGCGAGCATGTGTATGACGCAATGGGTAGAATCATAAAATAACAAAAAACCAAAATTTTAATATTATGAAAAAGATTTTTACAGTGATTGCTGCGATGTGTTATGCAGCAGGTATGTTTGCCGCAAGTTACGGCATTTTAGTGAACAGTAAGACGTATTTTGCCGGAACCAAAGTAGATGAGTTTGAGGGTTTCCAGCAGTATCTGGCGCATGTACAGGTGGCATCGGGCGACCAAGTTCAGTTGTGCGATGCAGAGAACAGAGCCGTGTGGGCGGTAGATCTGAATCCTGCATCGGTGGAAGGTTTCACGCGTGAAGGTGACCACTATAACGTAACCGTTACAGGATGCTACGATTTCTATATCAAGCTAAAATATGAGGCAGATGAGTTGTATATCGGTAATGGTGAAAATTGCGGCGAAGGCATTGATATTTCCGGTGGTGGCAACCCCGGCGGCCAAGGTGGCGGAGCAGACGAAGATGTGAACTACTACGCAATCGGCTGGATCAACGGAGCAGACCATGGCGAGGCCGCTTATGACACGTTTGAGGACGAGTATATGTTCGAGAACGGCAAGCTGACGATTGATTGTAAAATGGGCAGTTATATCGCCGTCAAAGACCATATGGGCAATTTCTATTACTCAAAGACCCCGACAACTATTGCTAATGAGTCCGTGACGATGGATTGGGCAAACGGTTGGACAGGATGCGAGAAATGGGCTATTCCCGAGGGCGTGAACTATATCATCATCCGTGATGCGTCTTGCAAAGGTCAGATAAAATTGGAGCGCGTTGACAAAGCCACTTACGATGCTTATACCTGGGGCAACAGCCAAGGCGTAGAAGAAACGAAAGTAAGCGAGAAAGCGCACAAAGTGATGGTTGACGGTCAACTGTATATCATGTACCAAGGCACCAAGTACAACGTGCAAGGAGCAGCGGTGAAGTAAAAACTGAAAAATTTTAGTGTTATGAAAAAGATACTATCTATCCTCTCGGCTGTATTCGTAAGCCTGAGCCTGAGTGCTGCGAGTTATGGTATTTTAGTGAACGGAAATACCTATTTCGCAGGTGAAGCAGCCGGCGAGAATGAGGGTTTTGACCAATATCTGGCGCATGTGCAGGTGGCAGCAGGCGACAAGTTGCAGTTGTTTGACAAGGACAACGATGCCGCATGGGCGGTGACGCTGAATACTTATTCGGTGGCAGGTTTTGCAAAGGACGGCGACCACTATAACGCGACGGTGACTGGTTGCTACGATTTCTATATCAAGCTCAAATATGGAGCGGATGAGTTGTATATCGGTAACGGTTCTAATTGCGGAGCCGGCGAGCCTTACGGCAATACCGATCCCGAGGCGAAATTCTATATCACGGGAAATGACGCCTTGGTGACGGCGGCCGGTCTGAAGCCAGAAAAAGCGTGGACTTCCGATGCTATCGTTTCGAATAAAGATACGTTCGTGCTGAATCTTCCCGCCGGCGACTACGTTATGAAAGTGACGGTGAACGGCAAATGGGGAACCGCGAAAGGTTATGACGCGCTGACGGAAGTGGCGGACGGTCTGACCGAAGGAAGCGACAAGAATATCTGCTTTACCCTGGCTAAGGCAGGAACAGTAAAAGTCATTTATACCAAGTCGCTCTTCAAACTGATCGGCAATTTCTATGTAAAGCCGGTGGATAAGAGTGTGATGAAGTTAGTACCGAGCGAGGAATGGAACGTGGCTGATGCCAAGTTCGCCGCATGGCTTTGGGGCGACAAGATCGAGGCTCAATGGACGGGTTTCTTTGCGCCGGTAAGCGAGGACAACGACACCCTGCAAGTGACCATCAACCCGCAAGCGGACTCGATTGCTTTCATCCGTTTCAGCCCGAAGGCAACAGAACCGACCTGGAAGCAGACAGGCGAAGACGTGCTGGTTTGGGGCGAGACCAAGGATAAGATCAATTATTCCAGCATGGTTTGGACGATCATTGGCTGGGACAAGGGTACTTGGTTGCCGGTGGAGAAGAAATGCGAGAGCTATGGTCTGCTGGTAGATGGCAAGTTCGTGCCCGGCAAGAAGAATGTGCTTCAATCCGAATGGACGGAGTATATGTTGCGCAATGTGGAGCTGAAGAAAGGTCAGAAACTCCAGATCTACGACGAGTGCGGCAAAGCCGCTTGGGTGATGGAGCAATTCGCTGCCACCAGTTTCACATTCCCGATTCAGGGCGAAGGAGCCGATAGACATTACCTCGTTGAGGAAGACGGCAAATACGATTTCTATATCAAGTTCATCTACGAGAACGACGAGATCTACGTCTCCAAACAAGGCACTTACACCACCGCCGTGCGCGAACAATGCACGGACGTGATGATGCAGGCGTTCTATAACGAGTCGTACAACAGTGCGGCTCCGGGTGTGAACGAGTATGGCGACACCAAATGGAAGACGCTGACGCCGCAAGCTGAAGAAATCGGACGCTATTTCGACCTGATCTGGTTGCCGCCTTCTGCAGAAGGTGACGGAATGGGTTATCACCCGAAGAACTACAGCAACCAGAATTCCAACTGGGGAAGCAGTGCGGAACTGGATGCGCTGATCAAAGCTTTCCATAAAGCGGGTGCCAAGGTGATTGCGGACATTGTGATCAACCACTGCACCGGCTGGTCGAGTTGGTGTGATTTCCCGGAGTTTGACTTCGGCGAGTACGGCAAGTTCCATCCGGACGCATCGTATATATGCAAGAACGACGAGGTGAACCTCAATCCCGATGCCGCAGAATGCTTCGGCAAGGCTACGGGCAGTTACGACGACGGCGAGAACTGGGACGGCGCGCGCGACTGGTCGCACGACCTGCCCAAAGTGCAGGAGATGTTCAAGGCGTATCTCAAATGGATGAAGAACGTGATCGGTTACGACGGATGGCGTTATGACAAGGGTGACGGTTTCAACAACTGGCATCACGACAACTACAACAAGGCTTCCGGTCCGTATATCGCGTTCATGGAGTGCTATAGCGGCACAGACGAGATTCAGAACCGTATCGCCGGGGCGAACTACAACCTCATGGGCTTGGATTTTGACCTCAAATGGCATGTGTTCAACTCGATTGCGGGCTGGGATTACAGCCGCGGACGCGGAGATTGTATGATGAGCCGCGGTGACGGCCGTCACGCTGTGACGTTCATGGAGAGCCACGACTGGTTCCTCCGCCCGGACAACGAGAATGAGTTCGGCGGTCGCGGTAACTCGATGACGGAAGGCATGAAATGCAGACTCCTGCAATCGAACGCGTTTCTGCTCTCGATGCCGGGTGTACCGTGTATCTTCTACCCGCACTGGTATAAATACAAAGAGTTTATCAAACCGATGATCGAAGCGCGTAAGTTAGCCGGCGTTCATTCGGAGAGCGAGGTGAGAGACGAATACGCCAACGCAACGGGTTACCAGGCTACGGTAGTCGGCAAGGACGGTTATCTGATCCTCTGTCTGGGCGACAAAGCGCATCAGGACTTCTCGGAATACGGCTATAAACTGATGGCAAGCTATTACGAGACCAACGACTGCGGTCTGGGCAAAGACGCCAGCTACCAGATCTGGGTGAACCGTACAACGCCGTTGCCAACCGCTGTGGAAGAGGTGGAAATGCCGCAACAGAAAGCGGAGAAGTTCATTGAGAACGGCAAACTATTTATCCGCGTGGATGGCAATACGTATGACATAACAGGAAAGAAAGTATTATGAAAAGATTATCTGTTTTAGTCTCCATATTTATATGCGCGCTATACGCGTACGCGCAAGTACTCCCGACGCCGAACCCCATTCCCGTGGGGTATACCGGCGAGGTGGTTATCACGTTTGATGCAACCAAAGGCAATGGTGGTATGGTGGGGGCTGCGAAGTGCTTTGCCCATACCGGTCTCCTCACTTCCGCCTCCAAAAATACGGGCGATTGGAAGAATGTTATTGGCACTTGGCGCGGCGCAACGCAGCCGGAACTGACTTCGGTCGGCGATAACCTCTGGCAACTCACCATCCCGAATATTTATACCTTCTATAACGTGCCCGAGACCACCGATATCAAGGCGCTGGCGTTCGTTTTCCATGACGGAAAAGGCGGCACGAAAGAAGGCAAAGCTTCTGCCGGAGATATTTTGCTCTATTTGGGCGAAAAGACCGAAGGCGATATCTGGGAGAGCGTGGAAGGCGTAGTTCCTGTTTCGAAAGCCCGTCCGGCGGGTGTCTCCAACGGTATTTACTACGGCGCAGACGGCACTTCCGTCACGCTCTGTACCTATGCCGCTTCCAAAACAGAATCCGCCAAACGCGTCTTCCTCCTTGGAGATATGACCGATTGGAAACTGACTGGCGATTATCAGCTCTATAAGGATGGTAACTATTTCTGGATCACCTTAACCGGTCTCACCCCGAACAAGGAATACCGTTTCCAATACGCCGTGGAGCGCGCAGATGGAGTGAAAAAGCAGATATGCGACCTCTATTCCGAGAAAGTGCTGCACCCCGATGACCAGTACGAGCCTAAGACGGTGGATCCGACCCTCATCAGTTACCCCACCAAGGGCGCGGATGGTACGTTCGTCTCCGTCATTCGTCCCGGCAAGACCCCTTATATGTGGTCGGACGCTACGCTGAACTTCAAGCGCCCGGATCGCAACAGCCTGATCATCTACGAGGCATGGGTCTTTGATTATACCCCGTCCCGTACGTTCAAAGGGATGATGAAACGCTTAGATTATTTGCAGAACTTAGGTATCAACGCCATCGAGCTGATGCCGGTGTCGGAGTTCGACGGAAACCAGAGTTGGGGCTATAACCCCTCGCTCTATTTCGCGCTGGATAAGACCTATGGCAAGCCCGAGGATTTGAAAGCTTTTGTGGACGAGTGTCACAAACGCGGCATTGCTGTGATTCTTGATTTTGTGTTTAACCACACGAACGGCACGAACCCGATGGTCAAACTCTATCCCTGGACCAGTTCGGTCAAAACAGAGACCGAGTTGCGTCATAACCCGTGGATTAACATCAATCCGCCTGAGGGCGATAACGGCTACGGCGAGGAATGGAACCATGATTTCGCGCCTGCCAAAGAGATGTTCAAACGTGTCTTCCAATACTGGCTCGAGGAATATAAGATCGACGGCTATCGTCTCGACCTCAGCCATGGTTTATGCGGTAATACCAATAACGCGGTGGCTAACCTCAAGGAGTATAACCGTACCGTTCAGGCTACTTCTCCGGGCGCCTATATGATCCTGGAGCACTGGGGCAACGGCCAAGGTGAACTGATCAATGACGGTATGCTCTGTTGGACCGGAGCCGGACTTTGCGCGGCTTATTATCAGGTAGCTATGGGTTGGCTCAAACCGGATGACGGCGGTAATACGGACGCCCTCAACGGAGCGAACAAAACCGGATATGTGTCCTATGCGGAGAGCCATGACGAGGAACGCATGCAGTATAAGATGAAAGAATATGGAGCCGGCGATCTCAAAACCAATGAGTCCGCGCGCGTGGCACGTGTGCCCGCTTGCGTAGCATTCAATGTGTTGCTCAAAGGACCGCATATGCTCTGGCAGTTCGAGGAACTGGGATACGATGTATCTATCGACCATAACGGACGTACCGGCACCAAACCGAATCCGGCTAACAAAGGCTATTTCACCAACGAGGACCGTGTGGCGGCTTTCACCAAGTGCGCACAAGTGATCACGCTCCGTACACAGCTGATGCCGGATGCTTTCACCGGGAACCCTACGGTTAATATCGGCTCACGGGTAGCGCTGCGTACCATCCAATGGGGCGCTAACGTCTTTGCTGCGGCTAATTTCTCGGCTACGGACGACCAAACGCTGCAAATGCCTGCCGGCACATGGTATGATTATCTCAACGGTGCTACCAAGGCGTTGGGTACTTATACCCTCAAACCCGGCGAAGTGAAAGTCTTCACCGGTACTCCGGTGCAAGCTCCGACATTCGAGGATATTCAGAAACGCAATCCGCAAGGCTTGGAAGAGATCTTCGCGCAACCGGCTACCGAGAGCCAAAAGCTCCTCATTGACGGTCAAATCTATATCCTCCGCAACGGAGCGGTGTATAATATACAAGGTACGCGCGTGAGGTAATGTACATCGCCATAGCTGGAAATATAGGAGCCGGAAAGACCACGCTGACCAAGATGTTAGCGCGCTATTATGGTTGGGAACCGCGGTTCGAGTCCGTCAGTTTTAATCCGTACTTGGAGGATTATTACCACGACATCAACCGCTGGGCGTTCTGTCTGGAGACTTATTTCCTCAAAGAGCGCTTCAAGGACATGCTGGCAGTGCAGCGCGCTACGCATACCATCGTGCAGGACCGCTCCATCTTTGAGGGCGTGTATGTCTTCGTACGCAATAACTACGAGCGCGGAGACCTCTCACAACGCGATTTTGAGACCTTCATGGAGCTCTTTGACCTCATGAAATCGCAGATGAAAATGCCGGATATGATGATTTATCTCCGTAAATCCGTTCCGGCGCTCGTAGCCCAGATCCAGAAAAGAGGACGCGACTACGAGCAGCAGATGGAGATCGACTACCTCAAAGGGCTGAACGACAAGTATGAAGATTTCATCTTCCATAAATACGAAGGCAGGGTGCTCGTCATCGAGTCCGACCAAATGGATTTTGAAAATAACCCCGCGGATTTCCGCAAGGTCATCGACAAAGTGGATGCTGAACTTTTCGGCCTGTTCAGCGAAACAAACTGGAATAAATAACACATTAACCCCTCTCGGCGGCATAGGGGGTCCACAAAAAACGCGCATTTGCAAAGAAAATGAACGTTTTTTCGGGGAGAGCGGAGGCATCGGTTGCCCGTTCATTTAGCGGAGCGGTATAAACCATTGCACACCGATTGCCGAACGCGAATGCATATTGCTATAGCAGGAAACATCGGATGTGGCAAGACCACACTGACAAACATGTTAGCCAAACATTATGGCTGGGAACCCCGATTTGAATCCGTGGATTACAATCCCTATTTGTCGGATTTCTATACCGACATGGAGAGATGGTCCTTTAACTTGCAGGTCTATTTCTTGAACAAACGCTTCAAGGACGTAGTGGAGATCAGCCAATCGGGCAAGTATATCATTCAGGACCGCACTATCTACGAAGACGCGCGTATTTTTGCGCCGAACCTGCATGATATGGGATTTATGTCCGACCGCGATTTTGAGAACTATCAGGACCTGTTCGAACTGATGACCACGCTCATCAAGATGCCGGACCTGCTCATCTATGTCCGTGCATCCGTCCCCACGCTCGTGGCGCAAATCCAAAAACGTGCTCGCGGGTACGAGCAGCAGATCAAAATCGATTACCTCCAAGGCTTGAACGAGAAATACGAGAACTGGATTAAAGATTATAAAGGTAAACTCCTCATCGTGGAAGGAGACCGGATCAAGTTCGGCGATAACCCCGAGGATTTCCGTTGGGTCACCGACCGTATTGACGCCGAGTTGTTCGGACTTTTCCCATTTGAAACAGAAGAAAAAAAGGGTAAAGAGATTTGATGACGTTTCGTGAATTTTTGTTAGAGTATAGGTCGGAGGTCTTCTTGCCGGTTTTTCTTCGAGCACTGTTTTCAGCCGGATTTTTACAAGAGAGACCGGAATCAAGCCAAAGGATTGGTCCAAGAAAAATCATTAATAGTTCGACTTTAATGCAAAAAAATAGACCTAAAATCCGACTTATCTACAAAAAGTTCATAAAATATTCGACTTTGAAACAATTTTTGCATCAAACTCTTGCATATGTCAAAAAAAAGCAGTATCTTTGCACCGTTTTTAATCGTTCATGGTTCTCATGGGCGTTAAAGGCAAATGGAGTTAAACAATAAGTAGTTTTTGGGAGGAGCCCTTTGGGAAAAGCGCTCCTCTTTTATTTTGTCTTTTTTTTATGTGTGTATATGCGCTTGCGCGCGCTCTCCTTCTATTATGCCCTTTTTTCTCAACTTAGAGACAAAAAATGACATAAAAACTCAATTTTTCGTAAATTTTTGCATTTTACTATTGCGTATTTGTAAAATTTTTTATACCTTTGCACGTTGTTTGATTTAAAACGGATTTACCATGGAAATTTTTCTTCTCATTCTTCAACTTTTTGTAGTGTTTGGAGCGCTATGGTTAGGCTCGCGTTATGGCAGTCTGGCGTTAGGAGCTATCTCCGGTATCGGTCTCGCGATTTTGGTCTTCTGCTTCGGTATGAAACCGGGTACACCTCCGACGGATGTGATCTATATCATCATCGCCGCCATCACTTGCGCCGGTATGATGCAGGCTTCCGGCGGCATGGATTGGCTCATCCAGCTGACGGAGAAACTGCTTCGCCGCCATCCGGAGGGGATCACTTTCCTCGCGCCTTTGGCTACGTTCTTTCTGACCGTATTGGTGGGAACGGGCCATGTGGTTTATACCCTCATGCCTATTATCTGCGACATCTCTATTAAGAAAGGCATTCGCCCCGAGCGCCCCTGTGCGGTCGCCAGTGTCGCAAGCCAGCTGGGGATCATGTGTTCCCCTATCTCCGCTGCCGTGGTCGCCTTTGTCAGCATTTCCGGCATGAACGGTTTTGACGTCACTATCCCGCAGGTCCTCATGGTCAGCCTCCCTGCTTGTCTCATTGGACTGATGGCGGCTTCTCTGGCGTCCTTCAAACGCGGAAAGGACTTGGACAAAGACCCCGAATTTCAGGCAAAACTACAAGACCCCGACCAATACGCCTATATCTATGGTCACTCGGCTACTACCCTCGATAAACAGATCTCCCGCAAATCCAAATCGGCTGTCTATGTCTTCGCCGCTGCGTTGTTGCTCATCGTCATCTTTGCCGTTTTCCCCAATCTCCTGCCTTCGTGGGACGGCAATAAACTGAAGATGAACCTCGTCATCCAGATCGTCATGTTAACCGCCGCCGCGCTGATGATCATGATCAGTGGCGCCAAACCCAAAGAGGCGGTGCAAGGACCGGTCTGGCAAGCCGGTATGACTGCTGTCGTGGCTATCTATGGTATCGCGTGGATGGCGGACACTTTCCTCGGGCATTATATGACCCAGCTCGAAGCCGCACTCGGAGGTATAGTGGGGCAGTATCCTTGGATGATCGCTATCGTCTTCTTTGTCGTTTCGATCCTCATTAACTCACAAGGTGCCGTCGTTGTGGCAATGCTCCCTCTTGCGTACCAACTCGGAATACCCGGACCGGTACTTCTCGGTGTTCTGCCCACTATCTATGGCTATTTCTTCATCCCCACTTATCCTTCCGATGTGGCTACGGTGAACTTCGACCGGACCGGTACAACGCATATTGGCAAGTACCTCCTCAATCACTCCTTTATGATGCCGGGACTCATCTGTGTTGCCGTTTCCACCCTCGTGGCATACCTCCTTGCGATGCTCCTCTTTTGATGAATAATAACCTCACCTCATTACAATTCGCTACGAACGAGGTCGAGTTGGCGTTGGATAGGATGTTTCATCCATTCGGGGATGGAGTCGCCGACATATTCGCTGAAGCGTCCGCAGACATCTATTGTGCGGTCGATGATCAAGTTGGCTTCTTTGTCATCCACACCGATCTCGGCAGCTACAGCGAGCATGTCCGCGCGGGATATATGCAGCCTCTTGCCGTTGACTGACATCTGGTGACGGCGCGTGAAACCGGAGCCCACGGCAAAAGACATATCGTACGCCGGCGAGAGTTTCCATATCCCGTCTGTGTCCATGAGGAACTCAATGTTCTTGGTATGGTCATCTTGGTTACAACCGATGACGTTAAACACCATGCGGCGAAAGGCTTCGACCATCTGCGGCTGGGGTAATCGCAAGCCCCGCATGACGCGGAAGAGTTGTTCGTAGGACCAAGAGTCGGGTTGATTGTAGTCATAATGTGCCATACCGCACAGGGACACCATGTGTACGCGATGCGACCCGCCAATCCGGTCAAAACGGCGTGTCATGAAATGGTGTCTTTTGCCGTCCTCCAAAAGGCGGGACTCCATCATCTCTATACCGCAATCCAAGACCATCTTATAGTACGCATATTCGAGGCAACCGTAATTGGTTGTTTCGCTATATAGACCGGGGTTGTTCTCGTCCACACCATCCAGTTTGAGTAACCAATGCTCGTATCCATCCGGTGCGTCCACTTGCCCCGAACGCAAATCACCTGTTTCCCTGTTGTAGGCTACAACAGCTTTGGGTCGCGCACCTCCGGCGGATGTTCCTACGCGCAGAATAGTGAGAAGCGCTTCATCGTCCGTATTGAGGTTGGTGTTCATCGCCATGCGGTTACTCATCACCTCTTCTGCGGCAGCTACCAGACCGTCCAGATCTATCTCTACCTGTTTATTCAGATCCTTACGTTCCTGCGGCTCAAAGCGCAAGGCTCCCATCGCGCGCGATCCTTGATAGAGTAGTCGCTCTATGGTAGTAAAGGAGTCCTTCGGTCGCCCGGAGCGCTCTAACCAATGATTGATGATAGCTGTACCGAACCGATCCGGCAGACAGTCAGCTATGAAGCCCGGCAGACCTTTGTATGTCTCGCGCGGGAGATGCGAGAAGTCGTAGATCAGTCCTGCTACAGGTGTCACGAAGAGCGGCGAAGGGTTGTAACCGCTACGGATAAACTCCGGCGTATATTCCATACGAATACGCCCGGAGGAATCTTCGGCTATGGAAGCCATGTGCAGATCCCATAGATAAATGTTTGCATAATCAATCATGACGCGGATAAATATGTTTCGGGGTTTTACCTGCTCGTTTGGCAATCAGTAACGGACTAACCATGGCTTCGGTCTCAAACTGATTGAGTATTTCCAGTTTGTTGAGCACGCGCAGGATAGCGATGATGGACTCCATCTTCATGCCCTTTCCGCTCTCTACTTGCACGATTGTGGAGCGCGAAAGTCCTGCCCGCTCCGCCAGTTGCTGCTGGCTCAGATGGGCGTTGATGCGCATTTGTTGCAACTGCTTGCCGATATAGACTAACAGTGCTTCATTTGTCATGAAATAGTCTATCATAATATGTAGTAGATTTGCGACAAAATATGCTTATTTTGATTGATATGTCGTTGTTTTCAATCAAATTCGGTGCAAAATTACAAATAATAATTGATATATGCAAATAAATCGGGCGGAATTGATGATTTTTTTCTCAATTTCGCCCGATTCGAGTGTTAAACTGGGCGGAATTGATGTGTTTTATACTTAATTCCGCCCTGTTCAGGCGTTAAAGTGGGCGGAATTGATATGTTTTGTGTCTAATTCCGCCCGTGTGATTGAAAATTTTCGATTTGTTGTTCACAAAGAACACAAAAGGGTACAAAACGGCAAAAATGCAAAATATTCGTTCAATATACGGGTAAAACAATAAATCTTTGTTTAATTTGGCGAATTTGTGAACTTTTTCTTGCGTATGTCAAAATATTGTAGTAATTTTGCAGCATGATTCAGCATTTTTTGGATTATATAGCCATAGAGCGTAAGTATTCGCAACGGACGGTAGAGGCTTACCGCGATGATCTGCGGGACTTCTGCCGGTTCTTAGGATGGGAGCCGGAGGAGTTCGACCCGAAGTACGTGGGGGAAGACGACGTGAAGACATGGATGCTGGAGATGTTGGAGGAAGAGAAACAGTCTCCCCGTTCGGTCAAACGGAAATTATCCGCACTCCGCAGTTTCTATAAGTACCTCCTGCGTTTGGGAAAAGTGTCGAAGGACATCACCGCGCGTGTGACCCCGCCTAAAGCCGACAAACCGTTGCCGGTCTTTTTCCGTGAATCGGAGATGGCGGAGGAAGAGGCGCGTTCGGCTGTCAGTATTCAACAGTCGGATGAGAAGGATTATTTTGAGAATCTCCGCGATGCGCTGATTATTGAGATGCTGTACCAAACGGGAATGCGTCAGGCGGAGTTGTTGGGTCTGACGGATGCGGATTTGGATCTGAGCCAAGGGCAAGTGCGGATTTTCGGTAAACGCCGCAAAGAGCGCGTTGTGCCTATCGGCGACAAACTGGTTGCGCAGATAAAAGAGTACCTCTCTGCCCGAGAGGATGTGCAAAGGGATAATGAAGGTGCTAAAAGCGGGCGAACCTTCTTTGTGAAGAAAAACCGTTCCGGCGAAATCGTGCCGATGACGAAAAACACCTTATATAATATAGTACGCGCGCGTATGGGTGAAGTATCGACCCTCAAAAAACATTCTCCGCACGTGCTCCGTCATACGTTTGCCACCACGATGTTGGATAACGGAGCAGACATCCGAACGATCCAAACGCTACTCGGTCATGCCTCCCTCAGTACCACCCAAGTTTACACGCATACGACCTTCGAACAGGTGAAAAAAGCGTATATGGAGGCCCATCCAAGGGCAAAAAGCAAAAAAAATGACTAAAAAATGCATTTTTTTGCAAAAAAATTTGGTCATATCAAAAAAAAGCAGTACCTTTGCACTCGCTTTCGATCGAACGAATTACAATGATGGTGCTCAGCGGTGCAAAATCGTAAATCGTAAATCGTCAAATCGTAAATGCTTTTGCCTCTATAGCTCAGTTGGTAGAGCACTAGATTTGTAATCCAGCGGTCGTTGGTTCGAGTCCGACTAGAGGCTCTTCCCCAAGAGGGGGAAAAAGAATGTTCTTTGAAACTTGGGTGTGTTCCAGAGTGGCCAAATGGGGCAGACTGTAAATCTGCTGTCTTCGACTTCGGTGGTTCGAATCCATCCGCACCCACATTACAACGCGGCAGTGCTGCTCGCGACGCGAAAGTAGCTCAGTCGATAGAGCACTAGCCTTCCAAGCTGGGGGTCGCGGGTTTGAGTCCCG
>OCVV011151372.1_pt1 | contig 20750 bp, 17 predicted proteins | sample 1539721 | NCBI WGS metagenome assembly OCVV01 (sample SAMN02144230, study PRJEB22623) | gut metagenome | biome: sheep rumen | host: Ovis aries | place: New Zealand
AGACAGGAGCTGCATGAGCGGATCAGACAGCTGTCCATGGAAGCCGGAGTTACCGTGAAAAAAGAAGGCAGGGATAACGATCTGCTGCAGAGGATCGCGGATGATCCGCTGTTTAATCTGACGCTGGAAGAGCTGCAGAGATCCATGGATCCTGCAAAATATACCGGCCGTGCCGAATATCAGGTGGATAAATATCTGAGCGAAACAGTCCGTCCGATACTTGACGGACATAAAGATCTGCTCGGTGTAAATGTTACTATCAATGTATAACCGGAAGAGAATATCCCGTCATTCAAAAGCAAGGAACATTTCTTTGGCTGAAATACAGATATCCGGCAGGATATAAGGAGGAACATTATAATGGTAAAAGCTATTGTTGGAGCGAACTGGGGAGATGAAGGAAAAGGCAAGATAACAGATACGCTTGCCGCGCAGGCTGATATAGTCGTTCGCTTTCAGGGCGGAGCTAATGCAGGACATACGATCATTAACAAATACGGAAAATTTGCGCTGCATACACTTCCGTCAGGCGTTTTCTATGATCATGTAACGAGCGTGATCGGAAACGGCGTTGCGCTGAATATTCCGGTCTTTCTTAAAGAACTTAAATCGATCACAGACAGGAATGTCCCGATGCCTGAGATTCTGATATCGGACCGCGCGCAGATGGTCATGCCATATCACATCAGATTCGATGAGTACGAAGAGGAGAGGCTTGGCGGACGTTCGTTCGGTTCCACGAAATCGGGTATCGCGCCTTTCTACTCGGATAAATATGCGAAGATCGGTTTTCAGGTGAATGAACTTTTTGACGAGGAGACGCTTAAGGATAAGCTTGTACGCGTCTGTGAGACAAAGAATGTCCTTCTGGAGCATCTTTATCATAAACCTCTGATCGATCCGGAGGAACTTTTTGCCGAGATGATGGAGTGGAAAAAAGGAGTAGAACCTTTCGTGGCTGACACGTCGGCGTTCCTCTATAACGCGTTGCAGGAGGGAAAGGAAGTCCTTCTGGAAGGCCAGCTCGGTTCCATGAAAGATCCGGATCATGGTATTTATCCTATGGTAACATCCTCCTCTACGCTGGCAGGATACGGCGCTGTAGGCGCAGGCGTGCCTCCATATGAGATCAAAAAGATCGTTACTGTCTCCAAGGCATATTCAAGCGCTGTTGGAGCGGGAGCTTTTGTCTCCGAGATCTTCGGCGATGAGGCGGAAGAACTCAGACGCAGAGGCGGCGACGGCGGCGAGTACGGCGCTACTACGGGAAGACCCAGAAGAGTGGGCTGGTATGACGCGGTCGCATCCAGATATGGCTGCCGCATACAGGGAACCACTGACGTGGCTTTCACTGTTCTGGATGTTCTGGGATATCTGGATGAGATACCGGTATGCGTCGCTTACGATATAGACGGAGAGATAACTACTGAATTCCCTACGACGGGCCGTCTGGAAAAGGCTAAACCTGTCTTTGAGAAGCTTCCGGGATGGAAGTGCGATATCCGGGGAATAAAGAAATACGAAGATCTTCCGGAAAAATGCCGTAATTATATAGAATTCATCGAAGAAAAGATCGGATTCCCGATCACGATGGTTTCCAACGGCCCGGGAAGAGACGATATCATTTATCGGGAGAAATAATATGAAAAGATCCTGGAAACATATTTGCGTTGCGGCGGCGTGTGCATTGTCCCTGCTGCTTGGAGGCTGCAGCCTTACAAACAGGAAAGTGGCAAATACGTTGACTGCCGATGAAAGCGGCAGTCTGACACAGACAATCGTGGAGCAGATGGATGAAGAAATATCAGAAGATGATCTTAAGGCGTATATCAATGAGAAGATCTCAGCATATAACGACGCAAACGATGCGGAAAGCATAAGCCTGAGATCATGCAAGATTTCTTCGTCAGAGGCACGCATAGAAATAGTCTACAAAACATGTGATGATTATTCCGCGTTTAACCACATGGAATGTTTCCTGGGAACTATCTCCGAGGCAAAAGAACAGGGGTATACCTTTGACACGGCGCTGATCGACGGCAAGGGCGAAAAAGCCGACAATGAAACGATATCCGAACGTGCCAATGAGTGGATGGTGATGATCGTTGAAGAGCCGATGAACGTAAAGGTATATGATAAAGTCCTTTACACCACGGATAACGCGGAGATCACCGGACGTCTTACGGCTGCGGCGAACCTGAAGCAGGCGACCGGTCAGGCGTCGGATGACGCGGTTGAGTCGGTCGAAGGGGCGTCTGTATCTTCTTCGTCTTCAATTGTGGAGGCAGATCCCGTGGAGGGAAGTGATTCCTCTGAGATACAGAAGAAGATCAGCAGTATGACGGAACTGAATACAGAAAGAGCGTATATTATTTTTAAATAACAAGAAACTTCCCGTATGGCAGTCCGATCATGAAAATAACATCTCAAGGACGCTCCCGACAGCCCTTTCAGCATGAAGTGGGGAGTTTTGGTAATTAATAAAAAACAGAAAGAAGCAGGAAGAAATTATGGAAAAGACAATGGATAAGATCATTGCATTGGCAAAATCAAGAGGATTTATTTTCCCCGGATCAGAGATCTACGGAGGTCTTGCGAATACGTGGGACTACGGCCCGATCGGCGTTGAACTGAAAAACAATGTAAAAAAGGCCTGGTGGCAGAAGTTCGTTCAGACAAATCCATATAACGTGGGTGTTGACTGCGCGATCCTGATGAATCCTCAGACATGGATAGCGTCAGGTCATCTGGGAAGTTTTTCAGACCCTCTGATGGACTGTAAAGAGTGTCACGAGAGATTCCGTGCCGATAATCTGATCGAGGATTTCTGTGAAGAAAATCATATTGACCTCGGCGGAGAAAGCGTTGACGGCTGGTCAAATGAAAAAATGAAATCTTTCATTGACGAACATAATATCTGCTGCCCTACATGCGGAAAGCATAACTTTACGGATATTCGTCAGTTTAACCTGATGTTCAAAACCTTCCAGGGAGTAACAGAAGACGCAAAGAATACCGTATACCTTCGTCCGGAGACTGCCCAGGGTATATTTGTAAACTTCAAGAGCGTACAGAGAACATCCAGGAAGAAGATCCCGTTCGGCATCGGCCAGATCGGTAAATCCTTCCGTAATGAGATCACGCCCGGTAATTTTACATTCCGTACCAGAGAGTTCGAGCAGATGGAGCTTGAGTTCTTCTGTGAGCCGGACACGGACCTTGAGTGGTTTGAATACTGGAGAAAGTTCTGTATCGACTGGCTGAAGAGCCTCGGCATGAAAGATGAGGAGCTTCGCGCGAGAGACCATTCGCCGGAGGAGCTCAGCTTCTACAGCAAGGCTACGACAGACCTTGAGTTCCTTTTCCCGTTCGGATGGGGCGAACTCTGGGGAATCGCGGACAGGACAGATTACGATCTGACACGTCATCAGGAGGTCTCCGGTGAGGATCTTTCTTATTTCGACGATCAGAAAAAACAGAAATATATACCGTATGTCATCGAGCCGTCTCTTGGCGCGGACCGTGTAGTGCTTGCGTTCCTTTGCGCGGCTTACGATGAGGAAGTGCTTGACGCGGAGAGAAATGACGTAAGAACAGTGCTTCGTTTCCATCCGGCTCTTGCTCCGGTGAAGATCGCTGTACTTCCGTTGTCGAAGAAGCTCAATGAAAACGCGGAAAAGATCTTTACCCATCTGTCAGAGACCTACAACTGTGAGTATGATGACCGTGGAAATATCGGTAAGAGATATCGCCGTCAGGACGAGATCGGAACGCCGTTCTGCGTTACATATGATTTCGATTCCGAGGAGGATCAGTCCGTTACAGTCCGCGACCGCGACACGATGGAGCAGGTCCGCATCAGGATCGATGAGCTGGATAGTTACTTTGCTGATAAATTTAAATTCTGATGATCCCGGTTTCCGGCGGAGATGGAATGTCATAATGGAGGCAGTATGAAAAAAAGAAAAATAGTAATTGCTTTGGGTCATAAGGTGCTTGGCAGAAATCTTCCGGAACAGGCGGAAAATCTGGGAAAAGCCGTAAAACCGATCGCGGATATAATCGAGAGCGGCGCAAGCGTCGCCATCACGCACAGCAATGGTTCTCAGGTAGGTATGGTACATACGGCGATGAATGAATTTGCGGTGAACCATACAAACTATACGGGTGCACCCATGGCGATCTGTTCCGCGATGAGCCAGGGATACATAGGCTATGATATTCAGAACAAGCTCCGCTCGGAGCTGATAAGACGCGGCATCTACAAACCTGTCGTAACGCTGATCACTCAGGTGACGGTGGATCCTTATGATCCCGCGCTCTACAGACCGGCCAAGGAGATCGGCCGTATCCTCTCGGAAAAAGAGGCCAGGGAGCAGGAGGAGAAAGGAAACTACGTTACGCAGGTCGAAGGCGGCTATCGCAGAATGATCGCAGCCCCCGAACCGGTGGATATCATCGAGATGGAATCCATCCAGCTGCTGTTTGACGCAGGGCAGATCGTGATTGCCGGCGGCGGAGGAGGCATACCCGTCATGGAACAGGGGTATGATCTGAAGGGAGCCGGCGCAGTTATCGAAAAGGATCTGATCAGCGGAAAGATGGCAGAGCTTTTACATGCGGATGACCTGATCATGCTCACCAGCGTAAAAAACGTATGTCTGAACTACGGTACTCCCGATGAGAAACCGATCGGCGAGATAAAAGTCAGTGAGATCGAAAAGTACGCCGATGAAGGCCAATTCGAAAAAGGAACCATGCTTCCGAAGATAGAGGCAGCTGTCAATTTTATAAAAAAAGGCGGAAAACGCGTAGTCATTACATCGATCGCGAACGCCAAGGACGGATACAGAGGCAGGTCGGGAACGGTGATCGTTCCGGATGACGAAGCGGGCTTATGATTCTTCAAATATTATCAACAGATGAAGTGCATAGGTAGAAATTCTTTGCGCGGAAGTCATGTATATGTCCAGGCGATTTTCCGGCTGCATGGAGTTTCGCGATCATCTGCATAGATACATGTATAGTGATATGTATAGAGATATGCATAAAGATATGTATAGAGACAAATGAAAAGGAGCACCGAAGAATAAACTTCGGTGCTCCTTTAATCATAAAATGAGGGGGAGATAGTGAGTAAGTAGTTAATCAACTATCTGTGGATTATTATAGGAAGAAAATGTGAGAGAAGTATGTACAGAATCGAAAAAAAAGGTAAAACGCGTTTAGAGAAAGTTTATTATTTCACATTGAATTGCGTCAGTTTACTGTGAAACAAACTACATCAGGGCATGCCGCCGGGGCTGTGTTGAAATCGTTTTTTCGGTGTGATATGATACAGAACATGGACTTATAAAAGCTTTACAAAAGCAAACAGATTTATTTAGATTTTGTTTTTTAGGGGGATAGATTATGAAGTTGTCAGCTCTTCTGAAGGATCTGGAGTATGAAATACTGCAGGGAGAAACAGACCGGGAGATCACAGGCGTGGCGTATGATTCGAGAAAGGTAGAACCGGGATTTTTGTTTGTCGCGCTCAAAGGTGCGGTCAGTGACGGACACAGATTTATTCCGGATGTGGTTTCCAAAGGGGCAGCGGCTGTCCTGCTGGAGGATCCGGCAGATGTTGATGAAAATGTTACGGTTATACGGACAGACAACACCAGACGCGGACTGGCGCTGGTTTCCGCGGCCTGGTTCGGTTATCCGGCAAAGTCCCTTAAGACGATAGGGATCACAGGAACGAAGGGAAAAACCACGAGCACATATATGATCCGCTCCATTCTGGAAAATGCGGGACACAAGACCGGTCTGATCGGAACGATCGAGTGCATCACGGGAAAACGTCATATAAAATCAGAAAACACGACTCCGGAATCATACCTTGTTCAGGAATATTTCCGGGAGATGGCTGACGCCGGCTTTGACAGTGTGGTAATGGAAGTGTCTTCGCAGGCGTTTAAAATGGACCGGGTAGCCGGAATCACCTTTGATTACGGCATATTTACAAATATCGAACCGGATCATATCGGCCCGAATGAGCATGAAAGCTTTGAGGAGTATCTGGACTGTAAAAAACAGCTGCTGAAAAACTGCCGCGTCGGAATCGTAAACAGAGATGATGAAAGATTTGAGCAGATCATTGAAGGAGCGGCATGCGCCCTGGAAACATATGGTTTCCACAGTGACAGTGATTTTATGGCAAAAGACGCTTCTCTTGTTTCAAAACCCGGTTATCTGGGCATCGCGTACCATGCGGCCGGAAAGATCGATCTGGATGTAGAGATCGACATACCGGGAAAATTCTCCATCTATAACTCTCTTGCCGCGATAGCCGTATGCTATCATTTCGGCGTTGAAAAGGATGATATATGCAAGGCATTAAAGATGGCCAGCGTAAAAGGCCGCGTGGAGATGGTAAAGGTATCGGATGAGTTTACTCTGATGATCGATTACGCGCATAACGCCATGGCCCTTGAAAGTCTGCTCTCAACGCTTCGCGAATATAATCCGCACCGGCTTGTATGCCTTTTCGGATGCGGCGGAAACAGAGACCGTCAAAGACGTTTTGAAATGGGAGAGATATCCGGAAAACTGGCGGATCTTACCGTCATCACATCCGATAATCCCAGAAACGAGGAACCTCAGGCGATCATTGACGATATTAAAACCGGAATGGAAAAGACCGACGGAAAATACGTGGAGATCATAGACAGAAAGGACGCGATCCGCTATGTGATCCGAAACGGAGAACCCGGAGATATCATTATCCTCGCGGGAAAAGGACATGAGGATTACCAGATCATCAAGGGAAAGAAATATCCCATGGATGAGCGGGTGCTTATTCAGGAGATCCTCGCGGAAAAACCTGAATGATAAAGAAAAAATGAGGAAGGGTATCAGGCGTTGAACGGATACCGGCGCTGAGGATGAGGAAAAATGAAAGAGAAAAAGAGATATGCGGATGTGATCGTAGATATCTCCCATGAAAAGATAGACAGACCTTTTCAGTACCTTATTCCGTCAGCTCTGGAAGAAGCCGTACAGGAGGGTACCAGAGTAAGGATTCCTTTCGGTATGGGAAACCGTCTGATCACCGGGTATGTTATAGAGATAAAGAGTGTTCCGGATTTCGATCCCGGGAAGATCAAGGAGATCGACAGCATATGCGAAGAAGGGATCACCATCGAGGGAAGCCTGATCAGGCTGGCAGCGTGGATGAAGGAGACCTACGGGTCCACCATGATCAGATGTCTGAAAACGATCCTTCCGGTCAAAGAAAAGGAAAAGATCAGAATCCGGGAACAGGTCGTCCTGAACAGGACACGAAGTGAAGCGCTTCAGATACTGGACGATTATCGAAAAAAACACTATAAAGCAAAAGCAAGGCTTATGGAGCTGCTGGCCGAAAAAGGAACCGCGGACCGGCTTACCGTGATGAAGGAGCTGAAGATTCCGGCCTCAACGCTGAAATCGATGCAGAATGAGGGCGTACTCCGGATCGAAGCCCACCGAAGCTGGAGAATGCCGGCAGAGCTGGAGGAAGCCGCCGGACAGAAGGAAATACCGGTCCCCACAGCCGCGCAAAGTCAGGTGATCGATGGAATACTTGAAGAATGGCGGACAAAGAACAGGACCTGTCTGATCCACGGCATTACAGGCAGCGGGAAGACGCTGATCTATATGGAGCTGACGAAAAAAGTCCTGTCCGAGGGCAGGCAGGCAATCATACTGATCCCGGAGATCGCGCTTTCCTGGCAGATCGTACAGCGTTTTCTGTCAGGTTTCGGTGATATCGTAACAGTCCTGCATTCACGGATGGGAAGGTCAGAACGGTTCGATCAGTTCGAGAGGGTAAGATCAGGCGAGGCAAAGATCATCGTCGGTCCCAGATCCGCGCTTTTCGCGCCGTTTGAAAATCTGGGACTGATCGTCATAGATGAGGAGCAGGAGCTTTCATACAGAAGCGAGGAGTCGCCCAGATATGACGCCAGAGAGGCGGCAGTTTTCCGGGGAAAACTGGAAGGCGCGCATGTGGTCATGGGATCGGCGACGCCATCCATTGATTCATATCAGAAATGCATGGAAGGAGAATATGCTCTCTTTGATCTTCCTGACCGTATCGGAGAGGCGGGACTTCCCCGCGTGTATATTGCCGATATGCGGCAGGAGCTGCAGGAGGGCAACCGCTCCATGCTCAGCAGACTGCTGGAGGAAAAAATAGCGCAGAGACTGGAAAAAAAAGAGCAGATCATGCTCTTTCTTAACCGCAGGGGATACGCCGGTTTCTTTTCATGCCGGTCCTGCGGATATGTGGTCAGGTGTCCTCACTGCGATGTTTCCATGACTTTGCATTCAAACGGAAAAATGATCTGCCATTACTGCGGCTATGAGACGCCAGAAGTAAAGCAGTGTCCGTCCTGCGGCTCGGAATTCATTTCCGGATTATCAATCGGAACGCAGAAGGTGGCGGATATGGTACAGAGGAAGTTTCCACAGGCACGGATACTTCGAATGGATCAGGATTCCACCAGAAAAAAGGGCGGTCATGAAAAAATCCTCAGAGCATTCATGGAGCATGAGGCAGATATCCTTGTGGGAACACAGATGATCGTAAAGGGGCACGACTTTCCGAACGTAACGCTGGTGGGCGCGCTGATGGCAGATATGTCGCTTTTTGCCAGTGATTACCGGGCACCGGAAAAAACATATCAGCTGCTGGTGCAGGCGATCGGCCGGGCCGGCCGGGGGGAGCTTGGCGGAGAGGCCGTCATTCAGACCTATCAGCCGGAGCATTACAGCATTCAGGCGGCAGCGTCCCAGGATTACGCGGAATTCTTCAACGAAGAGATGGAAGAGCGTAAAGCTATGTTATTCCCTCCCGCCGCGCATCTGCTGGCGGTCCGGGGCAGCTGTAAAGATGAGGAAAGACTGCATAAAGCAATGTTCTTCTCGGGAAAGTTCCTCCAAATGGTCGGAAAAAAGAAAACAACGACCATCATAGGGCCTGCTCCGGAGGTGGTTTCAAAGGTGCAGGATCAGTTCAGGGAAGTGCTCTTTATTAAAGAAGAAGACGAAAAAGAGCTTCGCAGACTGCGGCAGGCTCTGGAAAAATATATTGAGATCAATCAGGGTTTCGATGAAGTTTCAATTCAATATGATTTAGATGTATAAAGGAGATAGTCAGATGGCATTAAGAAATATCAGGGAAGCAGGAGAAAGCGTGCTGGAGAAAAAATGCAAGCCCGTAAAAGAGATCACGCCGAAGATCACAGAGCTGATCAGCGATATGTTTGAAACAATGTATGACGCCGGAGGAGTAGGACTGGCAGCGCCGCAGGTAGGAATCCTCAGAAGACTGTTCGTCATCGACTGCGACGGAGAACATCCGTATGTGTTTATCAATCCGGAAATACTGGAAACATCAGGAGAACAGACCGGAGAAGAAGGATGCCTCAGCGTCCCGGGAAAATGCGGGATCGTTACCAGACCGAACTACGTAAAGGTGAAAGCGTTTGACGGAGAGATGAAAGAATTTGTACTTGAAGCCGAGGAACTTCTCGCGCGGGCCATCCTGCATGAGAACGATCATCTGGATGGAATCCTTTATACATCCCACGTGGAAGGACCTCTGCAGGATGTTTCATATGAGGAGGAGACAGGGGAAGAATGAAAGTGATCTTTATGGGTACGCCTGATTTTGCGGCAGCAAGTCTGGAAGCTGTGGTGAACGCCGGACATGAAGTGGCCGCGGTCGTTACAAATGTGGACAAGCCTGCGAAGCGGGGAAAACATATCCAGTTTTCCGATGTGAAAAAGAAGGCTCTGGAGTTGGGACTTCCGGTACTGCAGCCGGCCCGGGTGAAGGATGAAGAATTCATAAGACAGCTGTCTGCATATGAAGCTGATATCATTATCGTGGCAGCGTACGGACATATTATTCCGAAGGCGATCCTTGAAATGCCGAAGTACGGATGTATCAACGTTCACGCGTCCCTGCTGCCTAAATACAGAGGAGCCGCTCCGATGCAGTGGGCGGTAGTAGACGGGGAAGAGAAGTCAGGCGTCACCATCATGCAGATGAACGAAGGACTGGATACAGGAGATATGATCGCTGTAAGCGAGGTCATCCTGGACGAGGATGAGACCGGAGGTTCTCTCTTCGACAAGCTGAGTGATGAAGGCGGAAGGCTGCTGACAGATACACTGAAAAAAATAGAAGCAGGAGATATCCATCCGGTCCCACAGCCGGCGGAGAGTCCGACGCCTTACGCGCGCATGATCAGAAAGACAGACGGACTTGTCGACTGGAGCAAGAGTGCGGTGGAGATCGAACGGCTGGTAAGAGGAATGAATCCCTGGCCGTCCGCGTTTACATATCTGGGAAATAAAAGCCTGAAGCTTTGGAAAGTCAGAACAGACGAGGCGGAATCAGGCGCAGAACCCGGTTCAGTCTTTGATGTAAACAGGAAAGGATTTAAGGTCCAGACGGGCAAAGGGTCTCTGCAGATCCTGGAGCTTCAGCTGGAAGGAAAGAAACGACTGACCGCGGAAGAATTCCTTCGCGGCCGGGCAATAGAAGAAAAAACAGTTCTGGGAGGAGCAGCCCGTGGCTAAAACAGAGGATCTGCGCATGCTGGCCCTTGATTCCCTGCTTGAGATGCAGAAAAATGAAACGCCCTGTCATATTTATATCAGAAACGTTCTGGAAGCCCACGGTTATCTTTCCGTCAGGGAAAAGAACTTTTACCGGAGGCTTACGGAAGGAACACTGGAAAACAGGATAAAACTGGATCATGTGATAGATATTTTCGCAAAGACAAAAACGAAAAAAATGAAGCCTATGATCCGGGAGATCCTGCGTATGGGCACTTATCAGATCCTGTATATGAATTCAGTCCCTGACCGCGCCGCGGTAAACGAATCCGTGAAGCTGGCGCAGAAAAGAGGATTTTATTCTTTAAAAGGATTTGTCAACGGGATACTCAGAAGCATAAGCAGAGAAAAAGACCGGATCAGTTTTCCCGGCAGGGAGAATTTTACGGAGTATATTTCCGTGAACTATTCCATACCGGAATTTCTTGCGGAACGCTGGATACGTGAGTTCGGTCCCGAAAAAACAGAGATCATGGCGAAAGCCTTTCTGGAGGTGCCGCCGCTCAGTGTGCGGATCAGGAGAAATCAGTCTCAGGTCATAAAAGAAATGGAAAACGCCGGGATCACGGTTGTGAAAGGTCCGTGGCTTCCGTACGCCTTTATACTGAAGGGAGCTTCCTCAGTGGCAGAACTGGAGCCCTTCAGGAGAGGGGATATCACAGTACAGGATGTCAGTTCAATGCTGGCTGTCGAGGCAGCCGGGATCCGGGAAGGAATGAACATACTGGATCTGTGCGCGGCTCCCGGAGGAAAGACGATCCTGGCCGCGGATATGCTGAACGGGACAGGTCAGGTCATATCAAGAGATCTGACAGAATCAAAAACAATGCTGATCGGAGAAAACCTTATGCGGTGCGGTACTTCAAATGTCCGTGTCGAAGTACGTGACGCCGCCATTCCGGATGAAGAACTGTTCGGATGGGCAGACGTGGTGATAGCAGATCTGCCGTGCTCCGGACTGGGCGTGATCGGCAGAAAACCGGATATCAAGTACTACGCTGATCAGAGAAGGATCGACGCTCTTTCGGCACTGCAGAAAGATATACTGAAAAACGCCGTCCGGTATCTGAAAAAAGACGGTGTGCTGATATACAGCACCTGTACAGTCACGGAGGAAGAAAACCTTCATAACGTACAATGGATAAAAGAAAACCTGCCGGTCAGAGCAGGAGATCTGACAGAATACATGCCGGAAGAGCTTCGGAAAGAACCGTCTCTCAAAGAAGGGTATCTTCAGCTTCTGCCGGGAGTTTATCCCTGCGACGGATTCTTTATCAGCAGGTTCATATTAAAAAAAGGGTGACAGGGAAGCTCAGTATATGAGAATTATGTGAATGTTCAAGCGGCTTCCGCACAAAGAACTTCTATGCATTCACTTCATCTGCTGTTAAATAAATAATTAAAACTTCCCATATGTCACAATTAACCCTTCAGCATAAAGCGGGAAGTTTTATAAATAAATACTTAATGACGGGAGAGTGCTATGTCGCATAGTGGCAGCGTGGATATTAAGTCCATGTACGAAGATGAATTGAGGGAATTACTGACGGATATGGGGGAGAAGCCGTTTCGCGCGGGGCAGCTTTTTTCGTGGATCCATGAAAAAAGGGTGAAAAGCTATGATGAAATGCTTAACCTTCCGTCAGGTCTCAGAGAAAAACTGACGAAGGAATACCCATATACGACAATTTCTCCGGTGGAGGTGCTGGTTTCAAAAAACAATGATACCAGGAAATATCTTTTTGCGCTGAGCGACGGAAATGTGATCGAGAGTGTCTGGATGAAGTACAGGCACGGAAATTCGGTGTGTATCTCTTCACAGGTCGGCTGCCGTATGGGCTGCAGGTTCTGCGCATCTACGCTGGACGGCCTTGTACGGCCGCTGCAGGCGTCGGAAATGCTGGAGCAGATCTACGAGATACAGCGCCTGACCGGCGAGCGGGTCTCGAATATCGATATCATGGGAAGCGGCGAGCCGATGGATAACTTTGATAATGTGGTGCGGTTCATCCGGCTTGTCAGCAGCGATAAAGGGATAAACATAAGCCAGAGAAACATCACGGTTTCTACATGCGGACTCGTGCCGCAGATCCGGGCGTTCGCGGATGAAAAGCTGGCTGTTACGCTTGCCATTTCCCTTCATAATCCGATAGATGAAGAACGGCGGGAGCTGATGCCGGTTGGGAAAAGATATCCGGTGGAAGAACTGATGGATGCATGCCGGGAATATTTCAGAAAAACAGGACGCCGTATTACGTTTGAATACGCGCTGATCAAGGGAAATAATGACTCCGACAGACACGCGGAAGCGCTCGCGCACCTGGTAAAAGGGTTGAACTGTCATATAAATCTCATACCGGTAAACCCCGTAAAAGAGCGAAATTTCAGGCGTTCTGACAAAAATGTAATTCGCAATTTCCAAAATAAACTTGAAAAATATAGAATAAATGTTACTATAAGAAGGGAAATGGGCTCCGATATTGACGGAGCCTGTGGTCAATTAAGAAAGAGATATATCACATCGCAGGAAGAAAAACATTTCTGAGAGAAAGCAGGCCCGCGTAAAGTACATTCAGATGCGGGCTGTGTTTTTGAACGGGAGATTTAAAATGAAGGTAATAGCAGCAACTGATGTCGGCAGAAAAAGGGATATGAACCAGGATTACATGTTCACATCCACAGAGCCGGTCGGCAACCTGCCCAACCTGTTTGTAGTAGCTGATGGTATGGGCGGACATAATGCGGGAGATTACGCGTCACGTTACGGCGTAACTACGCTGGTCGAAACCATAAAAAATGATAAAAATTTTAATCCTGTGAAAATCATGCAGGCAGGAGTGGAAGCGGCGAATCTCGCCGTTTATGAAAAATCCGTTTCGGATCCGTTGCTGTCGGGCATGGGAAGTACGATGGTGGTAGCCACTGTAGTAGGAGGTTACGTTTTTGTGGCAAATGTAGGCGACAGCCGTATGTACATCGCGGATAACGATGGTTTGTCACAGATCACTCACGATCATTCGCTGATCGCAGAAATGGTACGCTTGGGGGAGCTCTCACCGGAAGAGGCGAAACATCATCCGGACAAAAACATCATTACCAGGGCAGTCGGTACCGGGGAGGATATCAGAGTAGATTTCTTTGATGTCAAACTGGAGGAAAACGCCTGCTTCATGATGTGTTCGGACGGCCTGTACAATATGGTGGGGGAAAGCGCCATTTATAAAGTCCTTAGCTCAAATGACATTGATGACAAGGCGGCAAAACTGGTAGAACTTGCTAATGAGAACGGAGGGCTGGATAATATTGCGGTCGTCGTCGTAGAACCATTTACAGATGAGGTGAATTAATGTTAAAAGAGGGAATAATATTAGGGGAAAGATATGAAATTCTGTCTCGAGTCGGCTCCGGCGGAATGGCAGATGTTTATAAAGCCAACGATCATAAGCTGAATCGTCTGGTTGCGGTAAAGGTAATGAAGGCTGAATTCCGCGAGGATAAGTCCTTTGTTTCGAAATTCCAGAAAGAAGCGCAGTCGGCAGCGATGCTGTCGCACCCGAACGTAGTAAACGTATTTGACGTAGGTGAGGACCGCGGTCTCTATTATATCGTAATGGAGCTTGTGGAAGGCATCACGCTTAAGAACTATATCACAAAGAAAGGAAAGCTTTCCGTAAAAGAGGCCACAAGTATAGCGATCCAGGTGGCGCTCGGACTGCAGGCGGCCCATAACAGGGGAATCGTCCACAGAGACGTTAAGCCGCAGAACATCATCATTTCCACTGACGGAAAGGTGAAGCTTTCTGATTTTGGTATCGCGAAAGCCACGAATTCCAATACGATCACCACGAACGTCATGGGATCCGTGCATTACAGCTCGCCGGAACAGGTGCGCGGCGGCATGTCTGACGCCCGCAGCGACATCTATTCGCTGGGTATCACCATGTATGAAATGGTAACGGGAAGAGTTCCGTTCGACGGTGATACGACGGTGGCGATCGCCATCAAGCATCTTCAGGAGGAGATGGTACCTCCGTCAAAATATACGCCGGATCTGCCTCATGCCCTTGAGCAGATCATCCTTAAGGCCACGATGAAGACGTCCAACAAGCGTTACCAGAACGTAGGAGACATGATCGAAGATCTGAAACGTTCTCTGCTGGAGCCGGACGGCGACTTTGTGGTAATGAACAGGCTCTCCGATCCTGCCGGAACAGTAAAGATCTCCGAAAAGGAGATGAACGATGTCCGCGACAGCCTTGAGAGAGATAAAAAGAAAGCGAAACAGAAAAAACAGAAGCATCAGCCGATAGTCATAGAAAACGACTATGAAGAGGAAGATAAAGGAGGCTCGAAGCTCGAGAAAGGGCTGACGATCGGCGGATTCCTTGTGGGGATCATAATCATCGCCGCGCTGATTTTCTTTATAGCCAATATGGCAGGACTGTTCGATAATAGTAAAGATACTTCGGTAAGCTCAAGCATTGTAAAAGAAGAAAGCGTCGCAGATGAACAGGTAACAGTACCTTCCTTCCTCGGAATGACTCTTGAGGACGCGATCGCGCAGGCAAACGCTCTTGGCATCGGCGTAAAACAGGTAGCTACAGAGAGCTCCGATGTCTACGCTGAAGGAACGATCCTTTACCAGAACATCGCTGAAGGAACAAAGGTGGATAAACAGACCACAATTGAGGTTACCGTCAGCGGCGGTATTTCACAGATAACGATACCTTCGGGACTTGCAGGCATGCCGCAGGCAGATGCCGAAAAGATCCTGAATGACATGGGACTGACTACAGTCGTTGAGCTTCAGGCAAGCGATTCCGTTCCGGTAGGAAGCGTGGTTTCCACAAATCCATCCGAAGGTTCTGTAGTTTCACCGGGCGCTTCCGTTACCGTATATGTAAGCTCAGGAAGCGGCGGAGAAAGCTCCGGCGAACAGGTGACGGTTCCTAACGTCAGCGGAGAAACACAGGAGAGAGCGATTTCCGCGCTTTCCGCACTGGGACTTAATTATTCGATCTCATCAGGATCTTCAGACCTTGTCGGAGCCAATGAGGTCATTTCCACTACACCGGAGGCAGGATCTCAGGTTCCTGCGGGATCTACGGTTACGATCATTGTAAACGACGGAGGATCTTCAGATTCTTCTGATAATCAGTCGGAGGATTCCTACGTCAGCACCGGTACTCTCGCACGTCCTGATCAGTATAACGGTGGAAGAGTAACTCTGGAGCTGGTACAGAACGGGATCACGAGCATCATTTATCAGGGCTCGAACCCGTGGACGTCAGGCGATTACAGCAGTCCGATCTACAGCTCCTACGGTACAAACGGAACGATCAATGTTTACGAGGATAATTCACTGATCGCCAGGTATCCTGTAGTAACATTCAGAGCGGCGTGATCCTTATATGAGAGGAAGAATTATTCGCGGAATCGGCGGCTTTTACTACGTAGCAACGGAAGACGCCGGAATTTATGCATGTAAAGCCAGAGGAATTTTCAGACTGCTGAAGACAAAACCCCTGGTGGGAGACTGGGTGGATATTTCAGTCACGCACGAAAAAGATAAAGAAGCCAGTATTACTCAGATTTTCCCGAGAAAAAACGAATTGATACGGCCGGCGGCAGCAAATGTGGACCAGGCAATGGTCCTCTTTGCTGTTAAGGATCCGGATCCGGATGGAGTGCTGATCGATCGTTTTCTTACTATGATGAAGATGCAGAGTGTACCGGCTTTTATTTGTTTTAATAAACTGGATCTGGCCGGGGAAGATACCATAGCCCACTGGAAAAATGTATACAGAAACAGCGGCTATGAGATCCTGTTCTGCAGTGCTGAGAATAACATCGGCATAGAACAGCTCCGGGAAAAACTGCAGGGAAAGACCACTGTGATCGCCGGCCCGTCTGGCGCCGGAAAATCATCAGTCACCAATCTTCTGCAGGATCATGTAATGATGGAAACGGGCGAGATCAGCAAAAAACTCGGTCGGGGACGCCACACGACGAGGCATGCTGAACTGATCATGCTGAATGGAGAGAGTTATCTGTGCGACACTCCGGGATTCACTTCGCTGTTTCTTCCGGATATGAAAAAGGAAGAACTGGAAACGTGCTTTCCTGAGATCGACAGATATGCTGATCAGTGCAGATTCGTGGGATGCTCCCATACTGCTGAGCCTGACTGCGCGGTGAAAAACGCTCTGCGGGAAGGCAAAATTTCTAAAGAACGATATCATAATTATGTTATGATATACAGAGAGTTAGAGGAAAAAGAGAAAAGGAGATATTGATATGTACGAATTAGCCCCTTCAATGTTATCAGCAGATTTTAACATTCTCGGAGAGCAGCTCGGAAGGATCGAGGCAAAAGGCGTTAAATGGCTCCACATAGACGTGATGGATGGCGCTTTTGTTCCGCAGATCTCTTTCGGAATGCCTGTTATCAAATCCATCAGAAAGAAAAGCGGAATGTTCTTTGACGTGCATATGATGGTCGAAGAGCCGGGCAGATTCATCGATGATCTGAAAGCCTGCGGCGCAGACATGGTAACGGTTCACGCAGAGGCGTGCGTACACCTCGACAGAACTCTGCAGGCGATCCATGACGCCGGAATGAAGGCCGGAGTCGTTCTGAATCCTGCAACGCCGCTGAACTGCATCGACTATGTGATGGACCGTCTGGATATGGTACTGCTGATGTCTGTAAACCCGGGTTACGGCGGACAGTCTTATATCAAGGCAGTAACGCAGAAGATCGCCGATCTTCGTAAAAAACTCGATGACGCCGGTTACAAAAATGTACCGATCGAAGTCGACGGCGGTGTAAACGCAAAGACAGTGGACGAGGTGCTTGATGCAGGCGCTGAGATCCTGGTGGCAGGATCTGCCGTTTTCAACGGAGATATCGAGAAAAACATCGATATGTTTAATGAAAAATTTGCGGCCAGAAGCTGATTCCATGTAAAAATGAAACCATCCCGGACGGAGCTCCTCTGTCCGGGTTTTTTCCTGTCTCACAGGAGATTATGCAGTTTTTCCATGAACAAACTGATAGAATTGAAAATGACGGAATTACTTACAGGGATCTCGCCCTCTTAAATATTAATAATTAGCTAAGGGGAACAGATAAAGATAAAAAGGTTCGGAAAGGAAATCAAAACATGAAGGTGTTGATCATTTCAGGCGGAAGCATTGAGGAAGAATTTGCCCGGGAATTTCTCCGGGATCACAGTTTTGATTATATGATCGCGGCTGATAAAGGACTGGAGGTCTGCGACAGGCTGAAACTCCGTATAGACTATATAGTAGGCGATTTTGACAGTATTCTCCCCGGACTGATAGATCAATATGAAGAGGACGGAACCATCAGTATAGATAGATATAATCCCGTGAAGGATTATACGGATACCGGAATTGCCATGCGAAAGGCAGTGGAGATGGGAGCGGATGAGGTATATTTTATCGGCGCCACCGGAACAAGACTGGATCACAGCATGAGCAATATCTTTTGTCTGAATTACCTGAGAGAAAGAAATATCAGGGGAGTCATCCTTGATCCGCACAACAGGATAACAATGCCCGTTGAAACCTCGTTTGAAATCGACAGAACATCACAGTACGGGAAATTTGTCTCATTTTTCCCTTACTCTGAAGAAGTAACACACCTGACATTGAAAGGATTCAAATATCCAGTCACCGACAGAAGCATGAAAAAAGGCGACGAAGGTCTCTTCGTCAGTAATGAGATTACAGATGAGCATGCTTTCGTAAGTTATGATAAAGGCATATTGATCATGATTGAGAGCAGAGACTGATCGGAAACACGAAGAACAAAAAGTAAAATGAGGGGGAAGCCATGAAAAAAAGATTACTTAGCAGTTTGTTTATAGCATGCACAGTTTTATTAGCAGGATGCGGTACTGCTTCTGAAAATACGGAGAAGATTCCTGTTGAGAAATCTGAAGTGACAGCGAAAGCTGAATCAGAAGATTCCTCGGAGGCGGTCATGAATAATTCAGCAATTGAAACAGAGAGTGCTTCAGAAATTATTCCAGATGAGGCGCCTTCAGGAAAGTACGGTCCTGAAGCAGGTTTATATGATCGCACATATTTGGAAGAAGAGAACGGTGTCTTTGTCTACAGAATGACAGATGCTGACATCATAGAAAGATATGATGAAATGTATGCCGGTGCGTTTGCTGACATGGTTGCAGCTTATGATGAAGAGATGGAATGGCGGAATCAGGGAGTCAAGTATGAGCAACCGGTAAAAACGAACGATCTGATGTATAAAAGTTCCGATGAAAATAAAGGAGTAACGCTTGGTTCATCATTTGAAATGGACTACAATTATAATCTTTACAATGTGGGATACACATATGTTGATCTGGACAGTGACGGAACGTTTGAGATCATATTCGGCGTCCTGCCTGATGCAGATGCCGACTGGATTCCGAAGGATTCATTTGAAAGAGGATATGCGCTGGCAGATGGTCAGGTGATAAAGATCTGCGAAGGCGGAAGCAGAGACCTGCATTGGTTGGGTAATGATGGTTATATTTATGAGACAGGCAGTTCGGGAGCAGCCTACAGCGGAACGTGGAGACTTCATTTTGACAGTACGGCATTAGACTTAAATCGGGAAGAGGATTGGGGCAATAATGGATTTACGGAGGACGAGTTTATCGGATACTGGGAAGGTGCCGTTCATATAAACGGTCCGATAGAGGATATAAATGAAGCAGCTAAGTGGCCTGAAAACCAGATATCTGAAGCAGAATTGCCGGCTTTGGAAGAAGAGTGGAAATCAAGGCAGGTACAAATAGACTGGCTGAGACTTTCGGATTATCTGGATAAATATGGAGTGTGAGATAATCTGATAAAAATCCAGATTTAGATTTAAGAAAGAAAGCTGCTGTGTGAAGAGGAAAGACAGAATGAAACAGTATATAGTTGACGCGTTTACGGACAAGCCTTTTTCCGGAAATCCGGCAGCGGTCTGCGTAATGAACACCTGGCCGTCAGAAGAGGCTATGATGAAGCTGGCAATGGAAAACAACCTTTCGGAAACAGCTTTTATCGTCAAGGAGGATAAGGGATATCATCTGCGGTGGTTCACACCCGGAACTGAAGTTGAGCTGTGCGGCCATGCCACACTGGCGTCTGCATTTGTGATCCTGAATTATTATGAACCGGAAAGCAATGAGGTACAGTTCAGTACGCTGAGCGGTATCCTTACTGTAAAGAAAAAGGATTTTCTGTATGAGATGGATTTTCCGACATATGAGCTGAAAGAAATCCCTGTAACAGATGAAATGGAGAAAGCATTCGGTGTTCGTCCGATCAAGGCGCTTCTTGGTATGGATCTGATCTGTGTATTTGAAACAGAAGAACAGGTCAGAAAAATGCAGCCTGATCAGGCGGGGCTTATGAAAATAGAAGGCCGTCTGCAGAATGCTACGGCAGCAGGAAAAGATGTGGACTGTGTGTCCCGGAGCTTTGCGCCTAAAGTAGCTGTACCGGAAGATCCTGTATGCGGATCAGCCCACTGTCAGATCGCTGATTACTGGTCAGAGGAACTTGGAAAGACAAAGATACATGCATATCAGGCTTCAAAGCGGGGCGGCCATCTGTATTGTGAGATGAAAGACAGCGGAAGGATAGCTATCAGCGGCAAAGCTGCACTGGTGGCAATATCGGAGATAGTTGCGCAGATTGAATGAAAATAAGTGAAACAGAAGAAGATTCAGTTATAAAGATCTAATCAGGAAAGGCGATCTTGACTTAAAGAGTACTCACCTTCAATTCCATACGCAGCCTTTAGTTCTGCCGGCATATAGCGGTACTGGATAATGGCAAATTGTTCGGGTGTGTAGTCGAGATCTCCTTTCAGCCATTCAAATGACAATTCACAGCATGCGTGAGAATGAGCTCTTACTGCATAATCCATTTCTTTAGTAAGCACTTCGATTCCGAAGTGCTTTTTCATTACAGAAAAACCCAGTTCACAGAAATATTTGTAGCTGTAATTTCGTATGGCGTTTTGAGAAGTATCAGAGAAGATGGCGCGATAGAATGAACGGTTATGA
>OCVV011332398.1_pt1 | contig 20701 bp, 15 predicted proteins | sample 1539721 | NCBI WGS metagenome assembly OCVV01 (sample SAMN02144230, study PRJEB22623) | gut metagenome | biome: sheep rumen | host: Ovis aries | place: New Zealand
CTGCTCGCTAACTTGGACGAAGGCTGGTGACGGTACACCTGCATCTGCAAAGCACTGCCGCATAACTGTTTTTACACTTGCATTTACAGCTGCCTGATATGAGTGAGCAGGAAGTCCTAGTTTTTCGCAAACATAGCTGACACTTGCAGAAAAATCTGTACCAGCTGTAAAAACTGCAGCCAATCCGCCCTCGCTTGTCTGTAATTCTTTAGCATAAGCTAAAATTCCATCTTTATCTTTTAAATCGATTTGTCTGAATGTGTCTGCATAAGGTATTGCAACAGCTTTTGGGTCTGCATCAATTACATGTACAGTAAAGCCTTCTTCCTTTGCACTGAGAATTGCAGGTTTTTGCATGAGACCTGCACCTAATATTAAAATGTTCATTTTCCCACCTTTCTAATGACAATAAGTTATAGTTTCTTGCAGTAAATTTCTACTGTATCACCGAGTTTTTTTGCACGGCTCTTTACATCTGTCAGCTTCCACTTAAGACTTCCAGGTTTTGCACCAGATTTTTTTATTTCGGGGAAGCGTTCAGGATGATGGCCGGTAGATACAATGCGCTCCACCTTAAATCCAAATTTTCGTAAAATTGAATCTGCCCTTCCCGGCTCCCAGATTGTATAATGGTCTGTTGGACTAATCTGATAAAAATGATCTTTATCGCTGACAGCAGAAATGCCTTCTCCGCTTGGTGTAGAAAAAGCAAAGATTCCACCTGTTTTTACGAGAGAAGAAACCTTGCGCAAAACACTTCCTAGATCCTTAAAGTGTTCAATTACATACCACATTGTTACAACATCAAACTGGGTAATTCCAAATTCTTCTGCTGTATCAATCTCCGGGAATGCAGAACATACGGCCGGATATTTTAATTTCTGCTGAACATAAGAAACGGCATCTTCTGCAATATCTGTTCCAAACGGATTAAAACCTGAGTCTACGGCAGCTGCAAGAAACGGCCCATAAGCACAGCCTATATCAAAAAGATTTTTTTCTGCATTTACAGAACCAGGGCCACAAAGAGTTTTGATGATATTTGCACGACGGATTCCCTGTGCCTTTATTGATTCAAAATCTTCTTCATAAGTTTTTCCGTACTGTTTTTTATAATCTTCAAAGAAATAGGCCTTCTGATATTTTTTGTCTTCAATTGTAGTAAAGGCCATATAAACCATGCCGCACTTTGAACAACGGCGATATGTTCTGGTTTCATTACGGGAAATAACTTCATCCGGTTGTGACGGGAATTCTCCACAGACCGGGCAGCACATTTTCTTTCCGGCGGCAAGATGACGAAGGAATTCTTCGATGGATTTTTTATCCCCTTTTAAATCTCCTTCCAGAAACTTTTTAGCATAGAGATTTTCTGATTTAAGCGCTGCATCAAGAGAAGAAACTGAAATGGATTTATCTCCAACGTATGCAAAATTATATTTTTCAGCGAGTTTTTTATGCAGTTTAGTTGTTGGCAAAAGAATTACACCGCAACCAGCATATACTGCTTCAAAGGCTGTTAGCCCATAATGAGTTACAACAATATCATATTCATAAAGTTTTTCACGAAGTCCCGGTACTGGCTTTACAAACTCAATATTATGTCCGCCTGCATAATCTACATAAGGGCTTTCTTCATTTGAAACTATAGCAGTAATTTTTGCATCAGGAAGTTTCTGCATAAAGGCCTTAGCTGCTGGTATTGTAAGATTTGCAGGATCTTCTCCTCCAAGGCAGATTAAAACCTTGTCTATTTTCTTTTCACCTTCTGATGGCTGACGAACATTTTGCGGCATTGTAATATAACCAGAATCAGTTTTATTAGCCACACGGTCACACTTATATGATGGAATAATATCCAGAAGATAATCACAATAATCTGTAAAACGGGATCCTTCATCGATTGAAATTAAACTTCTGTTTTTAGAAAGTTCTCTCAGCTGATTTTCCGTTAATTCAAAAGTATCCGTAATAATTGCAGGAAGATATGTATCATCCGGAATTTTATTGATTATCTGATTTTTTGACAGTCCTGACTGAAGATATTCTTCTATAACCGAATCAGTTTCTGTAAGGGTTTTATCATCGGGAATATAAACAAAGAATTTTCCATTTTTTGCAGCATTCAAACAGCGGCGTAAGTGGCCGGTTCCATGCCCCTTTACTACAGAAGGTACAAGAACTACAGGATATTTTACAAAAGTTGAACGACAGGCTTCTAGAATCTGTTCAGTTGTATATGGACCTTCATAGCCTTTTGAATTCATATAATTAATAATAGAAACTGCCCGCAAATAATCAGAATAAGTATCTATGGTAGTTCTAAGTTCAGGAAAATTATAACGCAGTGGCGCTGAAACAAATTCGCAGACATATCGTTCTTTATGATTATAGAAAGCTGGTCCAACATGTTCGTGATCATATGGATCTGTAGTCTCGCTGGCGGCTTTCTTCAAAGAATCAGCTGAAAAAACTTCTACTCCGCTTCCATGTGGCAGGCCTGAGTAAGTTAAATAATCGCAGTGTCCCTTGCCTTCATTTTTTTCTTCAAAAAGTGCGGCACTTTCTTCTGCTGCTTCGTAAAAAAGGAAAGGATTATCGGCTGTAGCACGAATTACAGTCTGAGTTTTTACAGTATTTAAAAGAGAAACAAAACGGTCCAGAACATCATTCAGGCTTCCGGCAAAACATTCAAAACCGTATTCACGGCAGACAGGTAAAAGAGCCTCATAAGAAGCTTCGTCTGTTGCCACAAAATAATTATCTGCATTCACCTTTTTCATTGAAGAAAGCACCCACGCAAGTACTGGCTTTCCGCCAAGGTCTTTTAAGGCTTTTCCAGGTAATCTTGTTGAAGATAATCTGCACTGTACAATAACTGTTCTATTCGTTTTTGTCTTTATCATCATCTTTACGGCTCCAGTCTTGAATCAGTGTTTGCAAATCCATTTTGTAGCGGTATTTATTTTTTGATACCCATAATCTTGCAGCATTAAACTGTCTGCGCGCTTCCATAAATCCGCAGGAAGAACGACCAAGAAAAACAAGGAACGACGAACGACGGATATAGCCTGCTCCCATTTTGATTTTTGGAAGCTCGTTTTTAAGATAGCAGCGAAGATAATCCAGATTATAGGTCGTATCATTTACCGGAGGCTCGTCCATATACGAAAACTGCATATGAGAAGTAAGGAGTGTATCTTCTCCCCAAAGCCAGGAACGCAGGGCAAGGTCAAGATTCTGCCAGTAAGGAGAACTTATTGTCCAGTCAAATCCTCCAAGCTCTATAAACTTTTTTCTATTATATAACGCTACATAATCGAATGGAAAAAGTGTTTTCTTTCCATTTGCAATTTCTGAAGAAGAATCTATTACAAAATGTGTATGCTCTGCACTCGGGCTAAAGGCACAAGGCAATGCATTTTTTTGATTATCAAGAAGGCGTGGAACAATACAATAAGAAGAATCTGCGGTTAGTCGTTCAGCAAGATGCGGTGGAATGAAATTTGATGGAAGATTCAAACTATCACGGAGAACAAGAACATAATCTGACTGGACCTCTCCCATTGCAAGATTTATAAGGTCGCCATCTGTTGTTTTTTCGAGAGGTACGAGAAATTTTATCATTGGAAAGCGTTTCGAAACATCATCAGTAAAATTATTTGAATCATGCTCTACCGAAACAATTGTCTGAAAATTACATTGCAAAAGATTTTCAAACACATGAAGCTTATAATGGCTTCCACTACTATTGAGAAGAATTACGGAAATATTAAGGGCATCCGGATTTACTGTTTTTGGACCGCCTATAATTGTTCGTTTAATCTGATGTTCGCTAAAAGTTAAAGGTATACCATTCATCGCATTTTCCGCATTTATCACAATAGTTTTTATTTATATGATTTATTAATAGATTATCTGTTTTATGCCAGATTTCTTCGAGTTTTTCGTTAAATACATTTCCTGCAGTCAGTGATTTTCCGTCGCTGTCTGGATCGCCAAGTACACAGGAATAGCAGTACGGGACATCGCCATTTGAAAGAATTGTCATATCACGGCGAAGATGCCAGCACGGATCACGTTCAAGCGGAGAAAGATCTGCCGGTTTACACTGAGGTAAAAGACCTGCAAAATCGTTGTATTTTTGAATTATTAGATTTCCACCAGAAGGATTTGATTTTTCATTCCAGTAGCGGAAGAAGGTTTCAAGTTCTGATTCGTTTTCATTCATACGCACAAACTGTGGATACACACAACCAGGAAGTGCTGCAGCAAGTAGTCCAGTTGCTGCAAAGGCCTGCTGGAAAGCATTTTCCGGACTGTTTTTATGAATTGCTTTATAAGTTGCATCTGATGCAGCATCAAGAGTTACGGCAATCATAATTTTCTGCCAGCCGTTTGTTCGTGGCAAGGCGGCTTTTTCTATGGCTGCAAGCATTGCGCACAGTTCTTCTGTTACTAAAAGTCCGTCTGTTTCAAAGAACACAGAAAGGGCTTGATAAGAAAGGATTTTTTCAACGATATCAATAAAACGAGGATGACTTAATGGTTCCCCCCATGCAGATAAACTGATTACAGCAGACTCACTAAACTCGGCAATCTGGTCAATAAGCTTGCAGCATTTCTCAAAATCCATATATGGCAGTTTTTCTTTTGCCTTATCTGCAATTGGAGAAAGTTTATATTTTCCTTCATACGCTGTGCAGTATGGAAGATAAACAGTATTTGATGAAACTGCATCTGAAATCTGAAGATTATAAAAACCTGGTACTGTTTTTAAGCATTCCGGATTTTTAGAAGCAAGCTCTGAAAGCTTTTCTGCATCAGCGGCTTCACCTGTTTCAATTCCAGCTTTTGAAGCCTGTTCAAAAAGGGCTTTGCTTTGCATAAAATTATCTTTTTTGCCACAGTGGAATGCCAGTCGCAAAAGTCTCCAGTCAGAATCTGCGATTATAGTTTCTACATCAAAGGAATTGATATCAGTTTTTATAAGATTATAGATTCCATCTCTTGTAACCGGTGCATCTCCAAGAGCCTTTTGGGTTGTTTTTGCAAGTTCAGCAAGAATCCCGATTGTACCGGCATTTAAAGCTTCTGGAGTAAAACCATAAGGATAACCATCTGCAAAAGTATATTCTGATTTGTATTCAATATGTGAGTCCCAGATTTTTTTTGAAACTGTTTTATTAAGATACGGAAGATCAATATATGAAAAAAGGACTGTTTCGGCCTGATTTTCTGTACAAAGCTTTTTCATATCTGATAAAAGTTCTGTAAGACTGGCTGATTTAAGAGTAAAAGTCTCTAAACCAAGCCCTTCAGCCCACTGCGAAGAAAGTTCTACAGCTGATTTTCCATTAAATACCTTTTCGTTCTGGTATGAGGAGTCGTTATCATAAAAAATTACTATGGTTTTCATCACTTTCTTTATCGGCATTTCATTGAATAAGTTAATAAAATAAGGTAAGTTGAAATTGTCAAAAAATGGATTGCTTACGAGTGGTCAAGGCACGCTAACGCTTAAAGCCTTGACTCACTCGTTTTGAGGTTTGATATGTAATTATCAAACCTCAATCGTCTACGCTCGTGATGACGACAGGGGTTGGGAGAAAATGAACGCACCGGGATTACCACAGGATATAGTTTTCAGCGTTTCGCAGATTACAGATTTAATCAAAGAAATTTTAGAAACCTCATTCCGCACAATAACAATAGAAGGTGAAATTTCTAACTGGCGGCCAAGTGCTGCAGGACATATTTATTTTACATTAAAGGATAATGCGGCACAGATTAAAGCAGTGATTTTCCGTGGATCTGCAATGAAACTGAACTTTCGTCCGAAAGACGGAGACAAGGTTCGCTGTACCGGAAGCCTTTCAGTTTATGCACCCCAGGGAAATTATCAGATAATAGTTAATACAATGGAAATTGCAGGAGCCGGTAATATTCTGCAGATGCTTGAAGAGCGAAAAAGAAAACTTGCCGCAGAAGGACTTTTTGATGATTCACGAAAGAAGCCGCTTCCCGCAATGCCAAAGACTATTGGTGTTGTAACAAGTCCTACGGGTGCTGCAATCCGCGATATTCTGAATGTTACAAAAAGGCGAAATCCCGGAATGAATATTATTGTGCTTCCGGCAATTGTTCAGGGAGAAGGAGCCGCACAGACAATCTGCAAGATGATTGAAATTGCAAACTTTTACGAACTTTGCGATGTTCTGATTGTAGGACGCGGTGGAGGTTCTCTGGAAGATTTACTTCCATTTAGTGAAGAAAGCGTTGTAAGAGCCGTGGCAGCTTCCCATATTCCAACTATAAGCGCAGTAGGCCACGAAATTGACTGGGCCATCTGCGATTATGCCGCAGACCGCCGCGCCCCAACCCCTTCCGCCGCAGCTGAAATGGCAGTTCCGCTGCTGGCCGACATCCAGCAAAACCTCGCCGCCTATAAAGACAATTTCTACAATATAATAAAACAACGCACCGAGAAAACCCGGCTTATGGTCCGTGCCTTTAATCCGGAAAGTCTTGAAGTGCGCTTTAGAAACATCCAGCAGCCACTACTCAACCGTTTTGCAGCCGCCCGCGAAGCTTTACCACAAAACTTACAGGATAAAATCCGAGACCTTCGCGTACGACTTGCACAAAATAAAACCATTCTCGAAAACGCAAGTCCGCAGACAATTTTTGACCGCGGATATTCTATGGTAACAGATGAGGACGGAAAAATTGTACGAGACGCCGCTGCATTAAAGACCGGTGATAAGCTGGTTATTACCCCGGCACATGGAAAGATTACTGCAAATGTTGTTCAAATTGAATGATTTCTGCTGATTAATAAACGTAAGATTGGCGGCGGAGAGGTTCCGACCCGAAAAAACATCATTCTCGCCCCGTTTTTTCGGGTCGGAGTTCTCGCAGCCGCCAATATTTAAGATTTGTAAACTAATGAGGTGATTATATGAATACATTTGAACAAAATCTGGCAAAGCTTGAACAGCTTACAACCGACATAAAACGCAGCGATATCTCACTCGAAGATGCGCTCAAAGATTTTGAAGAAGGAATCAAGCTCGCATCGGGTATGGAAAAACAGCTCGACGAAATCGAAGGAAAAATTCAGATTCTTATGAACGAGCCAACACCAATGTCAAAAGATAATCCACCGCAGTTAGACCTTTTCAGCGATGACGGCGAAGTAAACGGAACCCGCAAATGAGCGAAAAACATCCTGTACGAACACTGAATCCTGAGGTGGCAAGAAAAATTGCTGCCGGCGAAGTTATTGACCGACCAAATGCAATTATCCGTGAGCTTATGGATAACGCAATTGATGCGGGAGCCTCAAGCATTACTGTAGAAATCAGTGGCGGCGGAATTGAAAAAATCCGCATTATAGACAATGGTTCTGGTATGACCCGCCAAGACCTCGAAAACTGTGCCCGCCCTCATGCAACAAGCAAAATTGAATCTGAAGTAGATTTAATGAATCTTTCGACTTTAGGTTTCCGCGGTGAAGCACTGGCTTCAATTGCAGCTGTTGCCCGGCTTTCAATTCAAAGCGGCGGCTACAAAATGCGCGCTTCAATTACAGAAGACCACATTATTGAACAGTCTGCTCCTCTCAAAGGCACAATCGTTCAATCAGAAGGCCTTTTTGAGAATTTCCCAGCCCGCCGCCAGTTCTTAAAACGCCCGGCAACAGAAGGCATTATGTGCCGCAACACTTTTATTGAAAAGGCCCTTGCCCGCCCTGATATTGCATTCCGCTTTGTATCTGACGGGGAGACAAAACTAGATTTACCGGCCGGCCAGTCAATAAAAGACCGTTTTGTTATGGCAAACAGCTATAGCGAAGGTGCCGATTTATTTTACGAGTTCGGCCAATCTTCAGGCGGGACAAATCCAGAATGGTCGTTCACCGTTGTAATTGGAGAACCGGCTGTTTCCCGCACAAATAAAAAAGATATTTACATTTACGCAAACGGCCGCCGCATTCAGGAGTATTCTCTGGTACAGGCCGTAGAATATGGAGCACAGGGCTTTTTCCCAAACGGCACTTACCCGGTGGCAGCCGTTTTTGCACAGGTTCGCCCGGATCTCATAGATTTTAATATTCACCCGGCTAAACGCGAAGCCCGTTTTTCTGATATCTCTGCACTTCACCACGGATTAAGCAGCACTATCCGAACTTTCTTCCATCAATATACATATTCAAATTTTACAGAAGACAAACCTGCAGACGAGGAACGCGCACAGGAATTTGATTTTCAGGTACCGGATAGTAGTGCGAACTCGCTGTATGAAAAACCTGCGGCAAGTTCTACCCCTGACTCTCTGTATGAAAGACACATTTCGTATAAAGCTTCTGAAACTAAGGCAGAAAATCTTTCGGATTTTCGTTCAAAATACCTTGGAATAAAAACCGGCGGTGGTTCACGCTCAAATACTATATGGACTCCACAAACAGAAAGTTCCACCCGTTCTTTAGCTGAAAGCGCTCTGGCCGCAGCTGCGGGAGGTAGTGCTGATGCAGCGGAAAATGTTGCGATGGCGCAGAATAAAAACATCCGCTTTATAGGTTCATGTCTCGGTACTTTCCTTATTGCCGAAAAAAACAACTGCCTCTATTTGATTGACCAGCATGCAGTTCACGAACGCATTCTTTTTGATAAGCTTATGAATTCTCAAGGCAACTCAGGCCGCCAGCAGCTTTTGATACCCTATAAAATCAAAACTGAATCAAAAAGTCAGGATAATCAGCTGGAAAAATTAAAGGATGAACTTACAAGAATTGGATTTGAAACTGAACATGTTTCAGACGGTTTGTGGGAAATCAAAACAATTCCAGAACGATGGACCGGCACAGAATATGATCTTCGAACTTTACTTTTTGTAAAACAGGTTGAGCCAAAAGAAATAATCCGTTCGATTGCTGCAATGACAGCCTGCAAGGCCGCAGTAAAAGACGGTTATGTTCTCGATGATATAACCGCTGCACGCCTTGTAGAACAGGCTTTTACACTGGAAGATCCTCACTGCCCTCACGGCCGACCTATTTATACCGTTATCAGCCGCGAAAAACTTTTTGAGCTTGTAAAACGAACCTGACAATCAGCTTATAAACTGTCTTCAATCAGAGCTATCAGACTATCAACCTCTGCTTTACGGAACGAAGGATTTTTACCGCGTACGTAAAGCAAGTTTTTATAAGAGCCCTGGGCATCTCCTGTCTGAAGCTGAACTTTTGCAAGTCCTACAAAAGCTTCGAGGTTTTCAGGATTTTTTGAAGTAACACGAGTAAAATTACTTACTGCCTCTGCAAGATCTCCGTTTTTTACCTGTGCATTTGCAAGATTAAAAAGAGCATCTTCATCATCATTTTTGATTGCAAGTGCGGCCTTATAAAAACTTACAGCCATCGAATAATTTTCTTTCTGCATATAAGCAGTTCCAAGATTATTATTAATGCTAAAATCTTCGCTATTTGTTTTGTAAGCTTCGGCCAGTAATAACATTGCCTTATCTGTATCCGGATTTTCCTTTGTCATATAAAGAGCACTAAGATTTATTTTAGTTTTTATATGAGTAGGATTAAGCTGCAAGGCTTCATTATAAAGTTTTATTGCCTCATCGGTTTTACCAAGTTTTTCCTGAATCAACGCATAGTTATAGGTGATATTTGCCTGCTGTGCATCATTTAACAAGAAGTCCCTTTCATCATAGGCATTCCAGCCATAACTGGCTGCTTCTTCATATTTTTCATCATCATATAAAACCTTAGAAAGATTATATAAAGTAAGTGTTTTTTCTTCGCTCTTTGAAAGCTTTGTCAGGGCTTTTTTATACTGAGTTTCTGATTCTTCGTATTTTCCATACTGATAATATACAGAGCCTAATTCCATTATTGCCGAAGTATTTTCAGGGAACATATTAATCATTTTATCATAAGCATATACGCATTCTTCGAGCTTTCCCTGACGATTATATACACGAGCCTGTTCTATATATCCCTTTTCATAATCCGGATTTATTGTTACTGATTTCTTAAAAGATTCGAGTGCTTTTTCTTCATTATTAAGTTTTACATAGGTAAGCCCAAGATTATAAACACTTGGCGGAAATTTATTATTTAACTGTATAGAATGTAAAAAAGAGCCCTGTGCATCTTCATAACGGCGCAGCATATACTGAAGTTTTCCCATATCATAATAATACAGATAATTTGATTCATTCAGTTTGATTGCCTTTTCAAGTTCTGTTAATGCACGTTTATAATCCTTTTTCTTTTGTGCATCCTGTGCGTTTATATAATGCGCTGCATCATTTTCAATTCCGGATTTTGCGAGTTCTTCGGCAAGTTTTACGCCCTCTTCCAGGAGCTTTTGCTTTTCTGCTTCACTTGAAGTTTCTGCGAGTCTTTTTGCAATATCATCAAGTTTTGCTTTTGAGCGTTCTTCTGCAAGTTTATCTTCTTCTGCTTTTTTGCGGGCTGCTTCCAGGGATTTTTTTGCAGCTTCTTCTGCAAGACGTTTTTCTTCTGCAGCTTTTTCTGCAGCTATTTTTTCTTCAGCGATTCGCTTTTCTTCTGCGAGTTTCTTTGCTTCTGCTTTACGCGCCTTTTCAGCATCGGCTTTTTGTTTTTTAAGTTTTGCTTCCTCAGCTTTTTTTGCTTCTTCTTTTGCAGCCTGTTTAGCTTTTTGTTCAGCGATTTTCTTTGCTTTTTCTTCTTCTAATGCTTTTCTTTCAGCTTCCTCTTTTGCTTTTTTTTCTGCAAGTTCTTTTGCAGCAAGTTCTTTTTCAGCGGCCTCTTCGGCGGCTTTTTTAGACTCAGCTTCTTCTAAAGTTTTTTTAGCTAGAACTTCTTCTTCAATTTTTCTCTTTTGTTCTGCATCAATATCAGTTTGAGAATCTACCAAGGTATAATCTTCAAAACCTTTTCCATATTCATCATTAAAAATATCAGCCCCGGAAATCTCTTCTCCATAAGAATGGCCTTTTCCATCACCAAAATCCCGTTTCCTTTTAGTGCTGTCATTTGAGCAACCTTCGCATCTCATCAAAAGCAGGACAATAATTACAATAAAAACTACAGCAGTTGCACCAAAAACTTTCTTTAAGCGGATATTTTTCTGTTCATCAGATAATTCTTTCCAGTGAATAAACTTCATATCAGTCTAATTCTCCTTCAAGATCATAATCTATTAAATCTTCAGCCCCGGAAGTTAGATTTGTGGAATCAGTTCCCTGCAGGGAATTAGCCACATCTTCAAGTAATTTCTTGCGGCGCTCCTCTTCTGCCTTACGCATATCCTCAAGCAACTGTTCACGCATACGTTTTTCATCTTCATAATACTGCTGCTGTTCTTTTTGTTTTGTCTGAGCAGTTCGTTCAGCAGCCTGTACCTCGCGCCTTCGAACATCCTCGAGCCACTTCTCCCGTTCCGCCCGCGACTCTTCCTCCAGAGCCTTCATTTCTACAAGTTCTTCATCACTAAAAGTAATCCAGTCTTCTTCATCATCAAGTCGCTCTTCCTTAATTTTTTCAGAAGAATTACCCGAAGCAAGCACATTTTCAGACTCATTTTCAAACTCTTCCCAGCTGGCACTGTCTTTAGAATGTTTTTCTTCCTGAGCAATTTCACCTGCAGGCTCATTATCAAACTTTTCCCAGTTTTTTGAGTTTTGTTCTGCAACATCCTGAGCAATTGCTTCAGAATCATTACCGTCATCTACAGCACCTGGCTCTTCACCGTGAATTCTTTCCCATTCTGCAGAATCTGCAGGCTTTTTTTCGTCAGCAAGTAGAGCATCCACCTCTTCCCAATACGGAGAAAAGCTGTCGCTCTTTTTTTCATCAAGATTACCGTCATACTCTTCCCATTTTGCCTTGTTCTGTTCAGCAAGCAAACGGGCTTCTTCTTCGCGGCGTGCAATTTCTTCTTCAAGAGCCTTTATAAGAAGTTCTATTCTTTCACGCTGAGGATCATCAGGGCATTTTGCAACAAAATCAATATAATCTTCCTTTGCAGAAACAAGCTGACCAGCCATAAGCAGAGCATTTGCACGATTCAGCAAGGCTTCATAAAAAAGCGGTTCTGCCTTAAGCGCATCTGAATAACATTCTGCCGCAGCTGAATAATTTTTCATTGCATAATATGTATTTCCCATGTTATATGAAAGGATTTTCGCATTATCCGGCTGAGCCTTTAATCCGCGCTTAAAGGCATCAAGAGACTTTTCATATTCGTCCAGCTGATAGTAGCCTAAACCAAGAAAATTATAAGTATTATCCGAAATCTGACCATTCAAAATTTCATACTCGAGAACCTGAACAGCATCTTTTGCATTATTTTCCTTAAATAAAGATTCACCACGCGACAGACCATTTGACAGCCCGCCAGTCTGAGCATTAAGCGCAGTTACAGTAAAAAAAATCAATAATATAAAAGCTGATTGCCTTAATTTTATTTTCATATTATACGACCTTCGTGTTTGACATATCGACATAAATCTACTACTCTTATTATCGTGCAATTACGTTAAGACTTAATCTGCTTTAAGCGTATCTTAACTATTCATTTGGAGTATAAAAGATGTTTATTATCATCATAGCTATAGCTGCAGTAGTTATCATATCACTCATTATTATAATAGTAAAAACCATTATCTCTCCTAAGAGGATTGATGCTATTCCGCGTCTTATAAAGCAGGGAAAAACACAAAACGCAATAAAAATTGCAAAACAGCTTATAGCAAAAGATCAGAAAAACTATCTTGCACATTATTATCTTGGAAAAGCCTATATAAAGGAAAACAGAACGGAACTTGCAGTAATTGAATACAAAAACGTAAATGATAATGCCTTATTTGGCGAAGGAATAAATGAATTAGTATTCCGTTCAGAATATTCACAGCTTCTTTTAAAATATAATCAGCAGAACGAAGCCCTTAAAAACTTTCTTTTACTTACAAAGCTTGACCCTCAGAATGCAGAAAACTTTTATCAGGTTGGAAGAATCTACGAAGACCAGAACCGTTACGATCTTGCACTTGGATTTATGCAAAAATGTGCAATGCTGGATAAACGCCATGCAAAAGCACATGCTGAAATTGGTCTTATGCTTTACCGGACAAAACAGTTTAATGAAGCAAAAAAAGAAATTGATATGGCTATAAAACTCAGCCCTGAAACCTATACCTCATATTATTATCTTGGAAAGATTCTTAAAGATGCAAAAGACCTTCAGGGAGCCATAAAGTCTTTTGAAAAAGCACAGCGTGATCCGGAATTAAAACAAAAAGCAATTATAGAACATGGTTCCTGCTATATGATTGCCGGTCGCATAGACAATGCGCTTGTTGACTTTCAGCGTGCAATTGAGCTTGATAAACAAGGAACTCAGGCTGAAACCCTTTACGCACGCTATTTTCTTGCTGCCTGCTATGAAAAAAGCCGCAAAATCGACAAAGCAATTGAACAATGGGAAGCAATTTACAAGCGCAACAAGAGTTTCAGAGATGTCTCTGCCAAACTTTCAGAATACAAAGACCTTCAGGCTAATGATTATCTAAAAGATTATCTTACCTGCAGTAACGAAGAATTCCCGTATATCTGTAAAAATGCAGTAATCAAGGGATTAGGACTTCAGGTTCTCAGCTGTGACCAGAAAAAATGGGGCTGCCAGATTACCGGCGTAAACAAGAGTGATGAATCATGGATGGCTGTACGTAAACAGGTAGTATTTATCCGATTCTACCGCGAACCAGAGCCTGTAGAAGAAGCACAGATTCACGAAGCTCTTGATGAAATGAAAACTCTTAACAGTGTAAAATCCTTTTTGTTTTCAAGTTCAGGCTTTAATACCGCAGCAAAGCGTTATGCGGAAAACAGACCTGTAGAATTAGTAGAAAAACAAAAGCTTGAAGCTCTGCTTTCAAAAGCTGGTGATAAATGAAAATTCTCTGTGTCTCAGACTATGTAGATCCTCTTATCTACACACAGAACGTTAAAGAAGCATTTCCGGATATAGACCTCATTTTGTGTGCCGGCGATCTGCCGATGGATTACATAGATTTTATAGTTACGGTATTTAACAAACCAACTTATTTTGTCTTTGGAAATCACGACTTAAAAGAGTATCATTTTTACCACCGCGACAGTCATTTTGACGGTAATCGACCATCGCGTTACGAACAGTCAATGAACGGACACGGAGCTACATATCTTGGATTTAAGAGTTTTATAAACGAAAACCTGTGTTTTGAAGATCCGGAAACGGGTACAAAAACACCGCTCCTTATTGCAGGTGCCTCTGGTACCATGCGTTATAATAACGGACTATGCCAGTTTACAGACTCCCAGATGAAATGGAAACTTCTCAAACTGGTACCAAAATTGATTTATAATAAGTTAAAATATGGAAGATATCTTGATATTTTCATGACTCACGCATCCCCGCGACACATTCATGACCACGAAGATCCATGTCATGTAGGTTTCGAATGCTATAACTGGTTTCTCGAGCGATTCAAACCAACTTATATGGTTCATGGCCACATTCATCTTTATGATTTACGGGAAGAACGTGTAGGAAAATATTTTGATACCACTGTAGTCAATGCATATGCGCATTATGTAATTGAACTGCCAATGAAAACAACTCAAAAGAAGGACAACTAAGATGGATTTTTCAAAAGCAAAATCAGAAGACGATTTTAACAAAGCACACGCAAAAGCATTTATAAATGAAATTCAGCATCTGCTTTCTCCGGAAGAAGCAAGTCTTATTTCTCTCAATGATGTAAAGCAGATGATAAAGTCAAATGCCGAGACTTACATCGGCATGAAGGTTATTCCTATCGATAAAATTGTAGGAAGCGAAGGCCGTTATAAGGATTTTGATAACCGATTTTTCCCAAAAAGCACACATCTAAAGAACCGCTGGCAGCATGTTGATGAGGCTGCTTTAAACGATATTACCCTTCCACCAATCAAGGTGTATGAAATTGCGGGTCTTTATTTTGTCCGCGATGGAAATCACCGTGTTTCAGTTGCAAAAACCCGTGGAACTGAGTTTATAGATGCAGAAGTAGTATCTTTACAGAGTGAAATTAAACTCAAAAAGGCAGATTCCCTCAAGGAAATCCAGAAGCAGATTATAAACTATGAAAAACGTGTTTTTTACAGCGAAACAGGATTCGGTGACATTACAGACTACTGGTGTCTCGATTTTTCAAGTCCAGGCCGCTACGATGTAATTTATAATCATATTCTTACTCATAAATATTATATGAATCAGAATAAGACTACCGAAGTTTCTATGGAAGAAGCAATAAAATCATGGTTTTACAATGTATATTTTCCTTTGGTATCAATTATCAGAGAAAAATACATTCTGCGCGACTTCCCCGGCCGTACACTCGGCGATCTTTATGTATGGACAGTTCGTTATTGGGATGACCTTAAAAAGAAGTTCGGTGACGACATTCCTATGGATCAGGCAGTACTAGACTTTCAAAAACACTATAAGATTCCTGTTGCAAAGAGAATTCTTAACCGCATTAAGTGTATAATTCTGCGAAAAGCCATGACAGATGCTGCAAATGAGTCTCCGGATGCACTCCCGCAGAAGAATTCCTGAAACATATAACAAATTTTATAAGAGAAGTTTCTTAATATTGTAATTGGTGGCTGTTCAAGGATAACTTATTCCTTGACGACTAAAAATTTCGATGTTAAAATCTAAGATAATGCCGATAATATAGTAATACTATATTCGTTAGGAGAAAACTTTGTTTACCATTGATTCATTTATAAACGTTCCGCTTTACATTGCTGCCGGTATAAGTGCCTTGCTTTTCATCTTTCTTCTGATTATCAAACTCAGAAACAAAGCAAAAGTTAGTCTGGCATTCTTCATTACAACAGGAATAATGATTGTCGGCACAATCTATAGTACTTTTACAGGATTCTACACCTATATCGTGTTTACGATTATTCTTGCAGAACTTGTACTTCTTCCTTATCTCATAATTAAAGCCTTCGTAAATCCAGAAAAGATTGAAGAGAAGAAGGCTGCTAAAAAAGCTGCAGAAATCAACGCTTCCCGTGATAACGATATGGTAAACAGAGCTGTTATTCAGCAGATTGAAGAAAAGAACCAGCGTTATATCGAACTTAACCGCGATCTTATCGCTAAACTTTCAACATTCTTTACAAATAACAACAGTATGGAGAACTTCCTCGAATACTGTAATGACCTTATGACAGAAAAGGTAAAGGCAGACGGTTGTATTTTCCTTATTGCAGATGATTATGATAATACACTTGCCGTTAAATCCTTCAAAGGTGCCTTCCCTCCTCCATATAAACTGCCTGAAGATTTGCCACATAAACCAATCCGTGTAGAAACAAATCTTCGTTTTGCTCAGTTCCCGCTTCAGGACAATATTTTTGGACAGATTTTTACCGAAGGCCAGCCTGTTTTAATTACAGACTCTGTAAAAGACCCTCGTGTATATCAGAACGGACCAGAAGAATTCCTCCGCTGCGGAAGTTACATCTTTGCACCTATCAAGCAAGTAGATTCAGTAGTAGGACTTGTAGGTCTTGCTCGTAAACCAGACAGTGAAAAATTCAACAAAGATGATTTTGATACTGCAGTTATGCTTGCAGAATCTGTTTCTACTGCAATTAAACCATTGTACAGCTTCCTTGACTATGCAGAACATACAGAATTGAACAAGGGTGGTAGTATCGCTTCTAAATATCAGAAGGATATGCTTCCAGCTAAGCTCCCGGTTATTCCAGGCCTTTCAATCGGTTGTTATTCAAATCCTGCAGAAAATGTCTGCGGTGACTACTATGACATTCTTGCATCCCGTAAAGACCGCATTTCTTTTGTAATGGCAGATATCGCAGGAAAAGGTATGAATTCGCTTATTGTAATGATTATGATTCGTGCAATTCTCCGTCTTGCAGTTCATACAGCTCAATCAGCTTCAACAATTATGTCATGGGCAAACAGAGGTATCTGTCTTGAAAGCTCTAAGATTGACCATTTTGCAAGTATTGCACTTATCAATTATGACTCTACTACAAAAGAGGCTGAAATAAGCACTTGTGGTAACAATCCTGTATTCCACTATTCTGCTTCTGAAGGAACAATCAAACAGATTTCGGTTCCAAGCGAACCAATGGGTGTTACAAAAGATACAGTATTTACAAACCTTACCCTTAAGTTGAATTCCGGTGATATTCTTGCAACTTGTACAGATGGATTACTTGAATCTCTTAATGAAAATGGTGTACAATATTCTATTGAAAACCTTAAAAAGATTATAGTTAAGAATGCAGGCGCTGCTGCTAAAGATATTTCAAACCGCGTAAAAGACGATTTGAAGAAGTACTGCGGTACTGCACAACAGTATGATGATCAGAGCCTTTTGGTTATTAAAATACAATAATTTAAATTAGGAGTTAAATAAGGAGATTCGATATGGAACTTAAAATACGTAAAAATGGCGATGTTTACATTATCGACGTAACTGGTGAAATGGATCTTTACAATTCATATAAGCTTAAAGAGCTTGTAATGAAAATGCTCGAAAAAAATGTAAAGAACTTTGTCATCAACCTCGAACAGGTAGACTACATCGACTCATCTGGAATTGGTGCACTTATCTACATTTGCTCTACTATCAAAAAGATGAACTTGAACCTTGCAATCGCTAATATTCATGGTTCTGTAAAAAAGGTAATTGAACTTACCAAACTTATGGGCTACTTCCCTATTGCAAACAGTATTGAAGAAGCTCTTTTGATGGTAAAAGAATAATTTTATTTTTTATATCATTAAAATTTATCATTAATTAAAGTAAACAGACTGCAGGAGGAACTGAAATGGTTCAGGAATTAAAGGAACTGAGATCGGATGAGAATGACCCATTGTTTGATAAAACAAATATGCTAAAGAAGGAGTTTCCTTCAGACTTCAGACAGATTCGTTATTTTACATTGCTGATTGTTCAGTCAGCACCTACAGAAATTAAAGAGTTGAATCTTCTTGAACAGCAGATCAGTGAAGTTATTAAGAATGCTGTAAAGCATGGAAATCACTGCGATATTAACAAGAAGGTTACTGTATGGTATTCATTTAGTCCTACACACGCTCACATTATTGTACAGGATGAAGGTGAAGGTTTCCAGGATTTGGAAAAATGGAACGAATTCAATAAAAAGCGTCTTGAATGTCTCCATAACAATGATTTTATGGAGTTGTCAAATTACGTTTCATTCCGTACTAAGGAATCAGACAGCCAGGATGGTGGTAACGCTCTGTTTGCTGCTTTGGAATATTGGAACGGTGGCTTTGTATACAACGGAAAACGAAATGCGGTAGCCATGCTTAAAAAATATCAGCAGAAATTCCACAATGCAAACCATGATGGTGAATAATATTCTCTGATTAAACAAAATTTTTAATATCAATATAAAAAGTCTGTAATCTGGAAATTCTTCTTTTGAGTTTTTCGAATTACAGACTTTTTTTATGGGGTCTTTTGAAACGTAAAATTAAGTTTATTGCATTAACAACATTTCTCCTTCTAGTCTTTTTCTTTACATCATGCAGTAATAAAAAAGCCCCTTCTTATCGTATTCCATTAGATAAAAACTGGCAGTATTCTCTTCAAGGTAATCCATACCCTTTTTATGATATAAATATCAATGATTTTAATACTCTTTATAAATTATTAGATTCAAATACAGGTTATGTGTTTTTAAAAACTACATTTACTTTGCCTTCTGATTTTAAACACAAAGAAGTTGGATTGGCAATCGGTAGAGTTAAAATTGCGGCAAAGATATATATAAATAATCATTCAATAGGAAAATCAGGCACTTTTCCACCTCATGAATTTATTGAAGGCAACAAAACCTTTGCTTATAAAATACCTAAAGAATATTTAAATATCGGTGGTGAAAATACAATCATGATTTGTCTATGGTGTCATGGATATGGTTCTATAGGCATTCAGCCATTTATTTCTGATTATACAGATGTAGAAGATTTTGCTGGATATTATACATTCATTCATTCTAAGATTTATTTTATTCTTTCAACAATTCTTATTATCATAAACTTTATTTATTTATTTCTCTATATTCTTCGTCGTTCTGAAATAGAGAACCTGTCATTTTCTCAATTATGTTTATTCACAAGTTTATATCTTTGTGTATTTTATTACGGTGACTATGCATTCTTAAGAAATCTTCCTTTAACATATTTAACCTTTGAAAAAATATTTAAAGGTACCACAGCGATTTTAACCGGATATATGATCATTTGTTTTACCCGAGACTTTTTGCATTACAAGGAAAAAACAAAATATAAAGTTTTACGTTTTATAATTACCTTCATTGGAATTATAATTCCGCTTACAGCGACAAATATTCCAGATTTCAGAAATAAACTTAGAATAGGCTTTTTATTTATAATTATACAATTTTTATTTATTGGAAAAATTCTTTATTTTTCTGCAAAAAAGAAGGATAAACGGCTTTTACATTTTTTAATCTGTCTTACACCTTTCTTATTTGCTTTTACCACACAAATTATTGCAAAAGTATTTTTTAAACAAACCATTGATACACTATTTCTTGCAATCAGCTGGGTTATAGTAATTTTCTTATTTCTAGGTATTCTTATTATCCATTTTGTTCATCTTGCCAACGAAGTAGAAAATATGAACAAAAATCTAGAAATTATTGTAAATCAACGTACAGAAGCCCTTGAAAAAGAGAAAAACCGTGCCCTTCAGGAAATAGACCTTGCAGGTTTTGTACAAAAGAGTTTTTATAAGGTTGAAACTTCTGAGTTATATGATTGGGACTTAAAATATACCTTCAAACCTATGTCTGGAGTTTCCGGAGATCTTTATATAATTTTCATTACAGAAAATCATCTTGACGGTATTGGAATTTTTGATATTTCTGGTCATGGAATAGCTTCCGGTCTTGTAACAATGCTTGTAAAAAATATTATTGAACAAGAATTCAAAAAAGGCTCTAAGTTACCATTAAATGAAGTAATGGAAAAAATAAATACCAGAATAATCGCAGAAAAAGGAAGTATCGAAAATTATTTAACAGGATTATTAATCCGTTTTAACGAAGATGATATTGAATTAGTAAATGCAGGTCATCCTAAAGCAATTCTTTACAACAAATCTTCAGGTAAGATTAATAACGTTGAACAGGAAGGAATAAATCAATATGGAGCTATAGGTATAGCTGATTTCCCAATCAACTTTGAAACAGTTAGATTTACGATGGAAAAAGGTGATGAATTAGTTTTATATACTGATGGAATTACAGACTGTATGTCTCCTGAAAAAAAGTACTTTGGTTATGAAGGAGTTCTTGCAGTATTCAAAGCTAATTTAGGACTTTCCGTAAAAGATCAGGTAACAGCTCTTCCTGCTGCTCTTAGAAAGTTCTCTGAAACAGATAACTTTAATGATGATATAACCTATATTATTTTGAAAAAACTTGTCTAATATCAAACCAATATATTCATCATAACATATTTATCTTGACGATAAAGCAAATTATAATTATATTTTATAATGCTTAGGGGGTGTCCCGGTTTCGACGGAATTGGGAAATCTTGTACTGCAGGTAGGGGTGAAGGTCCCT
>OCVV011106707.1_pt1 | contig 20658 bp, 15 predicted proteins | sample 1539721 | NCBI WGS metagenome assembly OCVV01 (sample SAMN02144230, study PRJEB22623) | gut metagenome | biome: sheep rumen | host: Ovis aries | place: New Zealand
TAAAGTTCGTTTTTTTTTAAGGAATAAGAAGATAGGACAGGACTATAAGGAGAAAATCCTTATAGTTCACAATTATTATCGCATTCCTGGTGGAGAAGATATAGTTGTAGCTAATGAGAAAGCTCTTCTTGAAAAGAATGGTCATAAAGTTGTGTTCTATTCAAGAAACAATGCGGAAGCTGGAGATCATAATTTCTTTCAGAAAATAGGGCTTGCTTTCGTTTCTGTTTTTAATGTTAGGACTTATAGAGAAATATGTGACATCATTGAGAAAGAAAAGATTGATGTGATTCATGTTCATAATACTGTTGCTTTGATAAGTCCTGCAGTGTATCTTGCAGGTATCAACATGGGTGTACCAGTGGTTCAGACGATTCATAATTTTAGATTAGTATGTCCAAATGGTGTCTGCTATATAAGGGGACATGTTTGTGAACGATGTCTGGAGCACGGACTTAAGGCATCTTTGTTATATAATTGTTATAGAGATAGCAAATTACAGACATTTGTATGTGCTATGACAATAAAAATACAGAGGATGTTGCAAACCTACAGGGCTTTGTATTATATCTGTTTAACTGAGTTTAATAAGGAGAAACTCTTATCTGCCAAGCAGATAAAGGAAGAGAATATCTATATCAAGCCTAACTTTACTACAATTGAGGCTAAGGTTGTTCCTTATTCTGATAGAAAAAAACAGTTTGTCTATGCTGGAAGAATTGAAAAAATAAAAGGCATGGAATTACTATTGCAGGCTTGGATGAAATTGGGTGAAAAAGCTCCTAAACTTATCATATGCGGAAGCGGAGAGCTTGAAGACTGGTGCAGAGAATATATTCAGAATAACGAGATTACGTCAGTTAAAATGTTGGGACAGATAGATAATTCTGAGGTTAAGAGAATAGTCGGAGAATCGCTGGCTATGATTTATCCTACTCAGTGGTATGAGGGGTTCCCTATGGCTGTAGCAGAAGCGTATACTATGGGGACTCCAATTATTGCCGCTGACATTGGAAATGTAGGTAACCTGGTAGTAGATAATGTTACTGGAATAAAGTTTAAGAGCAATTCTGTAGTCGCCTTGGCTAAAGCGGTCGAGAAATTTTCAAATAACCCCAAAGGAATACCAGAAGAGTATTTGACCAAGTATACAGCAGATAATAACTATAATCTTTTAAAAAATATATATGAGGATATTCGCAGGAAAAATCTGTGACGTCAGGAGTATTCAAGTAGATAACATGGAATTAGTCTCAATTATTGTTCCGGTATATAATGTAAAACCATATTTGGAACGATGTGTTAATAGTTTAATAAGTCAGACCTACAAGGATTTGGAAATTATTCTTGTGGATGATGGAGCAACAGATGGTTGCAGAGAGTTGTGTGATGAGCTTAAGCTGCGTGATGATAGAATCAGAGTTATTCACCAGCATAATCAGGGATTGTCTGCAGCCAGAAATAGTGGAATTGATGCTGCGAATGGCAGATATCTGTGCTTTGTTGATTCTGATGATTATGTTAATCCTGAGTATATTATGTATCTATATGATATGTGCAAGGACTATGGAGCTGATATTGGAATATGCGGCCATTATATTACTGAAGAAGATAATTATTATAAGAAGATAGATTTTTCAAAAGCTATAGAAGTTTTTTCCAGAGAAGAGATTTTTGATAGATTTTATACAGATATGCATGGTTCTATAGTTATTGCATGGAATAAGCTTTACAAAAGAGAGTGTATAGGAAATATACGATACGATGTTGGAATGATCCATGAAGATGAGGCAACTACTTTCAAGTATCTGTATAATGCCAAGAAGATAGCTTTTGGTAGAGAGGTTGGATATTATTATTATAGTAGACCTGATAGTATTACAGGACTTGCTTATAGCAGTAGGAATCTTGATATATTGAAGGCATACGAAAACAGGCTTGATTTCTATAAAGGTCATAATGAAGATAGATTTTATAACAGGGAATGTCAATTCTATCTCTCGGAAATTTTGAATCAGTATGGAAAGGTAATCAGATTTTTAAAAGGTGATAAGCGTATTCTGAATATGCTTAAAGAAAAATATAGAAAGGCTTACAAGAATTCTGATAAAAAAAGTTGGTCTTTTATTAGAAGATCAATGTATGCTGTGTTCTGGGTATTTCCTTCTTTTTATTGTGCTATTAAAAGGTAGACTTATATCCAATATTACATTTTTAGGCGTTTTGAAGTGAATATGAAAAGAAAAAAATTAATTATTGAGCCTGGTGGAGGCTTGGGCAACAGAATATTAGCGCTTATTTCAGCATTTAATCTTGCAAGAGACTGTGATATAAGTAATATCACAGTTTTATGGCGTAATAACAATGAATGTGGATGTGAATTCGAAGATGTTTTTGAATATCTTCCACTTCCGTGTAAGATCAAAGGGATTCATTTTGGCAAGGAATCTTACAAGAATCTTATTAAATCCGGCAGATTATTATCTGCAATTCGTAAGTTTATACACCAGAAGAGTTATGATTTCTTTAGAATTGTTGTAAGAAGAATTCAGTTGCCCACTGCTGAAGGTCATAATACTCCTGATAACTGGGAAGAGTTAAAAAAAAGAGCAATCGATCCTAATACCAATAAAATGTATATAGAAGCTTATTATAGCTTTTACGGAGATATATCCTGTGAAGGATTCAGATTTAATAAAGATATAGAATCTCGCATAGCTGAGTTCAAAGACAAAAATGGTAATTATGTAGCGATGCATATTAGGCGAACAGATAATGAAATCGCTATTAAGAATAGCCCGACTGAGTTATTCTATGAAAAGATAGCAGAAATTATTGGCATAGAGCATGATGCCAAGATATATATTGCTACGGATGATCTTGCTATTCTTAATGATCTGATAGCAAAGTGGCCTGATAATATTATTTATACCAAAGTTGATTCTATTTCAAGACGTAGTACAGAGGGGATTCAGTTTGCTTTGTATGAGATGTTGATTTTGGCAGGAGCCAGGACGATATACGCAAGTTATGGAAGTACATTTTCTCAGATAGCTAACCTTATAGGTGGCAATGAGATGATAGTGGTGAAGAAATGAATGATATAAATATAGACAACTTAGCACCTGTGGCGGTGTTTGCATACAATAGACTTGATAAGATCAAGGCATGTATTGAAGCTTTGGGAAGATGTGACTTAGCAAGGCATACGGAAGTATTTATATTTGCAGATGGATATAAAAGTGAGAAGGATCGTGAGCAGGTTGAAGCAGTACATAGTTGGCTTCAGGATTTTTCTCAAGGAACGGTTAGGGATGATATATCATATAGCGTAAGCGTCAATGATTTTAAGAATGTTTCATTAGAGATTAAGGCTCAAAATGCAGGACTTGCAACCAGTATTATTACAGGCGTTACAAGTCTTATGAATAATTATGGTCATGCAATCGTGGTAGAAGATGATCTTATCGTATCTCCTGTTTTTTTACGTTATATGAATGAAGGACTTAACTTCTATAAAGATAGTGAGAATATTTGGGCTATAGCTTCATATGGATATGAGCTCAAAGCCTTGAATCATTATGACCATGATGTTTATATGGGATATAGAGCATCCAGCTGGGGATGGGCATCATGGAAGGATAGATGGGATACCGTTGATTGGGATGTCTCTGATTATAATAAGCTTGTTAATTCCCCTGATCTTCAGAAGCTATTCTGCAGGGGAGGCGGGGATTTATATCCTATGCTTCAAAGGCAGATGAGGGGCGAATCTGATTCCTGGGCTATCAGGTGGAATTATGCCGCAAGCAGGCAGGATAAGCTGACTGTATATCCTAAATATGGACTTTCAAGTAATTCCGGTTTTGATGGAAGCGGAACACATTCTGGATTAAAAGGACCCGAAGAATCCTTAAAAAAAGATTTGAAGAAAGTAAAGTTTGAACATCTGCCTCTTGATAAGAGGATAACGAGAGAGTTTTATCTTCTTCATACGGATACACTTGATAAGAAAATAAAGAGAAATGCTTCATTAAAGGGAATTATCAAAATTTTAAAACGGATACTTACTAGAAGTAAATAGATACCAATAATATGAATATAGTTTTTTTAAAGCTCTATATTACCGAAGAACTGAATAACCAATTCTACAATTCCCAGGAACTAGGTCTTGCCAAAGCCCTTATAGCATCGCACCCAGAGCACAGGGTGGATATAATCCTTCTTTCAAAAAGTGTGAAGGAATCTCATAGGACAGAAGTATCAGACAGGCTTTCGATTATTGTTGTTCCGGCTAAGGGTATAGGTCATCATGGCATGCTTGATCTTTCTTTACTTAAAGAACTGAACGCGGAACTTGTGCACCTTCTTGCTGACAATATGCTCTATGCTCCTAATGTTATAAGCTATTGCAAAGCTCACGGCATAAAGTGTCATCTCTACATTGGAACTCTTTTTACAGACAGCAAGATTTGGTACAAGAGGGCTATCAGTAAGCTGTTCATGATACGTAATTTACAAGCATACAGGAAGGTGACTGTATATGCCAAGACTCCTAAGGTGTTAGAAGAATGCAGGAGTTATCATATAGATGCCAAGCTGTCTCCGGTAGGGATGAGCATTGAAGACACCATTCTTTCAGATAAGAGTAGGGAAGATGTCAGATTGCAGTACGAGCTTCCTCTTGATAAGAAGATTCTTTTGTTTGTGGGCCGTTTTGAATCATATAAGCATCCAATAGATGCTGTAAAGCTGCTTGATCAGATGGATGGATCATATCATCTTCTATTCGTAGGACGTGGCCCTTTACAAGATGATATAAATAAAGAGATAGCAGATTGCGTTTTAGAAGATAGAGTCACTATTTTGAGCGTAGTCCCTAATAAAGAGATGAAGGATATCTTCAAAGCCTGTGACTTTTATATTAACTTCAATCCTGATGAGATATATGGGATGGCAATATTGGAGGCTATGTGCCATATGTGTCCTGTGTTTGCGATCACTGCTCCGGGACCTGACTTCTTATTAGATGATAGTAAGGATGGCTTTATCTGTACCGACTTGAATGATATGGCTTGCAAGATAGAAGGATTATCCACAGATCTGGATACGTATAGAGCTGTTCAAAAGAACGCGAGAGAAAAAGTGCTGAGCACCTTTGTCTGGGATAAGACAATTCAGTGCTTTGAGGATTTATAGGATGCAGAGAATATCTGATAACAATATGAAAATAGTTGTAATGTTAACATGTCATAATCGAAGAGCAAAGACCATTAATTGCATTAATGGTCTTTCTTGTAGTACAGCAGACGTTCATTTTATCGTAGTGGATGATGGAAGTACAGATGGTACTATAGAAGCATTAGAAGACAGAGCTGATGTTACTCTTATAAAAGAAAATGGTAATATGTTCTACTCCGGTGGGATGCGAAGAGCCATGGAGTATGCACTTGTTAATACTGATGCAGATTATTATGTGCTTGTTAATGATGACGTAGTTTTCTACGAAGGTATTCTTGATAAATTGAAGCTTTTGAAAGATGACACTGTTTATGTTGGAGCAATGAAGGATTCTCATGATAACTGCTCGTATGGCGGTGTCAGATATTATAAAGGGATTCATTACAATAAAGTTACGCCTGATAGCGTTGACAGGAGATGTGATACTTTTAATGCCAATTATGTTGTTATACCAAGCGGCATTTTTAAGACGGTTCCTATTATGGACGCTCATTATATTCACAGCTTAGGAGATTTTGATTATGGTCTGTCTATAAGGAATGCCGGATACCCTATAGAAGTATTAGATTATTACGCCGGTGTATGTGATAATAATACTGTTACCGGAACCTGGAATGATAGAAGTTTATCAAGACGTAAGAGATTACGACTAAAAGAATCGGTCAAAGGAGCTCCTTTTAAGCCGTGGTTTTATTTTCTTAAAAAGAATTTCGGACTTTTATATGCAGTAGTGTATTCAATCACACCATATATCAGGATTATTATTGGATGATTATATAGATCAGTATTTGAAAGGACTTGTTAGTATGATAGGAACAGAGTTTATGCATGGCTTTGGACTTGGCAATCAGCTCTTTTGGTATGTATGTGCCAGAGCTGCTGCTAAAGATAAGGGCTGTGAATTTGGAATTATTAATCCCAAAGGACTTGCCAATAATATGCATTCCGATTCCGGGATGTATTTTATGGACATAGATCTTGGCATAGAGATACCTGAAGCAGACAAAGCGAAGTACAAGATATTTGAAGATGGAGATCATAGACTGTATCTTGGTAACTCTTCTCATGATATGGAGCATGGAGCTTATGTCAGTGGCGTAGATCAGGGCTTTTTTGAAGTGGAGGACAATACTCTTTTATATGGCAATCTCCAGGCTGAGAAGTATTTTGAGAAGTATAAAGATGAGCTTAAAGACTGGCTTAAGGTTAAACCTGAATATGACTCTCATGAATATACTAAGGACAATCTGTGCATTATACACCTGCGATGCGGGGATTATTCCAATTCACCTGAATTATGGCTTGATAGAAAATATTGGCTAAATGGTATCAAGAATATGAAAAAGATCCGTCCTGATATGGAATTCCTGGCGGTTACAGATGATGTGTCAGCAGCCTACAAGATTCTTCCGGAAGTCAAGGCTGTTACCAATGATCTGGCCAAGGACTATGTTACGATCAAGAATGCAAGATATCTTCTTTTGTCCAATTCGTCATTTGCAGTATTCCCGGCACTTACCAGCGATGAGCTTATATATGCTATTGCTCCTAAGTATTGGGCTCGTCACAATGTATCTGATGGCTATTGGGCGTCTGAGCAGAACATATATAGCTGTTTCCATTATATGGATAAGAAGGGCCGTGTATTTACTCCCGATGAGTGCAGACAGGAATTAGAAGTATATAAGAAGAGTTCACCGGTATACAGAAAGCTTGATAAGAAACCGGGGACTTTTTTGAAGATGTGTCAGAAAGTCAGAGCCAGATTTTTGTATTGTGAGTATATGTCCAAAAAGGCATACCGTAGTCTTGAAAGAAGGATGGGAATTATAGGATAATGTCAGCCCATAGCGAGAAAAAATTAAAACTTCATAATGTTACGCTTGCAGCCATGACTAGTGTCAATGTATATGAGACAGTTCAGGCTATGAAGTATAGCATGAGAGATATAGAGTTTGGAGATGTTGTTTTTATCTCAGATAGAAAGCCATTTTATCTGCCAAAGAATATAAGATTTAGTTATACGGACAAGCTTGATAATATAGATAAGTTTAATTATAAGATGACTTATGAGCTTGGAGATCATATAAATACTGATTTTGCGCTTATAGTTCATGCAGATGGTTTCGTGGTGAATCCTGAGAATTGGAGTGATGACTTCCTAAAATATGACTATATTGGATCTCCATGGCCATTGCCTCGAAACGATTATGAATACAGAGATTCTAAGGGCAATATATGCAGAGTTGGAAACAGCGTTTCTATAAGATCCAAGCGTCTTATGGATTATCCAAGGCTCCATAATGTTAAATGGGAGAAAGTATATGATGATGAATATAACGAAGATATATTCATATGTTGCCATTTAAAAAATGAAATGGAAGATGCCGGAATGGCTTGGGCACCGGTTGATGTTGCTGCAAGATTTGGGAGAGAACATGATGTTCCGGAGTGCAGAGGGATTGATCCATTTATTTTTCATAAGTGGAGAGGAGCCAATGCAGCATATCCTAAGTTTATAAGTCCTGATAAGCGAATCAAGAATATTGTGAGGAAATTCTTGTTCTGGAGATATACTAAGAAATGGAAGATTGCTCATAATATTGTAGATGAATAGTATGATGAAGAAAGGAATATGGGATAGGTTGATTACTATTCTGTAATTATTCCGATTAACAGAAAGAATAATACTTGGATTATGGATAAAGAACAAAGCAAACGTATACAAATAATCAGGGGACTGGCTATATTGGCCGTGGTAGGGATTCATAGCACCAAGCCCTATTATGAGGGAATCTGGATCAGAGCATTCCTTAATTTTGCAGTAGGAACTTTTCTTTTTCTTTCCGGATATCTTACTAAAGATGATATAAAGAGTCCTTTATTATTTTATAAAAAGCGTATTCTTCGAGTTTTGATACCGTATACTATATGGTCTTTGTTATATACATCAGTTTACAATTCCTGGGGGAGCTTTTTAAAGAACTATCTTGTAGGTAATGCCTGTGATATATATTATTTCATAATAGTATATATACAAATGGTATTGCTTACTCCTATACTTATCTATCTCATAAAAAGCAGGTTCTGGCTTTGGGGATTTGTGCCTACCGTAATCTATCTTATGATCAGAACGTGTATTGTGGCATATGGCAGTGATTTGCCGGCTATTATTAATCTAAACTTTTTCTATTCCTGGCTGGCTTTTTATTATTTAGGCCTTTGTTATGCCAGAAAGAGAATAGATATCAAGAAGATACCATTATTATTGTATGTCGTTTTATTGCTGGTGCTAATGAGCCTTCAGATATTTGAAGGCCATCTATGGCTTGGGTATTATGGCTTATTCCCTCTTAATTATTCATTTGCTGTATCTCAGCAAAAGATCACAGCTGTATTATCTACGATTGTGACAGACTGTATTTTAGTTTACTATATCGAGAGAAATGGAGATTTATTTAATACTGATAGAAGGAAGAAAAAAACTGCTATATTTAAAGATATTGTAATATGCAGAGTGTTAGAATTCATCTGTAATGTATTTGCCGTAATAGGGGATGTTTCTTTTGGTATATATCTGACTCATGTTATGCTGCTTATACCTCTAAGTAAGTATGTATATAGTCATGCTCTTGATGCTTTTCCTTTAAATATGTTTATTACAACATTCTTATGCGGAGGGATTATAATTGGTGTTGTTAATCTGCTTATAATGGTGTTTGGCCAGACGAATGGGAAGCGTATAGGAAGATACCTTGGCTTTTGACTCTGAGTATTATAAAAAACTTATGTAAAATAAGTATTATAAGTACTTGTGTATAGATCAGGATGAATTAACTTTTATAATGATAAGGTGTAGGTGGCACGTATACGGAATATAGTGTATTATGATAATTGGTGATCACTTTATAGTGCTATGATGTTGAAATTAGGAAGGGGGACCTATGAATAAGCGGATTAGATCAAGATTATCAATTGTTCTTATGTGTATTCTTATAGTTTTCTCAGGTATGTATATTAGATCAGATGCAGCTGATACATATACTGTAACGGGAACTGTAGATAGTTCTACTACCAGCAATTATCTTTTTTTGAATACAGCGCAAGGGCAGATGGCTATAGCTATCGATGCTGATACGGATTTGAGCGGTTGTAAGATGCTCCTACCTGGTCGGGAAGTTACCGTAGATTGTCATCACGGTTCAGATTCTTACCTTCACGCATCCAGAATATATGTTGCAGAAGCAGTTGTTGATTCTTCTAATGCGGCGACTGTAAAGGGCACTGTTACAAATAAGACTACAGAAGAAGTAATATACCTCTCTACCACAAATGGAACGATGGAGATCAAGGTAGATAATAATACAGATATGACTAATTGTCATGTTATTACAGTAGGTCAGACTCTGTATATAACAACAGCCAGAGGTAGTGATGCATATATGCATGCCGTTTCTATAAGAGATGGTAGTGCAAGTACAGGTGCATCAGATACAGCGACAATTAATGGTGTTACAATGCCCAATTTGTCAGGTACAGTCGCAAGTGGTACTACGTCGTCATTGTTATACTTTGCAACGTCCGGTGGTACTATGATTATAAAGTATGATAGTAACACAGATTATTCTGGTTGCCTTACTCTCATTCCCGGACAGTCTATAACAGTTGCATGTTATGGAGGTAGCGATGCATATATGCATGCTGCCAGAATTGTCAACAATGAAATGGCAGGCTATGCAACTGCTGGCAATTATACAACTACTGCATCATTTACAGGCAGAGTATCATCAAGCACTACTTTTGGTACATTGTATCTGGTGACAGAAGGTGGTACGATGCAGATTAAGCTTGATTCTGCGACTACTTTATCAAGCAAGCCTTTAATAGTTGGAGAGACTGTTACAGTGACCTGTGGACATGGCTCTGATGAAATGTGGCATGCTATGAATGTTGCTTATTAAGAGGTCTTTAGTCACAACTCCTAAAATGCTGATTGAGTTAAATCGAAACTGTTTTATTAAAAGAGCGGTAATGCACACTGCATGCATTACCGCCCTTGGTTGTGATGGCATGTTGTGATTTTTGAATATTAACTGATGCCGCTTAGTACATCAATATTAGCATTCTCAACTCTGTCAGAGAAAGCATCCCATGTTTCATAGTTTTCATCGCCTCTATGATCTTCAATTACATAATTATCTTTAATATAACTGCCAAGATAGTATGAGAATACGCAGCTTCCCTGATAGTTAAGATGAGAATCATCGTTGTAGTGCTCATCTGCTTTTAGCCCTATGGCGTCTATGGACTTATTCATATTAACATAAGCTATGTTGTTAGAGATGGCCATTTCTTCTATGCTGTTATAGACCATTTCATCCTCTGCAGTAGAGGGATATGGATTGACTACCAGCATTAGTTCTATATCATGAGCACTAGTATAGTCGATGATCTTCTGAAGATAATCTTTGGATTTGGGCGGTATTGGGGTCTTGGCTGTTATATTAGTCTCGGGAGGTGCTACAGTGTTTAGATCAAAGTAAGGATTATAGCCTTTGAACTGAGCAAGGTCTTCTTCTGGGATATCAAGAAGTTCATAATCCTTATCTTCAAGTTCTGAATACCTGTTATGATATCCTGCAAATGAAGGGAAATATTTATTGATCTGCTCTTTGTTGCAGGAACTTATCATCAGATCCACTTTGTTTAGTGAGAACTCCATACCATATATATTATCAGGCATCCAGAATTCATTGAAGTCATCACCGAATCGCGCGATGCTGTATAGGTCTATGACGACCAGCTTAGGATCCTGTGTTTTACAGAACTCTTTGAGGTAGTAATAGGTTATCCATATAGGCTGTTCTGCAGCGCTATAATCATATCCGGCTATTCCATAATCATCCCATAAAAGGGCTGTATTGACATCGCAGTGTATGTGACTACTGCCCATAAATACTACATCCACAGTATCTTCAGGCTGAGCATACATAGCTCTTGACTGCATGATGCCATGGTATGTCTTTATGGATAGGAGAGTATCAAGATTTACTATGATTAGGATGAAGACCATGGTGAATCCAAGCCTTATAAACAGATTCCTGATCATGCTGTCTGTAAATACAGGCTTTGCAGATAGATGTGTCTTTCTATGCTGAGTTTTTCTTCCATATGGTCTTTTTCTTGGATTTCTAACAAGATGTACATCTGATCCTGCTGTACTGTTATGATCATAACCAGGTGCATGTTTTCTGACTACATTCTCCCTCATTGATGACCTCCCGCGTACACTTTGAAAAATGTTTATCGAAGATAATATAAGAAAAAGGTCTTTCAATCTGAAAATATATGATTAAAAATTCATATAAATAAAAGATCTTATTTCATTGCCATGCCCATAGATTCCGTATGTTACACTTACAAGCGCAAGAACAAGGAATATGACTTCTCTTGGTACTTCCTTCATGTTATACAAAAGCTCCCAAGGCTGTTTTTTAAGTACTTTGGCAGTGACATCGAATATAGTAAGAGTTATAAGCGATGCTATTATGATTCGCCATTCATATAATTGCTTACCCATGAAGGTGTCATTGGCAATAGATAACCCAAGTGTCCATGACCCACTTAGCATTCCTTTGATAATAGCAAGTGCGCTTCCTAAAGACTCCGCTCTAAAGAATATCCATGCCAGGGTGACAGCGCTAAAGGTTAGTACTATACCTAATGGCCCTTTGATCAGAATATCAAGTTTATACTTTTTGAATACATCATTTAGAAGATTATAGATGCCATGAAGTAATCCCCATATTAGAAAAGTTGGTCCGGCTCCATGCCACATTCCGCATAGGATGAAAACTATCATGACATTTCTGATTCTGATAGTATCTCCCTTTTTACTTCCGCCAAGGGGGATATAAACATAATCTTTGTAGAAAGAGCTTAGGGATATATGCCAGCACCTCCAGAATTCTTTGATGTTAGTAGCAAGGTATGGAGTCTTGAAGTTGGGAGTCAGACTGATCCCGAAAAGCTCTGATATGCCGCATATGATATAAGTATACCCTGCGAAGTCGCAGTAAATCTGAAGACTGTACATGATCACAGTTAGTAGGATTGCAAGTCGCCCGTAGTTTTCAGGAGTTTCATATACCATATCGACTACAAGTCCAAGCCTATCCGCTATTACAAGCTTCATGAAGATTCCAGGCATTATAAATGAAAAGCCTTTTTTGATACAGTCAACTCTAAACAGATTCATGAGTTTGCTGTCGTATAATCTTTCTTTGAACTCTGGATACCTTTCAATGGGGCCACTGGTAAGCTTTGGGAACCATATCATGTAGGTAGTAAATGTCATGAGGTTTTTACATGCTTTTGTTTTGCCCATTTTGACATCAGCAAGATAGCTGATTGCCTGGAACGTGTAGAAGGATAGACCTATTGGGATTATTTTATCCAGATATACTTTTGGAACCCATATACCAAATGTATGAATCCATGGCAGATATTTCCATGAAAAAAGGAAAATGATCAGAATAGATACAGTGCTGATGAATAGAAACTTTGAGTTTCTTACCTCATTGTTATCAGCAAAAACCTGCATAAATTGTCCGGCAAAAAAGCATACTATAGTGATGATAAGAATATGGATGAGTGAGAAGATACTTAAAGATCCGAGATAATAGATACTTGAGAGTATCAGAACTATCCTGCGAAATCTCGCAGGACACAGATAGTATATGATCAGCACTATTGCAAGAAACAGTATAGTAGTTATTTCAAATAGCATATCTCCCCCAAGAACAAGCAATCAAATATAAGTCATAATAATTTCTGGATTATTACTAAAGATCTAACTAATACGTTTTGGACTAATTTGATATAAGAAATCTTATAAATATCGATTTTATGTCAAAAGGTATCTTAACAATCCTTTTAAAAAAGACTTTTATAAAACCAGATACCTGATTTTATAAAAGTCTCGCTGTCATCCTAGGCTTCGATCAGGCCGGGTACAAATTCTACCTTAGTCGTACCTGAACACAGAGATAAATCCCTGTAGCTACTCCCTTTTATAGGTTATTTAATTATGTATATATTGTAACAAAACGTAACAAATATGTCAATTTGCCGATAATGGAGGGCTAAAAGTCGCTGCTAAGATTATAGATAGGAGGCATAAAGAAGCTGACAAGTAGTAATAACGAGAATTATACAAGTGATATAGTTGATTTTTTTGCTATTGTAGTGCGGGATTAGTGGCTGTCAAAACTGTCCTCTAGCAGTATAATATGATGATGACAGTAACAAAAGTTATAATGTATGTGTGCAAGCAATAAGAGCTTTATGGCGATTTATAAAATTGAGATATAAAAGAGGATCATAAATGAATAGGAAAACATTTGTTTCAGGAATCATTACATTTATTTTTTTAATATTGTTCATATTTACAGGTCCTGTATATTCAGTCGCAGGGGATGGAAGCATTGCCAAATACCTTGCGTCAAATGCATCCCCCGGATTTAATTCTGTTTCATGGGGACTTGGAGCATTCCTTAAGATATTTGTAAAACTCTTTCCATCAGTTAACTGGTGGACTATGTTCTCTATATTCATGATGTTTAGTTGCCTTTTCTTCCTGACTTTATTTATTCAGGAACTTTTTGATGGAATTAAAGGTAGTCTGTTAGCTGTAGTATTCGCCCTTTTTCTGTGGGAGGCAGCTTATAGTATAGACATTAACTTCACCCAGACTGCGATTCTTGCAGGAGTTACAGGTTCAAGTGCTATTCTTATGCTTGCACGTAAGATAAAGGTTAAAGAACACCATTTTTCTGCTGGAGTGGTTTGTTATGGCATTATTGGTGTATTGTATATTCTTATTGCAGGATCACTTAGATTTGATGCGATGATCATGTGCATTCCTTTTGCGATTGTTGTGCTTGCTCTCAGATTTTTAGGTCTTGTTATTGGTGATGTTAAAGAAAATAGAAATTATATAATCATAAATGTTGTTATACCCCTTATATTGTTGATTTTTGCAGTGCTCGTATCCTTCGGATCACATCAAATATACAGACATATGGATCCTGACATTGCCTTCTTTGAAGATACCTTTGATCTTACAAGAGAAGTTTACGACTATCTTGATATGTATCCTTCCTACGACGAACTCAAAGATGTTTATGAGGCAGCAGGACTTAAAGGCTCATGGTATGCGATGCTTACTAATTACTACATTGCAGATACAAACTTTTTCAACATAGAGACAATGTCAGTACCTGTGCAGTTCAAGGGACCATCAACCAAGACTTTTGGCGGATACATGAGCGAGATGATGAACTACAAAGATGCACTGCTGCTGGGTCTTGTCGTAATGATTCTGGCAGGAATCCTAACAAGCATTAAGAAAGATATAATCCCTCTTATAACTTCAATAGCAGTATTTATGGTAAGCGGCTTTTATTTCGTTCACGTCGGACGATATGCATGGCGAGTATCAGGCGGAGTTACCGTGGCGTGTGTTGTCATGGGACTTATGATGCTGGAAGAGATATGCAGATATAATTGTTCGCAGATAAATAGTAATTCTAAAGAGTCGAAAGATATAGATTCAGTTAATGCAAAAAATAGTTGCATATCTATAACTGCTAATTGCCATAAGATGCTGAAAATAAGGCTTATTGTAGGCTATGTGCTAACAGCTCTTTGTACTATTGGTGTATGTGCGCACATAGTAAACACTAAGAGCTTTGCTATTCCCAGATCACAAGTGACTGATGAAGCTAAAGCAGGTCTCCTTGACTATATGGACAGCAATAAGGACATAATCTATTTTACAGAAGATTTAGACTATGCTTCTCACAATATCTGGTATGTTGGAACTCCGAATTATCTGGCCAATAAGTTCTGTATATTTGCCGGATATAACGAGGGAAGGAATACTGATCTGCAAGCAGTAGGTATAAACGATATGTCTCAGTTTGTGATCAATATGCTGACACGTGATGATATATATTGTGAATATTCCGATATATGGCAGTCGTATCTGTGTGATTACTATAATCCATATGTATCAGTAGGTATTGTTGATACATATGATGCTACAGGAACTCAGTTTGTAAGATATGTGGCTCCTGTTGAGGCAAGGGAAGATAGATTTGGAGATGATATATCAGATGTATCTTTATATGTAGATAGTAGTAAGCAATCTGGCAACTATCAGGTAGTGCATATAGAAGCTAAGACCTCTTTGCAGGATCAGGATGTCCAGTATTACCTGAATGTTGAGAACGCAGCAACAGGAGCTATCTATTCATATCCACTTGTAAGAGATGGCGAGACACTGACAGGCGATGCTTTGTGGATCAATGATACGTGGAGCTTTATGGATACAAATCAGTATATAGTTTTAAAGTACGCTGATGGTACCATTGTCAGGGCTTTGAATATTACAGGTATACCGGTTCCTTTTGTGTGATAACTTGAGAAAAGTCTATTTTAATCATTCTTAATATGGGATTTGAACTTATGGTTCACAACATAACAGGAGAATGGGGATTATATAACATGTCGGTAATGCCCATTACAATTCTTATATTTGTAATCTTCAGGATACTTGGAGCCCGCATAAGCTCAGAGAAGATTTGTAGGGTAATAGCATATCTTGGAAGCTTGAGCTTTGGAATCTACCTTGTGGAACTTATAGCAAGACGAATATGGGCGCACACGTATTTAAAGATGTGTGATGCAACACTTGGCATTGTGGCTTGTTGCATCTATATTTTCCTTTCTTATGTTACAGGCGCTGTGATTGCAGCTGTTATGAAGCTTATACCAGGACTTAAGAAGCTGGTTTAAATAAGGCAATGACCGAGTATTAGCTGTTGGGAGTGGTATGAGTTTCAATCTGTTTGTAAGTATAATAAAGCGCTGCAAGATAGCAGATAGTATTAACTATCGCAAGATGCGGCAGGTTTATAGGAAGTGCAAACAGATAATTGCAATATACGCAAAGCGCTAACCAGTTAAGTGTGATAGCTATGGGCGCAAACTTTATATCAAGAACCATGATAAGGATTGCCAGGATTTCATATACCATGCCATATCTTTCATGCATTTCAGGAAGAAATAATACGCAGGTATAGGATGTGATGAAGGCACATATAACCAGCATTTTATTAGTTAACTGAATTTTCTTAAGGAAAATAAAAGCGCATAGTATTAACAGTATTGAACATGTTATGAGTATCTGCCATGTCTTGAAAAATGGAACATTCGGAGTGCGCATGTCCTCGGCAAGCAAACTGAAGAATCCAGGATAATTAAGTGTCATAACTTTTGAATAGGCACTTTGCTGACCAAGATAAATTGTAAAGGGCGTTTCAAGACTGTGTCCTGCCAGGATTGCCGGCAAAGAGGCAATTTCCATTACAAGAGGTATGATCGTAAAGTAGAGTATCGAAAAAGCTCTTGTCTGGAACCATAAAAGTAGTATGAATGGAAGCAGAAATATTGTTTGCTGCTTGAATGAAAATGCCAGTCCGTAAAAAATAAACATGAATAAATAATGCTTTTTCTGTGCACAGAGAAGACATAATATCAGGAAGGCTGCATATATGGAATCGCATTGAGCCCAAGATCCTGAATTCAGAGTTACAACAGGTGATAACAGCACTATTGCGAAAGCGGCAAAAGCTTTGTATTTCTGATAACGATCATCTTTGCCGACTATTGTATATATCAGGAGAGCACTTCCTATAGCAAGTAGATAGTCAAAACATACAGAAAAAAGCTTATAACCGTAAAGCGGATTGATGTCTGTTTTGGTCATAAGATAGATGAAAGTCTGATAGGTAAGCTGATAATCACCAACAATTTCTGAAAGCCCATCGTTTGCTTTGATCTGATCATACCATGGGCCCAGGCAGGCCATGTAATCCCCGCTTATATCGTCGAACATACAAAGACGTGCTGCAAATGCGGCTATGGCTACAAAAACATATAAAATGACCAAGTGATACTTGGAAATAAGATCAATCAGTATATTTTCCGGTTTATATAGAGAACATGAACCAGAACGAAGTACCTGGTTGATTGAAAGAGCTGCAAGTGCAATTATAATTGCACATATAAGCAATCTTATCTTAGAAGATGCAGGAATTGCATATCGCATATCCATAAGCAGACTTCCTGTTTGCTCTTCTGAACCTGTATATATCTTGGCTGTCTCACCTACTATATCAAGGGTAAATCCACTCGTGCTGATAATAACAGATGGCTTGCAATTATAAGCTGTTATGCGGACTGTATAGGTCTTTCCTTTGGATAGGCTTCTGTTAAAGATTTCTTCAAACCACTCTCCATTTGGAACATCAGCCATAAGGATAGTGTGAGTTTCAATAACGTGTCCTCCTTTTGCTGATGATACATCTCCGGTTAAAAGCTGAATTGTCACACTTGAGTTGTCAGAAAGCTCTTCATCAGAAAGATTCAACATATAAAAATACATAGAATAAAGTCTTCTGGTTTCTGCTGCAAAAGTTTGACATACAGCGTTATCTTCATTTACTTCATACAAAGCATAGTCGCCGGTTTCAGGGCGTATGCCATTATCGGTTGGTATTGAATAAATTCCTGCCATGGGAAGTATATAGACGATGGCTATAAGAGTTATTACTAAAATAAGAGCAGCTTTAAGAAATTTGGGATTATTTATCATTTTATAAAGATTATTAGCGCTCAAAGACATATTATTCTCCTGAGGTTTATAATGGTATATGGTGGGAATTACCTAATGGAATTTTGCCTGCTTTATGGTATCATATTATTGTTTTGTTGGCAAAAGCGTGAAAATAGGAAATAATGGGTTCTTATATAATTATACAGCCCGTGGGAGGATTAGTATTGAATAGCATAAAGGTGTTTATGAATAGAATTAAAGATTTAAAAAGAAAGGATGTATGCTATATTATAGCAACCATACTTCTGATACTGACAGTAGTACCGATATTTATAGCATCAGGATACGCAGTTCTGTCTGCTGATGATTTTTCTGCGATGAGAATTATACGAGATGCAGAAGGCGGTATTCTTCTTACGAAGATTATTAATACGGTTAAAAGGCTTTATTTTCAGTGGTCAGCTGGCTATGGTGGTATTATCATTGAGTTCTCTATAGCCTGGCTTATCATGAAGTGCAGGGCGATTGTTGGTATCAGCCTTATTATTTCATTTATCATCTTTCTTTTATCATTAAAACTTTTTGTTAAATGCTTCATGCAGTATTTTAATATCGAGTCCGGCGAAAGACATATCAGGTTCTGGGCTTATGTTTGCATCCTGGTTCCATTCCTTGGATACAATTCCTATCCGGAAGTTATGTACTGGTTCGTAGGTAACCTGTCTTACGACCTGTCCATCAGCATTAACCTTCTTGTTATTTCAAGCATGATGATTATAGATAAGAATGGCAAAAAGTGGATGTACATACCAGCAGTTCTTCTTGCACTCCTTATGGGCGGTATGTCAATACAGTCAGGTCTTCCTGCATGCTTTTTCATGTTTGTTCTTAATCTCGATCAGATAAGACGTCATAAGAAGATAGTGCCTGCATATGCGATTCCGTCTATCATGGCGGTTATAGGTTATGCTATCCACGTATTTGCTCCCGGTAACTTCGTAAGACATGATGAGCTTGATTCCACAGGCCTTCATCCGTTGCCGGCGCTTCACTATAGCATATATACAACAGCTGATGAGCTTTCAGTAGCATTCCATAATCCTTATCTTCTTATCGGACTAGTTATCATGCTTTTCCTTGGTATTAAATCTGTTAAGGAGCTTAAGATAAGCGGCTTTAAGTTTACATTTACTCTGCTTATATCATTCATAACTATGGTATCTACCTGCTTCACAGTCCTTCTTGGCTACAGTGCAACAGGAATTGAGGCTCTTCCTGTAAGATGCCTTTTCGTATTTGACTTTGTGACTTATACATGCCTTGTTATATGCGCATTCGCATGCGGCGTGTACATTAAGAGATGGAGCGGCCTTTCTGTATCTCCTGATCTTAAGGTTGCAACAGCTGCAGTTATCGTGGTAATAGCATTTACAAACTCTTCCAGAATGTTCTCAGATGCTTCCTGGAAGAACATGTTGTCCGATATTGCCCATGGTCAGATAAGTGACTATAATAAATCGGTTAACGAAATCCTTGATACAATAGAAAACTCTCCGGAAGCAGACGTTGTAATCGACACACTTCCCGAGTGTCCTGATACATTCAATCCGTTCTTTATAACAAGCGACCCTAACGACTGGTACAATACAGCTGTTTCGGATTATTATGGGAAGAATTCAGTTAGGACGGATCACTAACAGAGTAAAACAGAAATATAATAGTTGATCAGAAGATAAAATAATCTGATGATTATAAAATAAAAAATTTAGAGGCTTAATAATATGGCTAAGATAATGGTTGTAGCCGGCGGTGACTGGCAAATAGAGTTAATAAAAAAAGCAAAGGCAATGGGACATTACGTAATATGTTCAAACTTATATGAGGTATCCCCTGCATTCCCTTACGCAGATGCTTGCGAAGTATGTAACGTACTTGATAAAGAGGGTAACTTAAAGATCGCTCAGAAATACCAGCCTGATGCTGTTATATCTGATCAGAGCGATATCGCAGTTCCTACAGTTGCTTACGTCAGCGAGAAAATGGGGCTTCGCGGAATCGGAACAGAAAAGGCAAGACTCTTTACCGATAAGGGAATAATGCGAGAGTTTGCTAAGAATAACGGTATAAACATTCCTGCGTACAAAGTCTGCAAGAATCCTGAAGATGCTTATGACATGCTTGAGGAGTTCGGCAGGATCATCATTAAGCCTCTTGATTCCCAGTCAAGTAGAGGTGTATTCACAATTACAAGCAAAGAAGAGCTCAAAGAGCATGTTGAAGAGACAATATCTTTTTCCAACAGAGAGAAGGTCTTCCTTGCAGAAGAGTACATTGATGGCGATGAGTTCACAATCGACGGCCTCGTAGTTAATGGCAATCACTATCCGCTTTGCATCTCAGTTAAGGAGATGTACAAGCAGAACATGAATATCTCTAAGACTCAGACATATACATATGCTAGCCCTGATCACGACTACGAACTTCTCAGACAGACTAATCGTGACCTTATCATGAAGGCGGGCCTTCCATTTGGTCTGACTCATTCAGAATACAGAAGCCACAATGGCAAGTACTACCTGATCGAGGCTGGTGCAAGAGGCGGCGGAAGTAATTTGTCAGGTAAGATCGTTCCATTTATGAGCGGCATTGATAACTATGAGTATTATATCAAGAGCGTCTTGGGAGAGCCTGTAGATGAAGAGCCTCTTAAGAACCTCCACCTTCCTGAGAAAAAA
>OCVV011341513.1_pt1 | contig 20617 bp, 27 predicted proteins | sample 1539721 | NCBI WGS metagenome assembly OCVV01 (sample SAMN02144230, study PRJEB22623) | gut metagenome | biome: sheep rumen | host: Ovis aries | place: New Zealand
TATATAAACGGGCTTAATTTGTCCCCTTTGGGGCCAATTAATCCCTTATAACAAAAGGAAAGTAAAAAAGAAGCGGGAGGGGCTTGCCCCAATGCCGCATAATACTTACCCCTTCCCGCACCTTTATCTTTTTCTCCTGTTTAAAAATTAAGTGAATTTGCCATTTTTTATTTCTGACGATAAAATGTTCATCCAATTGCTTTTCTATTGTTTATAGCTCACCCCATAATTAGCATTGCATTATATTTCTAGGGCTTCCCGCTTTTCTAAAAAACAAAAGCAAAATAGAAAAAATGCGGGAAGTGGCTTACCTTCCGCCTTATGTTGACTTTCGCAAAAATTTTTTGTATAATATATATAGAGATAATAAAGAAAAGCTATTATTATCTTATCAATACAATTTAATATAAATAAAGCCTAAAGGGTAATAATTTTTTTACATTTTTTCTCATTTTTCTCTCAACGTAATATTATTTGAATTATTTAAAATGTTATTTATATGTATTAATTTTAACCCACCGAGAGAAAGGGTTTAGTTCAATTCAATTTAATATGTGCTTCTCTAAAGTAGCCTAGTAGAGTATTATAATCTCTGCTAGGCTATTTTTATATGCGGGAAGCAGGTGGTGATACCCCCATTCCCGCTAAAATACAAATCCATCTTTTTGTGGAATTGTAACAATAGAAGAAGTAATTACTAACTCAGTCTCAACTGGTTCCCTTTCCGCAATCTCATTAACTAACTCTACCATTTCTTGAAGGGTTTCTAAACTTTCTGTATTATCAAATGCGGTTGCCGCTATACTCTTGCAATAGTAAATACAACATTTATATTTATCCCAAAGTTCTTTTCTAACTAAACCCCATTTTTCTTTGTTTTCTATTGTTTTATATTTATCAAGTAATTCTTTCATTGATTTACGATAATCATCCGCTAACTTTTCTAATTTATCATCACCATCAACTAATTCTCTATATTTCTCTCCTTGATAATATCCTGTTATCCATCTTGTTTTATTTAAATCATCTTTTACAACAGTAGAAGTCTGTAATAGGCGGGAACACCAACTTTTTAGAGTTCTATCTGAGACACAAACTCCAAATTCATCTTTAAGAAATTCAGCTCTTTCTTCCCAAGGCATTGAACTAAATTCAGGGAATACAACAATAGAGTAAAAGAAAGCGGCAAACGCATTAGTATCAATTCTAATATCTAAATTGTATTCTCTAATAAGGATTTCCGCTAGTTTCTCATCTGCTGTTGTTGGTGTTCTTGTAATAGTTACTTCTTTGCGGGAATACTTAAAGCTATAGCCCCACTTAATAAGTTTATTCTCAACGTTTCTTTTAAAATGATTAGTATCATTTATATTTACTCCTAAAATATTTGCTATTTCTTCTCTTGTATAAGTACCTAATTTTAATTGTTTCATATTGAAACCTCCTTAATAGTTTTTTCCATTTTTATATAAAACCCCCAAAACCTTTCCCGACATATATATTTATTAACTCGGGAAAGGTTTTGGGGGTTTTTTCCATTTTTAATACTTTTCCTCAAACGTCTTCCAGGGTTATATATTTATTATCTCCGGAAAACCTTTGAGGAAAACTCCTTAATTTAAAAAGAATTCTTCTAAAACAGTAATTGCTTCTTCAATAGCTTTTATTTTATCTTCCGCTATTGCGAATCTACTCTTACTTAAAGCATTCTGTAATGTTCCTTTATTCACACCAGAAAACTTTTCTAAAGCTCTAATCTTCACATAAGGTTTAAGAGCTTCCCATCTTTCATTTATTTTGTTTATTCTTTCATTCATAGTTTTTTCTCCTTTGCTTTATTAGTTTTTGTTCATACCCTTTCCCAAAAAAATGGAAGGGTAGCTGATAATTAATAATCACCAGCCACCCAATATATAAGGAAAAGGAGATAATATAAAACATGCGGGAAGGCTGATACACGTTCCCGCAATTTGGTGTAAAAAAATTTAAGAAAAATTTTATTACTAGCATTTACATATATATATAAAAAAATGCGGGAATCCTTTTTCTCAGCGTGCCCAAAGTTTGTAAAATTTTTTTAGAGCAAAATTGGTAGAGATTTTTACAAATAGTCGAATACTTTTTCACAAAAGGCAAATAAAAGCAAAATAGCCTTATCAGAGCGGCAAATTTAATTAAAAAAATGGCTGTTTGAGCGTGTAGAAAAGTTTAAAAATGCGGGAATGTCGGTATAATGCAGCATAGAAGCAAGCTATAATGCATCATTAAAGCAAGCTCTCCCGCATCATTAAAGCACCACCTGCCGCATTCCTTTTTACTTTGCTATTGTTGGGAATTGTTGCGGGAAGCGGTAAGGGATTTACCAAGCTAAGCCAATCACCCCAATAGCAAAACCTGCTGCCACTATAAAGCACCAACTCCCGCCTTATTTTTCTCTTTTTCTACTGTTGGGAAGTTCCAAAAATTACCTCCACTATTATTTATGTAATTAGCTGTAGTTTAATTTTTTCTAATCTGACGAATATTTTACCATTTCTCAAAAAAAAAATGGCAAATTCATCTACATCTCCCGCCTAAGCAAAAAAATGCGGGCAGGTTTTAATTAACCTGCCTGCTATATAAAAATGCGGAAATTGGAATTCTTCTTCAATTATTCGGCGCTCTGCACCTTCCGCTTTTTCTATTTCTATTGTTGAGGAGAATTACTTAGCTTCTCCTCTATTTCCTCAGCTGCGGCATGGATATACCCATTCCCGCCCAGAGCGTAGTATCTGTCTCGCACCTCGTAGTATCTTTCTATTTCTACTGTTCCTACAGGTTCGCCAGACTTAACATCTTCAATAAATCTTACTAAGAAGTTTCTGCATTCGCTAAGCTCTAAGTCTTTTACCTTCCCGCTTAGCTCTTCCTGTTGTTTTTTAACTGTAATAATATCATCGTGTATAGGTTTTAAACTCTCTTCTACAAGAGGAGAAAATATTTTCTTAAAACCACTATTAAGATATTTTCTTACTGTAATTGCTCCACCAATGAAGCCAAGTATTAAAGTAAAAAAACCATATATTTGTTGTAAATCTATCATTTGTAAATCTATCATTATTTCTGCTTCTCCAATCGCTGTCCTACATAATATATTTAAAATTGAACAAGAGCAAAGAATTAGTCTTGCCCAAAGAAAATGCGGGAAGCCCGCCTGTTCTTCTCTAGACGAACTCCCATGCATCATTAAAGCATCATTCCCGCTACTTCTGCATCTGCGCAATTAAAGCCATTAAATCATTTAATTGTTTCTGCAAATCGTTAATTTGCTGTTCCATTTCCTTTTGTTTGTTTGCTTCCTTTTGTTCATTGCGCTTTTTCTCTTCTTCACGTTGCTTTAATTCTTCTTCAGTATATAAAATATAACGCTGTATATCTTCGTACTCTGTCCACGCTTCTTGTGCGGGTTGGGGTTCAACATCCCAAACCCATTGCACATCCTTCCCGCCGTTTTCATATTCTTTTACAGTTATATAATGTCCAGAACCTTCTACTGCTGGCTTTGCCTCGTGTTCCGCCTTAACAATTTTATCTCTTTTAAAATAACCTTTTTCTAAATCAAGTTCGTTTTCACTTAGTTCATTATTATGCTCATCTAATATTCGCATTTTAGCCCTCCTTTATTCTATACGTTTCCACATATAAACAGTTAAATAAGGCGGCATGTTATTATGCGCCTGTCCGCCACCTGTGCTATTTGTACCCCAGAAGTTACCTTGATCAATGGCTATATCATTACCTTGTGTAGCTTGCGCAATAGCGGATGCTCCATGTACGGTTACATTTTGTCCATATGTTCTACCCCATGAAACAGTAAACGAACCGCCTTCTCCAGGGAACCAGTGGAAATGGCTAGGCATTTCATTAATACTTAATGTATGTTCTGCTTCACCGCCTGTTGTTCCTGCAGTATATGTGTTACCTGCCGCCAATAAAAATCTATCTTCTATTTGTTCCCAGGTTCCGCCAAACATACTCGCAGGGCTTGTATCTACAGTACTTGTATAAACTGAACCAATAGGGTAAACTAAATCAAGGAATGTTTTTCCATTAATAGTTAAATCACCATTTATATTAAAATTATCATGATTCCAATCAAAAACAGGTAATGCTCTAGCCGTTATTTCAGCAGAATCTTTACTTTGTAATCTATCAAAAACGCGGGCTTGGAATACATAAGCTTTTTGATAATTTAATCCTGTAATTACAGGTTCCACTTCATATGTATTGTTGCGCGGGGTTGCGGATACCACATACCATGAGGAATAGGTTTGCGCATTTTTCTCCTTGTACCTATATTGTACTCCTAGAATATTACTTACCGCACCAAAGTTACCATTAAAATAATTACCCTTTATGTTTAGAGTAGCTTCCCCATCTACATTAACATTAACAACAGCGAAATCAGTTGTTAATTCAACATAAGGTATCATTGTTGGCTTTGCTGTTACTGTTGTTGTAAAACCTCTAGAGTCTGTTACTTTAAAAGAAAAATTATTACTTTCAGCATTTAAAAAAGCACCAGAAGAAGTTGTTTGCGTAATGCCTCCATTTGTAACTTGGAATCCCGCAATTGACGCTCCTTTATATGCGGCAGCTGAAATACTATAACGCATATTATTATGAGATTTAATAAATTTTGTATTATCTCCTGTAAGCTCTACTGTATCACTATTGGTATCAACAAGAGTGTAAGTAAAAGTAGGGGCGGCATTCACTATTGTCATCGTTCTATCTAGGAATGATGCGGAAACCTCACTACCTCCGCTCATACAGCAGATAGTAAATCTAACTCCTAATGTTTTACTATTGGTGCATAAGTTTCTTAATGTATTACGCTCTTCCGCACTTAAAGAAAAAGTACAGCTAGTTGAGTTTGCGGGGATGTCTCTTGTAATGAGCTGAGTATTCCCGCCCGCCTCCATTTTAGCGCGGAGGGGGAAATATCCACCGCTTGGATTTGTAAACGTAATAGTTGGATTATCTTCATCACTGAAATCCGGTGCTGATGTAATACTACAATAGCGGGGTATAGTATCAAGAACCCAAACATCAGAGTCGGTAGATACCGAACTAGTATAAATTGCAGTTGATAGTGATACACCTACTGCTCTTGTACCATCTGAATTATGATATACATCTATTGAGCCGTATTCATCGCCTGCGGTTGATGGAAAACCTCCGTACTGTCTATCGGCATAGTATACTTGGTTTCCATCTATATATATCTCGGTTGGGCCTGTTGCGTACCAATCGCTGCTTCCGCCTTCTGTGTGCAAATTCCAATAGATTGTTGATTTATTTGCACCAATATCATAGCTTTGAGACATATACAAAGTCATTGTTCTGCCATTATAGCTACTGCTACTTTGTATTGCATAACTACTTGCCATTTATTTTTCTAACCTCCTTCAAATATAAAGTAGAGGCTTTTCAACCTCCACTTTATTAGAAAAAACTTTTAAATAAAATACATAATTCCACCCAAGAGGCTTTAACTACCAATCCAAAAACAACCTGTCCTTGCTTCACCAGAATCTCCAGTGTAATCTTCAAAACGACTGTTTTCACCTACTATTAAATATGTACTTGCATGCAGATTATATGCGGAAACGCCTTGGTTATCTGCCTCTAACACGGTTGTATTATTTCTACTGATAGTCATACCATCTTCATCAATATTAGTTTCCATTTGGCTACCAGTTTTACTAATTGTTAAACCTTTATCGTTAAAAACAAATCCTGTAGTTGTTCTTACCTCATTAACACCATCAGCTAGGGCTTCTTCCACCTCTAAGCGAACATCTTCCGCGGTGATTGCTGCATTAACTTTAGTTTGTAATTCACCAATTTGGTTATTAATGTTATCCGCAGTTGTATGTAAATCATTAGATAGTGAACTAACAGAAGCAGAAATACTATCAGTGTTCATCTTCAACGCCGCAACATCTGAACCCATTGTATCCATTTTACTAGCTACTATTGTTACTTCTTTATTAGCCTTATCTACTTTTGCATAAGTTTGCTTTAAAGCATCTCCCAAATTAGTAGGATTTGTATCTGTTTCCTCGTGTTCTGAATAAAGCCATTGTGTTTTTTGTTTTAAACCACCATCATAAACAAGAGAATCATCAAGTAGAAATGCGGAAAGCGGGTTTGCATCTGCATCGAGTGTAATAATGTCAATCTTATCACCAATCTCGAGAGCTAAGTTTCCACGCCAATCCATCTTAAACTGAGATATAGTAGCACCACCAACTGCCGCTAATGCATTATCAACAAGAGTAGCAATGTCAGTTCTCAATTCCCAAAATGGATTGTCTCTTACGTATTGAGTACTACCAGATTGTGCGGTGGATGCACTATAATTGTCTCCTAACTCTGTTACTGATGCTATTGTTCCTAGCCTTTTGTTATCCCTAGACTCGAGTGTGAAGTAATTATCCTTGTCTATTGTCGCAACAGCGGTTCCCGCATAATCCAATCTTTTAAAAATTAATTTATCTTCATGGTTTATAAAATAAATTGTTTGAGTAGCTTCCGCAATTGCATCTAGTACCTCGCGGATTGTCTCTGTTCCATCTAGATTTGCTTTTGTTGAAGAATCATAAGTAAGTGTACTAAATATTGTTTCAGTATGTACACTAGTTATTCCTAGAAGTACGGCTGCGGCATCCGCAACCTGTCCAATACAATAAGAACTATCGATTGTCATTTCTCTCGCTGTTAATTCTTTTGCTTTATATATTACATCATATGCTGTAATAGAATACTCAAATTCTGTTTCATTATAATGAACTTCTGATATATAAAATGTTGGATATGCATCAAAAGCAGTAGCAACAGTAGAAGGGTAAGTATCTATATTTGGAATAAGTTTTACCTTATTATTTGCCTTTATTAAAGCGGGATTCACTACATTTACTAATTTTAAATTTAATCTATGAGTTACACCAAAGCCGAAGAACTTAGATGTATCTCCGACTCTGGTAATTTCAAAACTCTTTATTGAATCCCTGTTAGTAAAAGCGACAGTTTGTGTAGCATCTTCCGCACTTGTAATGGTTGCGGTTACCGCAATTTGTCTTACTTTTGTTTCTATAGTGTTATTTGCTAACATCTGTCAACCTCCTATTTATAATTCAGTAAATTTTAAAGATACCTTATTAACAGATACCCTATTCATTTGTATTGTATAATATTCAATAGCATTGTCAGGTATAATGCAATCAACGTTTGTTTCTAATGCTCTTGTTTTCGGGTTTCTAAACGAAATCCGCACATTAAAAGCGTCAATGTCATTTTTTAACTGCGATGCTATTGTTTCATCAAGAGCAATGATTTCAACTTCAATAACTCTTTTTTGGTTTATAAAATCTACTACAGTGTCTCCAGCGGCATTTGTCTGTGCATTGTAGTTTGTACTTCTTGTGATTTTTAAACCGCTTGTATAAGAAGAATAATCATTGCTCCCTATCATAAAGTATGCCATTTAATCCTCCTTATGTTAATACTAAATCTAATCTACCAGTTTGTCTGGTTAAATCGTTAACTGTTTGAATTGTTGTCTGCGCGAATGTCTTTCCATCAACCTGAAGAACAACAGGTGTAGGTTTGTCTCCTCCACCGCCGCCTTTTATCTTCTTAGCGAGTTCATCAATCCACTCTGTATTATTCTCAAGCGGAACTACAGCTTCCTTACCAGCTTCACCAACAACAGCTAAAGTAGCGGAATCTACAATACCACCCTTAGCAAACTGCGGTACATCGAGTTTATCTAGCTTACTAATACTAACACCTGGAATTGCATTAATTACACCAATAGCACCATTAATAGCTCCAATGAAACCATTAATAATTCCTACTGCGGTGCTTAATACTCCATTAATAGCGCTCTTAACTGCACCTGAGATGCCATCGCCAACCTTTTGTCCAATACTAACCGCAAAACTGCCAATTTTAGTTAAAGCCTGTGACATTAAGTTACCAAGTGCGGAAAGTAGCTGTCCTGCAATTTTAGGAATTGCTTTTACAATTTCTAAGAAAAGCTGAAGGGCGGCCGCCGCAATCTTAGGAACGTTTCTTACTAATGTTGACACTATTGTTTCAATAATTTTCGGAATTGCCGCAACTAACTTAGGTAGGATACGCGGAATTGCATCTATTACCGCAGTAAAGAGGTTAATTGCACTATCTAAAATTGTTGGTATGTTCTCTGTTGTTGCATTAACAATAGTATCAATAATTGTAGGGAATGTGTCAATCAACACTGGTAAAATAAGCGGGATTGCATCCACAAGAGCAGTGAATAATTGAACTGCCGCATTCAATATAATATTAATACTGTTAATTATTGTTTCTATAATTGTTTTAATAATGTTTGGTAATGCTTCAACTAATGCTGTAATAATAAGCGGAATTGCATCAACAATAGCCATAAGTAAAACGGTTGCCGCTTCTAACAATTGCGGAATAGCTGTCATTAAGTTTTCAATTATTAATGGAAGTATCTGCATTATCGCTTCTACTATTGTAGGTAAGATTTCAGCTAATCCTTCTATTATAGCTACTCTAGCACTTATTAAGCCCTCTAATAAAATAGGTACAGCATCTAATAAAGCTTGTACTATCTGAGGGATAATCTGCATTATTCCTTCAATAATAGAAGGAAGTAATTCAAAAATAGTAGAAACTATTTGAGCTGCGAGTTCTCCAATCGTAGAAAGCACCTGTGGGATCATTTCCCCAATCCAACTCAATATTTGCGGTGTCCACTCTATTAAAATTGATAAAATATTCTTCAAAACTGTTTGGATAACAGGTATAACGTTTCCCGCAAATGTTTTTACGGTATCTGCAAGAGCAGTAATAAGTTCGTTTAGATTACCGTTGTTTTGAGCTATACCAGTTAATAGGTTTGTCCATGCAGCTTTCATAGCTCCCGCACTACCAGAGATTGTCTTCTTAGCTTCATCTGCTGTTGCTCCTGTAATTCCCAATTCTTGCTGAATTACGTGAATAGCGCTATAAACATCACTTAAGTTAGAAATATCATAGTGAATTCCTGATATTTTTTCTGCGTCTGCAAGTAAACGTTGCATTTCTTCTTTTGTTCCACCATAACCCAACTTTAAATTATCAAGCATAGTATAGTTTTGTTTAGCGAAACCCTGATATGCGTTCTGGACGCTTTCCATAGACGAACCCATCTTGTTAACGTTATCCGCCATATCCACTACAGCCATATTGCCTATTTCTGCGGCGGCCGCTGTATCTCCGCCTAAGCTCTGGAGTAAGCTAGCACTGAACCCGGTTACGGTTTTCATATACTCGTTTGCGCTCATACCCGCATTTTTGTAAGCCTCAGCCGCATATTGCTGTACTTTTGCTGAACTATCCTTGAATAGTGTATCTACACCACCGACTAACTGTTCATATTCCGCAAAATTACTAACTGAGCTTTTAACAAGAGCGACAAGTGCAGCAGCACAAGCGGCAGCTGCGGCAGTTGTTACCTGGGCTGCTTTCTTCATGCCATTGCCAACCGCTTCTCCAATTTTACTTAGTTTTGATGAACCTTTCGCTGTCTTATCAACTTCTCCTTGAACTTCCTTCAAAGCTTTTCGAGCTTGTGCAACATTAGCCGCAATGATAATTTGTAAACGTTCATTCATTTATTTTTTTTGCACCTCCTCAAATTTTTTGTTATAAGCTTGTGCAAATTGCATAAAGCGTAAAGCGGAAACATCTGCTTTAGCTTTCTGTCTTTCCTCTTGTAATTGTTGGCTATCAAACAAGGATGGATAAACTTCATAGATTTCTGGGAACTTATTTTGAGCAGAGAAGCCTCTCGCAACACTTCTACCAATTAAATCGGCTAAAATGTAATCAAAACTTGCTTTCTCCTGTTGTTCTGCTTTCTTAACACGTGCCTTACTCTCTACAGCTCTCTCTACCTCAGCTAGAGTCATATTCCAAAAGTCCTGCTCTGTGATGCCACTATCGAGGGCCACCGCCAACCAATTAAAGATTTTATCTTTTATTAAAAAAGGTGCGGGAGAGGAGTTATTCTCCCCCCCGCCCGCTAGTTTTTTGTTTCTTCCTCTTGTGGAGCTTCATCCTTCATTAATCCAGATACTTTATAGAGTTCCACAATATCATAAATAAAGTCTGTTGGCATGTGTCCGTCTTCAATATAATTATCAAAAATATCGTAAGCATCATTAAGTGTTAATCCATGCTGATATTTCTGTAAGCTCTGATGCAAAATATTTACCATTACTGTTACAGATGGAATTGTAGTGCCATCCATACCAAAAATACTAATAGGATTCATACCAATAGCTTTCTCTAAAGAGATAATGTCTCTTGTAGTAAGTCTTAACTTATAAACGTTGTCTCCAACTTTAAATTCATAAAATAACATAATAAATTCTCCTTTTTATTAATTATTAATTATTAACAATAGTAAAATAGAAGGGCGGAAGGAAGGAGATTAACTCCGCCCCTCTGTCCTTAACGTTAAGGTATTAAGCCCAAACCATTGCTGAATTTGGCTTAACTGATAAAGTATAAGTAAGTGCGGCATTTACACCAACACCCGCTAATTTAACTGAAGCTGTACCGCTAAAAGTACAAGTAGTTTCGTCTGGTAATTCTACTTTCCATTCTACTGTTCCACTTAAACCCTGAAGTGTTGCGAACTGTGTCTTCTCATATAAGAAAACAAAAGCAAGTGAATCACCGTAGTTAAGAATTCCGTCTGTGTACATATGTGCGGCATCTGATAAAACTGTTACTTCAATAGCCTCGCTATCTCCGCCTAACTCTGGAATTTCTTGTAAATTTGTAAGCTCTGTGAATGCCTGTTCACCGCTTGCCTTATAGCTTAATTTAATTCCTTTAGAAATTACTGCCATAATAAACCTCCATTATTCAAAATTTTCTAAGGCTGTTGCTTCATACAACATTACCTTTTGTATCATCGTGCTCTCATTATCGTATAGTTCTCTACAACTTATTCTTGTCCAACCAAGAGGACGAAGTTTGTTGTCTATCTGAAGAGCATATTTTTGCAAATCTTCTAATTTATTACCCCATACTTTAATTTGATATTGCAATGAACTATAGCCTATTGTATCTCCTGTTTCGCGGGAAGCATTATCTACTTCCATATAAGAAATGCAAGGGGTAGGGAGTCCCGAATGTAATTTGAGTTCGTAATGGGTTGGTAAAATAGTTTTGAGAGCACTTACTAATTCTGCGTGATAATTAATCATTTTTTATACTCTCCTTTAATAGTTTTAGTATTTTATTACGATTTTCATTTAAAGCGGGATGCATAAATGGTTGAGGCTTCATTCCGCTTGTAGTGTGCCAATGTCCGTCATCATCTTTATAGCACCAAGGAACATTTGCGCGGCCGCCCTTGGTAGCGAACAGGCCAGTTCCATATTCTATATAGGGAGCATATTCAAGCGGAGTATAAACAATACCTACCGCTTCTTCGTTCTGTTCCTTTACTTCACTAGCTATTGAGTTTCTCAATGCTCCAGTATCCTTTGGGGCTTTGCGCTTTGCGTCACCCTCGACTAGTGCTGTAGCTTGTTTAAGCGCTTCCGCATACTTCTCAACATCAGCAAGCGATTGTAATCTCTTATCGAGGCTCTCTTTGCCACGAATTTCTACTGACAACGACTACATCCTCGCAAGGTATACTTTTTTATAGCGCCCTTGTGGAGCTACGTAAAGTACTTTTAGCTTGTGTTCGTTGTAGTGTATTACGTAAGCGTCTGTGATATTTGCATCTAGCGTTAAGGCTGCATACTGGGCGCCGCTATAAAGCGTATTATCATCGAGAACTTCATTAGTTAAGTAAATAGCCATCTTTATTTTTCCCTCTTGGGTTTCTTCTGTTGGCTGTCCATATGCATCTTCTACAATAGAAAAAACAGAATAATCGTAAAGTCGCATGTCTGGGGCAATCATATTAGAAAACCCCAAGCACACGTTTTCTATTTAATACTGCTATAATATCTGCGGGAAGGCCGTCTATATAGCTTTCTGAAACTCCGCTAAAGGATTGACTAGCCAAGCCTTCAGTGTGAATTCGATTTAACTTAATAACGGTAATCTGTTCCGCAATATAGCGCATTGTGGCATCCATAGTACAACCACAATATGCCTCAACCTCTGCCGCGCTTTGTCCATAAAGTAGCTGGATAAGAGCGTCGGAGTAGTTCCCCGCGCTCTCACCAAGCATAAGTTTAATTTCTTCTAGCATTGTAATCCTCCTTTTGTTCTAAAGGATTGATTATTCAGCAGCTGCCTTAACCTTGCAAATCTTAGAATTATCAACAAGAGCAGCTACATAAGAACTTCTAAGGTAAACTGAGTTAGTTCTTGTATCAGCATTTCTATCCTGTTCAACTTCTACGTCCTTCTTAACGAAAAGCTTAATAGCTTCCGCAGTCATAACATAAGCTTCAGTTGTAAGTGCCTTAGAAGCGATAACTGGGATACCAGCTACAGTACCAACCTGTCCATTGTAAACTACTTCACCCTGTCTTGCAGCTACATATACATCGTCTTTGCGGAGAGCAGCTTTCCAAGTATTAGGAATGATGATAAAAATCTTGCTTTCATCTTCTAAGTTTAATTCTGAAATAGCATCAACAATAGAATCGTAAGAAATAACTCCTGAATGTGGGAATGTTACAATCTTAGTTGCCTTAGTTGCTTCTGTTAAGAAGTCAGCTGTCATCTTATTTGCCATTACCTGTGTAGCACCCTTAAGCATGTTATCTACAATAGTAGGATCTTTCATAAAGTCTTCATCGCGGTAATCGAATGCCTGCTGAACTAACTTTACGTTATAATCTGTACCTACATAAGCAATTGAGCCGCGGGCTGCCGCTGTGTTACCTGCTCCAGCTGCGAGTTCCTCTGCTGTACCTGTGTAAGTGTAAACGTTAATTGTCTTTGTCATACCTGCTGACTGTGTAAGACTGTCATCAACAGTCATTAATGATTTTGTGTTAATTGAAGTAGTAAGTAAGTCATTTGCCTTAGCTTCTACAACCTTGTTAGGGTATACTGTGTTCATATAATTTCCTCCATTTATTTTTTAGTTAAATAATTTATTGAATAGTTCTGGATTTGAACTAGCCAATTCGCTCATCTGTGCGATGCTCATCTTTTTCGCATCCTCTTTTGTTAATTGTGCGGTTGATGCTCCATTTCCTTTAGGAGAGCTACCTGCAAGGCGCTTTTCAACTTCAGCCTTAACAGCAGCCTTAAATAACTTATCTAATTTATCAATATTTGCCTGTGACTCTGTTAAGTCTTCGCTAATAGCAACAATGTCTGCAAACTCCGCACTTAAACCGCGGCTTGATAATACTGACTTAAGTTCAGACTTGTTCTTCTCCATCTGGAACTCCGCCAACTTTTCCTCAAGCTCCGCAATTCTACTATCCTTCTCAGCTTTTTCTCTTTCAGCGCCATCAAGCTTAGATAGAGAAAGCTGTTTTTCATACTTTTTCTGTTGTGTCTTTAATGCTTGACTAACCCTCTTATCTGTTTCACTCTGTAAAAGAGCAAGAACTTCTTCCTGTGTATAAGTTTTAGCCTTTTCAGTTGCTGTTTCCTCAGCCTGGCCCTGTGCTGTTTCAACAACAGCGGCATTAGTATTCATATTTTCATTTTCCATAATTTTAATCTCCTTTGAGTTATGCGGGAACCCGCACCCCTCTTCTTCTTTTATTCAGTTTTTGTTTAAAGTTTAACCCCTGTAAAAACAACTTTGATTGCTCTATAGTTATTACAAAAGTAGAGAATATCAGCTTTCCGCGTGTGCCCAGCGGGATTTAAAAATTTTTTGGATTAATCATCCACCGCAACAATAGGAACAATACAGCAGCGGCAGTTAGGGTGGAACGGAACTGGAATCTTTTCTTCTATTCTGTATCTTTTGTTCTTACTGTGTGCGCATTGCTCGCAGCCTCCATCCGATAATACTTCGAACTCTTTTATTCCATAATCTTTATATCTCTGTGCGGCAGCAGCGTTCTGGATATGTGACATCTCAGTTCTGACTAATCTATCAGCCTCATTATGGCTTACCGCAAATTCTGTTTGTAAAAGTTTTTTTAATTCAGTTGTTTTTTGCCCTGTAATAATACAATGTGATAATTCCTCATTCAATGCTTGTTGAAGGCGGGCGGTGTTGTTCCATACTCTCTGACTCCAGTTCTTTCCATCCGCACACCAAACCGCATTCACCATCTGAGCAGCGGTTCCCGCATCAACAGTAGCAAAGGTAGATTCAGTAGATTCAATGCCTAAATTCAAGCTTTCATAAACATTAATGTAATGCTCTACAAATTTTTTACTTAATAGTGTAGCAGTTTTATTTCCTAATTTATTTAGTTCTTCTGTTAATTCCCCTTGCATAACCCAGTATTTTTCTAATTTGTATAAATCTGCGGGAGTTGGTTGTTCCCCCGCAGACTTGGCTAAGAGTTCGTCATACAAGATTTCAAAGTTTCTAATTACTTTCTTTTGACAAGAGGAATAGTATTTAGCAAGTTGTTTATTTGCGGCAGCCGCACCCACGTCTGTGAGTCTCTGAGCAGTTTCCGCACTTCTCTTTGCCCAATAATTATTCTTCATCGCTTACTTCCTCTTCTCTAAAAGCTCCTTGATAAATGTTTACATTATTTTGTTTCTGCTCTTGTATTGCTTCCATTTCCGCATTCACATCTTGAATAAATGGAATCTGTCCTAGGAGTGCTTTATCAGAAACAATACCCTGTAATTCTTTAACAACTTTAATGTAGCTATTTTCGTCTTCTGGTACATTACGTTTAAAGCTGATTTGAATGTCGCGGAAGACTTCTTCACCAAGCTTAAGTGATGCAATTCCGCAAATAATCTCAATTCTTCTTTGCAATGCTTTCTTCATATCTGCGGCAATGGCAGCAGCTCTTGTTTCCATTCCAGTTAAGCGGTACTTAATAGCTACTCCTGAACTAACTCCGCCAACAAAAGATTCAGAACTAAAATCTGGACAAGCTGCAATGCGGTAAATGCTATTGTGAATTCTCTGTAAGATATTCTCTACTTGAGTGTCACTTGCATTTTTAGTTAGGAAAGATGCGGTTGCTCCTTCTGGTAGCATTAACATAGAACCCGCTTTAATTTTCTCTGCATCTTGTGCTGATTGAACATTTACATTTGTTAAAACAAGATAAGCATCACAAAAGGCAGAGAAATCATCAATTTCCGCAGACATAATCTCATTTGAGGCATCCTGTAAACTTAAAATACAATCGAATACGCTTTTTTCATCCTGTAAATTAAAAATATTAGCTGGACACTGTCCAAAGTAATGAGGCTCCTCGCTAACAAGAGTAAGGAATCCCGCATTTACGCCATTCATAGTATAGTGCTTAATATAAGCATTATCATATACATCTACATTATATAAATCACTATCATCCCATTCACTAGCCTTGTACCATCTAACAAAATAAAGTAAATCATTACTCAAACTATCATCATAAATACCAAAACAAGAGGTAGGGTTAATGAGGCGGAAACGCACCTTTGCACTTTCATCGGTATACATCAGTTCTGCGGCAGTTCCATAGATAAGAGCATCAAGCAAGAAATCTGAGTCCTCATCCTGATAATCATTATACTTAAGGATTTCCATAATATCTGTAATATCCTCTTCACTACTGTATGAAATACAGCCCGGTGCCGCCATATATCCACAATAGCTATCAGTAATGTTTTTACAATAATTTGTTACAACGCGGGAATGGGCTTTATCCTCATTAATGTAGCTCTTCTGAAGAATAGCCTGCCCGCCATCATAATATTTTTTCATTTTTTCTAAATATGGCTTTTTGTTTAAATTAAACTTATTAATCATTTTCTCCAATAGAGAAACAGTAAGTTCAGTGTCTTTACTTATATGAAACAATTTTTATTCCTCCTTTGTTAAATTATTATTTCTTTGGAATATACCTTTTAAAATTGCAAGTACTAATACAATCGCGCATCCATGCCAGAATGTAAAAACAAAAGGAATAGCAAAAGCCCAGCATACAAAGCTGCCAATTCCCCAAATTATCAATCCTTCTAAGCCAATCAATGCGGCAACCCCTAAAATAATAACTAATATTCCGATTAAACTTCCTATCATAAAAATCTCCTTTCCTATAAACCTAAAATAGATTTATCAAATACTTGAATTGTTGTTTGTGTGTAAATATCTGAGTAGGCATAGCGGCAAGCGTCTATTGCGTGCGAGAACTCGTGTGTGGTGTCCTCTGTCCACTCCCCTGTTTGCTTACTCTGTATATAGCTAAAATTTTCTAGCTCATTAATAAAGTTCTTACATGCGGGATGCACTATAATCTCGTTATCTTGTAGAAACATAATTCCCGCCTTAACGCTATCTTTACCTTTTTTACAAGGTACTGTGTTAATGCCTTCATTTCTAAAAAACTGAATGGAGCGGGGTTCCGCTGCATCCACATAGACTCTGCTCTTGTTTAGTTGCATTTCTTTTAATGCAGTTGCTAGCTCCGAAAGCTGACATCCAGACTTATAGAACTCATTGAATACGTATATCTTTTTGTTTTCCCTATCATAAAGGGTGTCTATAATTGCGGTTTTGTCTACCCAACCTAAATCCATTCCCGCCCTATGTTCAAGTCCTTTGCTCGCAAGCTCTAGGGCATCGAATTCTTCTGTTCGCCATTTAGTAAGTACTAATCCTTCTGGGTTAACTCCCCATTCACCATCGCAGAAAATACGTGCTTTTGCGGGATTGCGCTTATATAAATCTTCTAAAGATTTAATGTATTCCGCACTTAAAAATGGATTATCCTTATATGTAGAGTGTATGTAGATAAAGGACTCTGGTGGTTGTTCTTCACAAAAGTGATAAAGCCAATGGTTTTTATTAATCGGGTTAAAAGCCATTATAATTTGCTGGTTCTTTATTGCACCTCTTAATCTTAAATTTAACTGTTCAACAATAGATTGAGGTACTTCAAAAGCTTCTTCCACAAAGATAACTCCAATATTGTTTAATGAAAGTAGCTTCGTTTCTTCATCAAGCCCAGTAAAGATAATCTCGCTACCATTCGCAAATTTAATGTTAAAATCAGTTTCTCTTATCTTTACGTAAGGTGTTAATTTCCAGCGGTGGATAATATCCTTAAAAAGTGAAAAACAAGTATTGCGGATTGTAGCTCCTGTTCTTCTACAAACCAAGACTTTTATGGGTTCGCGGCAGCACCTTACTATTATTTTTTGCGTGATGAAGTAAGATTTAGCACTTCCCGCACTCCCCATATAAACTTCCCAGCGGTGAGAATAATCCAACAATAGAGGAAAGTATTTAGGAGTGAATAAACTTTTACTTAATTTTAAATTTACTTTACCCATTCTTTACTCCTCTATTGTTACATCTATTGTTATATCGGTATTCACATCTGCTTGTATCTTCTGTGCAGCTCCATAGTTGCGGTTATCTAGTACATATTTTGCAGCTTGGAAATTATCCTTCTCGAGTAAGCGAGACATAGCCTCAATTGCTGGCCCCTCAAGAGCGGAAAATGCTTCATTAAGAGCTTCCGCATAACGTTCATTCCAATTGTGGGTATTTCGTTCTTTCCAGCCGTATATTGTGTTTCTATTTAAACCAAGAGCATCAGAGAGTTGAGTAATGCCAATTCCAGGATTTTCTCTCACCATTTCTAAGGCACGTTGTATACGTTTTTCAGTTGCTTCTTTTGATGCACCCATGGTATCTTCCTCCTTTTTAAATTTTTATATTTTTATTCTTATGTATATATATTTTAAAAATGCGGGAAGTGGTTTATCCACTTCCGCTTAAAAATTTGGTTGTTCTGCAACAATAGTGTCGATGATAAGGTGTTCTATATATTTCTTAGGAAGGATAAATCCCTGACTATCATCCCACGTTCTAACTACCCTTAATACATTCTTGTTTCTCGCTACGAATTCCTTTAACTCAGGTACCTTTATCATATAAAAAACTTTATTGCGGGAATCCCCATATGCAAGTAAGTCAGCTTCACAGAACTCAAACCACCCCTTCCCGCCTTTAGAACGAGGATTAGCGAACTCAATAAAGAGGTTGCCTGTTGCAGCAATCCTACTATCCCATTTTACCTCAATTTTTGAAACATTTCCAGTTTCGTTATTTGTAGCTATTAAATCAATATCTTTGTACCAATAGTCAGGATTATCTGAAACATCCTTTACTGAATAGTTGTGGTTGCGGAGAGTGGCTTTGAGTTCCCATTCTCCAGGATTGTGAGGTTCAAAAACGGCATTGAGCTTTTCTTCTTCCATATTGCTTGCTACCATATTACTTTACCTCCTGTTTTCTATTTGACTTGCGGGCTCCCGCTGCTTTTCTGAATGCCTCTTCCGCAGCATTTGCTCTTATGTGTTCTAATATCAAAGCTACAATAAGTGCTGCAATTATAATTTCTTCCATAGTGTTTTACTCCTTTTCCTTTTGTTCTATTGTTATTTAGGTGTTTGTTTCTCACCCCTGCATATATATAAGAAAAATGCGGGAATTGCTTTTACCAGTGTTGTCCAATGGTATTAAAAATTTTTTTGGATGCCGGTTTGCGCTCCCCGCATTTATTGCTTCCTATTGTTTTTAAGTAAATTTGCCTTTTTTTTTATTTTTCACAGTAAAATGTTTGGCAGATTAAAAACAAAAGCAAAACAGTTAACAATAGCAAAACTACAGGAAGATGTTTTTGGTAAGACACGCTTTCTTTTTCAACAAAAGCAAAGCAATTAGCAATTAACTATCTTCATCAACAAAAGCAAAGCAATAAAGGCGGGAATGGGTGCTTCAATGCATCTATGTACATAGCTTTGACACACCCAGCCTGGATTAATGAATCACATACCGCTTCCCGCAAGCTTTTTATTTGTTTTCCTCCTGTTCGCTTTCCCCATTGTGATTTTGAAAAAACTTATTTAATGCAATGCGGGAATGCTCTGGTATAGGCTTATTAGCATCCATAATTCTTTTCCAGAATGCTCTATCTTTAATCTCGCATTGTCTACCAATTCCCGCCAAAGATAAATGTTCCTTTTTAGAAATCTGTATGATTTTCTCTCTTTCTTCTTTTGTTATAAAATCTCTGTTTTCTATCATATTTTATTCTCCTTTTCTAAAAGTTTAATAATAAAGGAATGTCCTTTTGTATACACGTCAGAGTGCTTGCCAGTATTAATTATATTAAGTATTGGATTATACTTTTTAATATATGCGGCTTCCCTTGCTCTAAGAATCTTCTTATCGCTCTCACAGAACTCTAATACATCGCAACTTACTCTAAGCCCAGCCGCATACGCTTCCCGCAATACTTTATACTTTCCTTCTTGATATTCCTTTTGTTTAAAATTATATAAGGTGTTGAATTTATGATCAATCCATCTATTTAAAATATTTAAAGTTTCTCCTACATAAACCAATTGCCCTTCGATATATATTCCATAAACACCAGCCTTACCAAAAAACTTATTTCTTGTAGATTGCGGGATTGCTTCCATTATTTCTTCTCGTTTTTGCCTAACTGCTGCCCAATTTTTAGCCATTTGCTTTTTCCTCCTTAAAATGCTCAACTATAATACTTGTATTATCAGCAATTATGGCTAATGATTTAGCAATATCAAGAAGTGCTGCTGATTCAGAGGTTTTTCTTATATCCTCATTATTGGCAAGTCCTGAATCGTTAAATGCACTTATAGCATTAATCATTAAGTTTGTTTCTTCTAATTTATTTGGAATATCTCCTGTTTTATCCATGTTTATTTATCCTCCTTTTTTCATTTTTTTCATTTCTACATATATATATGATTTTTGAAGTCAACAAATTATATAGTGTTGCCCAACGGTATTAAAAATTTTTTGCGGGAAGGCTTTTTATCCATTTTTAATTAAATTTACCACTTTTTATTTTCCACGAACATTTTATCATATAAATAAAAACAATAGCAAAATAGTTAACTACACAAATAGTATTGCATTACATTTTCAGGATTCCTCAACAAAAGAAAAATAGAAAAATGCGGCAGCCGCTGCTTACATGCAGCATTAAAGCAAGATTACATGCAGTATTGGGGTAAGCCTTCCCGCTTTCTTTTATTACTTTCCTTTTGTTAATTGTTAAAATCAAGGAAAATTTGCCATTTTTTATTTTTCATGAAAAAGTATTCATACAATTACTTTTCTATTGTTTATAGCTAACTACACAATTAGTATTGCATTATATTTTTCAGCTCTCTCTCAACAAAAGAAAAGCAAAAAAGAAGGCGGGAAGGGGATTACCGCGGGAAGCTAGGTTTAATGCTGCATGACACTTTCAAAAATTAGGCAAGTGGATAAAACTGCTTAAAAAAATTAGGTAATGGTGGAAAAAAACTTTGAAAAATTTTGGGCACGTTCCAAAAATGGATTTTCGCCCAAATTTATATATATAAGGGAAGTTTGGGAGGGGGCGCA
>OCVV011274607.1_pt1 | contig 20602 bp, 19 predicted proteins | sample 1539721 | NCBI WGS metagenome assembly OCVV01 (sample SAMN02144230, study PRJEB22623) | gut metagenome | biome: sheep rumen | host: Ovis aries | place: New Zealand
GGCCGATTGCAGCAGAGAGGAAAGACTTGAGCGCTTTCCGTGAGTCCTCGCTGTCCTGGGTGAATATGGCCTTGAAGTTAGCGTCAAGGCGCGGGTTCAGCATGCGGAATGGTTTTCTGTTTTCCATAAAACTCTCCAAATACATAATTTTGGGGAAAGAATTCCCCTGTATATATATTTGAAAAATTTTTAGCTTTTCGGCAGTAAGTGAAGAAAAAAATTGAAAAATTCTCGCACACGGATGTGCAAACAAAGCTGAGAGAGAATTTTCGGAACGAAAATTCTCGCACGAATCTGAAAATCCAAGGAAGGATTTTCAGTTCGAAAGCTGGTCAAAGCCCTTGAGCAGTTCTTCCGCCACTTTTAGGATTTTATCGCAGTCGCCGCTTCTCTCTCCCTCGACATTGAGGGGCATGACCGGGTCGTGCAGGGATTTTCTCAGCAAGAGCCAGCCTTTTTTGTCGCTGTCATTGAAAGAAATCCTGACTCCCTCGTAAGATTTTGGCATAATCATACCTTCTTTTTCTGCCCTTGCCTTGAATTCTGCAAGAACCTTGTCGCCGTACGAGGCAAAATCTTCCGCCTGGATTTTGTAGCGGATTTCTTTTGCTTCTACCAGCGGTTCCAGTTTTTCTATGAGGCCCGCAAGGCTTTTTCCCTGACTTTGGGCTTTTGCAAGTGCAATTACGATTTTTACGGCGAGATAGGCTCCGTCATCGAGGTAGTAGTTTTCTTTGAGCGCTCCGTGTCCGCTGGTTTCCATGGCCAGTGGCGAGACTTTTCCTTCTGCGTTGAGCCGCTTGCACTCGTTGATTACATTCTTGTAGCCCCTCTTGAAGCAGTGGTGCTTAAGTCCCAGTTCATCCTGCAAAAAGCGGGTGAGTCTGTCGGATGTGACGGAATCTGTGATGATTGTGCTTCCTGGATAATCAGGGGCGAGAATTGCCGCCACAAGGGCAATGATTGCATCCCGGTTGACTTCGCTTCCGTCGGGAAGAACGGCAGACATGCGGTCAACATCGGTGTCGAAAATCAGGCCCAAATCCGCCTTGTTTTTCAGGACTGCGCTTTGAATCGCTTCCATTGCCTTTTCGTTCTCAGGGTTCGGGATGTGATTCGGGAACATTCCGTCCGGCTGCAGAAACTGGCTGCCCTTTGTGTCTGCCCCCAGCCCGTCAAGAATTTTTGTTGCGAAAAATCCGCCAGCACCGTTTCCGGCATCAACGACGATTTTAAGGCCTTCCAGCGGTTTTTCAGCATTTTTGCAGCCTTTGAGGCCTTCCCTGATGGTCTTTGCAAGATGAGAGGCATAAAGTGAAATCAGATCGAAAGATTGAATCTCGCTTGAGCCTGACTTTTCATTGCCGTCCGTCTCCTTAAAATCTGCCGCTTTTTGCAAGATTTCTGTGATGTCCTCGTGCTCAAGTCCTCCGTCTTTGTCAAAGAATTTGAGACCGTTGCGGTTAAATGGCAGATGACTGGCAGTAATCATGATTGAGCCGTCGAATTTTGTTTCCGGAAAAACGATGCTCATAAACATGGCCGGGGTCGTGGCCATAGCACAGTCAACGACTTTTACCCCGCAGGCAGAAAGGCCTTCCATGACCGACTTCGCAAGTTTTTCGCCAGTGATTCTTGAATCCCGGCCGATTCCAACTGTAAGGGATGCTGTTTCTTTTCCTGTTTTTTTTGAAAGCCAGCTGGCGAAACTTTGTGCGATTAAATTGCAGGCAAGGGAAGTGAGGTTAACGCTTTCTCCCTCAACGCCCTCACATGCAATTCCACGGACATCACTGCCATTTTGTAATTTCAATAAATCTTTTGCTTCCATTTTTTAACTCTCTTCCATTTTTTTTTATTTTTCGTTTTCCCTCAAATGACCGAGACTTCCGCCCGGATGCCATTTGACATACTGTTTGGGGTCTAGGTCATAGTCCATCTGAAGATAGAGGCTGAGAATCTGAAGGATGAAGGTTTCGGCAATGATAGACATTCGGGGGGCACGGTTCAATGGACCGCCCTCTTCCTTTACGCCCGCAAAGAGGAAGGCCGCGCTCTCTTTTGCAAGCCAGGACTCGCTTTTTCCTGAGACACCGATAATCTGGCAGCCGTTGTTTTTGATTGCGTTTACGGTGGCTTTCATTTCGGCTGTCTCACCAGAGTTTGAAATCATAATCACGATGTCACCGGCGACAAGCTGGCCGCAAGAGCCGTGAACTGCCTCTGTTCCGTGCAGAAAGTAGGCCGGGGTTCCGGTTGATGAAATGACTGATGCGGCATAACCTGCGATGTGGGCGGGTTTCCCGATTCCAGAAATGTGAAGACGGTTTCCCCGTTTTTTTGCTTCGATAATCAGTTTTGCGGCTTTTTCTACGCTTGCCAAATCCACATTCGAGAGAAATTCATCGGTCTCTTTTTTTGAGATCTCAATGAAATTTTTGATTGCTTCTATTTCTTTGCTCATTTTCTTTACTTACTCCTTTCTTATTTTTCAAGAGAACTTGTGTCCGGAATTTTGAATCCATGCTCTTTGTTGAACTTTTTGACTTTTTCCAGAGTTGGAAGGGATGGCATGGCTCCCTTTTCTGAGACTGTGAGGGTGGCTACGCAATTCGAGAAGTCCAGAGCCTCCTGAATTGACCAGCCTGCGACCAGTCCCGTGCAGAATGAAGATACGAAGGAATCTCCTGCCGCCGTTGGGTCTACTGCCTTTATGCTGTTGATTGTCGGGCTGAAAATCGTCTCCTTTCCGTTCATCAGGACGGCTCCGGCCGTTCCCATGGTAATCAGCACATTCTTTACACCCTTGTCGAAGAGTTTTTGTGCCGCTTCTTTTGCCTGCTCCCGGTTAAAATTCTCGCCTTCGTGGTCGATTTTGACACCGGTGAGGGCTGCAGCCTCATGTTCGTTGGGCGAGATATATGTGATGTTGGACAAAAGTGAGTCCGAGAGAGGGGCACTTGGAGCCGGATTGAGCATGACAGGAACGCCCTTGTCGCGGGCATATTTTGCCACAAGCTCGTTGATTTCCATTGGAATCTCAAGCTGCAGAATTACCAGGTCGTAGTCTGCTATTGAATCTTTTAAGAATGCGACATCCTGAGCCGTGATTTTCATGTTCGTTCCCGGAAGAACGATGATGCGGTTTTTTGTGTCTTCGCCCGGCTTTTGCTCCAAAATTATGACGGCACAGCCTGAAGGAACCTGCTCGTCAAAAGTTACATGGCTTACATCAATTCCAGCCTTCTTGCAGACATAAAGCATTTCGTCAGCATTTGCATCCCGACCCAGTTTTCCGACCATCGTTACATCGGCTCCAAGCCGGGCAGCCTGGACTGCCTGATTTGCGCCTTTTCCGCCCGGAGCCTTGCTGAATGTCTCGCCAAGAACCGTCTCGCCTTCTTTTGGGAAAACTTTTGTGGTGGCGGTCTGATCCATTACAAAACTTCCCACGACTAAAATCTTTGGTTTTTTCATAGCCCCTCCTTACTCTGAAAGTCCCAGCCGCTTCCGCCATGCACTTTCCATTCGGTGCAGGCATTCAAGCTCGATTCGGCCGTTCTCGTTCAAAAGTGCAGGATCCTTGCTTCGGGTTACGAGGGTCATCGGAACATCGTATTCGTTCTGGTGCCATTTTGCGCTTACAGGGTAGCAGCGGGCTTCGATTACGCCGCAGAGGGTAAGGAAGTCCATGAGTTCCCGGGCTGTTTTTGGATCTTTCTTGAAGTTATTGTAGAGCCAGACATACAAATCGATGTGGCAGTTTGCCATGACACCGTTGTAGCCGTCGTAGCCGTCGATAAGTGAATCCAGGAGGGTTGCCGTGTTGGCGTTGAAAAGCGAGAGATTTGTGCCTTCAACCAGCTTGATTCGTCTTTTCTGGATTTCGCGGGAGCATGAAACATCCTTGAGGAAGACCAGCTTTCCTGTTTTTGCGCAGTCCTGCAAAAAGTCATCGGTCAAGAGTCTTAGATAAGGAGCCGGGCACTCGTAGAGACCGAAAGTGACATTGGGCAGCTGACGGAAAACATCATCGGCGTTCTTGCGGAAGACATCCTCGCCCTCGTCTTTTTTTGCAAAGCGGTTGCTTACGAGAACTACGGCATCAACTCCCGTCTCGCTCATTTTTCCAAGCTCTTCAATCTGCTTGTTGTGGTCATCGGCAGTGTGTCCGGAAGCGATTACTTTGATTCGGCCTGCAGCCTGCTCTACGACGGCTTTTGCCAAATCGAGCTTTTCCTGCTCGCTCAGATAGAACATCTCCGAACTCTGGCAGACTGCGAAAATTCCCGAGCTTCCCTTTTTGATGTACCATTCCACAAGGCCTTTGACAGCCTCATAATCAATCTTGTTGTCAGTCGTAAAAGGTGTAATCATTGTTGGCCAGCAGCCATTGTAAATCTTAGACATTATTTTTCTCCATAATATATTACATCATTCCGATTGCTTTCGGCAGGAAGAGAACTGAATTCGGCACGAATGTGATGAATGCCAGGACTGCCAGCAGGAAGAGAATCGGAATCAAAATTTCTTTCATTACCTTTGAGAGCGGCGTGTCAGAAATGTTTGCCGTAATAAAGAGCAACATTCCGAACGGCGGCGTTGAAAGACCAATCATCATGTTAAGGGTTACTACCAAGCCGAAGTGAATCAAATCAATTCCCAAAGCGGCGGCGACAGGAATCAAAATCGGAACGAAAACCAGCTGGATTGTCGAAGTGTCCATGAACATTCCAAGAATGAGGATGATGACATTCACGATGATGAGGAAGCCGATTTTTCCGAGGTTGAGGCCGATGATGTAGGCACCGAGATTGTTTGCAATTTGCTCGCGGGCAACTATGTATGAGATGACCGAAGCCGCACCAATCATGAGTGAGACTGAGCCTGTTCCTGCCACGGTTTCCTTGATGATTTTCCACAAGCCTTTCCAAGAAAGGGCCTTGTAGACGAAGAATGAAATGATGATTGCGTAGAGACCTGCGATTGCACCAGCCTCAGTTGGTGTCATAACGCCGGTGTAAATGCCGGCCAGCAAAATTACAGGCGTGAGAAGTGAAGGAATTGCTCCCAAAGTCTCATGCAGGAAGATTTTCCAGGGTGTTTTTCCTGCCCTCGGGTAATTTCTCAGATGTGACATAAGGGAAACATAAATCATCAGTACGATTGCCACGAGAATTGCCGGAATCATGCCGCCCAAAAAGAGAGCGCCCACAGAGCAGTTTGCAAACATGGCGTACATTACGAGGGGAATGCTTGGCGGGAAGATGGGGCCGATTGTAGCTGAAGCCGCAGTGATGGCACAGCTGAAGCCGTCATCATAGCCTTCTTTTTTCATGGCATCGATTTCCATTTTTCCAAGACCAGAAGCATCAGCAAGTGCCGAGCCAGTCATTCCAGAGAAAACCAGGGAAGCGATTACATTTACATGACCAAGGGCACCCCGCCGGCCACCAGAAAGGGCGTTTGCAAATTTAAAGACCTTTTCCGTGACTTTGCCTGAATTCATTACATTTGCCGTAAAGATGAAAAGCGGAACCGCAATGATTACATAGTTCGTGTAATAGGTGTTCATTACGAAGTCACAGACAGAATCAAGAGAAATTCCCTTGATGACGAAATAGAAGGCTCCTGCAACCAGCATGCCGATTGAAATTGGCATACGGAGCACGAAAATAAGAACGAAAATCGCAAGTGCGACGATAAGGGCGAAACTCATGAGCGAACCTCCTCTTCTGTCTTTTCTGAGGCAACAGCTTCCTGACTGTTTTCAGAAGGGGCTGGAGACGGATTTTTAATTGATTTAATTTCTTTGATGATATCTGAAATTGTGTAGCCGATGATGGAACACAAGAAATATGCGAATGGAGCGAAAACTATGGTAAGGGGAATCCTGAATACCGGAGTTTTCTGGAAGAACATGAATTTAATATACTGACAGCTTGGAATAATAAGAATTGCCAGCGCAACTACAATCAGAATATTGCCTGCAAGAGCAAGAATTGATGCGACCTTTGGCGGAACGGCATCATAAATCATAGTGAAAGTAACATGAGAACGCGAGCGCATTGCGTAACAGGCTCCCAAAATGACGGTCCATGCAAAGCCCCAGACAGTAACCTCGAATGCCCAGGTAAGCGGAAACTTGAACACATAGCGTGAAATGACTTGTGCGACGAATACGACGAACATTACGATGAAAGCTGAGCATGGAATGTAAATTTCAGCAACATCCCGTGCTTTTAGTAGAATATCCTTCAGCTTCATAAAAGCCTCCTGTAAGCAGGGGGATTTCTCCCCCTTAAAAGATTATTTCAAAGCAGCCTGAACTTTGTTGTACAAGTCCATATCCCACTTGCCTGTGATGTTCTTGTTGTTCAGGTAAGCTGGAAGAACTGATTCTGCGAAGGCTTTTGTGTCAGCCTCGTAAACTTTGAGTCCCTGTCCTTTGAAGAAGTCGATGATTTCAGCTTCTGTTTTGAGGTTCTTCTCGTCACAAGTCTGGCGGCCGGCTTCGATACCCTTCATAATGATTTCTTTCTGGTGATCAGAGAGTGACTGCCATTTTGCTTCGTTGATACAAGGCCATACTGAATCTACGAGGTGGTTTGTAAGGCTGATTGATTTTGTAACCTCATAGAATTTTGCGCTTCGGTCTGTCGGGAGCGGGTTTTCCTGTCCGTCAACTGTTCCTGTCTGCAAAGCCATGTAAAGCTCAGAGAATGCCAGTGGTGTCGGGTTTGCGCCCATAGCTTTTCCCAGTGTTACCCAAGCCTCAGAGTTTGGCATACGAAGGTTAACGCCTTTCAAGTCTGCCGGAGTGCGTACCGGTTTGTCTTCACGCAGGTTGACCTGGCGTGTTCCGAGGTAGTATGAGGCCAGCGGGCGAATTCCCTGCTCTTTTACGACTCGGCCGAATACTTCTTTACCGATTTCGCCGTTAAGGATTTTTGTCATGTCATCATAGCTTTTGAAGACATAGCCTGCTGTGAACATTCCAATCCATGGAGAGCCGTCTGTGAGCCAAGAAGCTGAAAGGTAAACGATGTCAGCTTTTCCTGATTTTACTGCAGCAACTTCCTGATCCTGCTTGAAGAGAGAGCCTGAGTGATAGGTCTCAACGGTGATGTTGCCTTTAGACTCTGCTTCTACGACTTCCTTGAATTTCATCATTGCATCGTAGTGAGCGTCGCCCGGAACAGCGTTTACTGAATAGATGAGATTGACTTTCTTCTCGGCTTTTTCGTTGCACGAAAGAAGAAGACCCATGGAAAGAAGAGCGCACATTGACGCAGCAAGAAGTTTTTTCATAACTATCCTCCTGAATTTTGTTTATGAAAAAAGATTTATGTTAAGCCGAATGTCTCAGCCTAAATCCTTGATTTGATTTCAAAAGCAGCGGTCATCAATTTGAGACTTATGCTTTCGACATCGTTTTCCGTAATTATTGATACTGGCCCGGAAGCGCTGATTGCGCCAATTAAGCAATCATTTCTGTCTGTAACCGGCACCCCAACGCACCTGACGCCGTTTTCATGCTCAATTTCGTCGATGGCGTATCCCCTTTCCCGGGATTTTTCCAGGTCGGCAAAAATGGCTTCGTTGTCTATGAGGGTGTTTTCCGTATATTTGATTTTTTCTCCTTTAAGGTGACTCCTGATTTCATCGTCGTTCATGGCGCAGAGCAGGGCCTTCCCAATTGAAGTGCAGTAATATGGGGCTGTCTCTCCAAGAATCGAGCGGTAGGGAATGTTTTTTCCGTAGCTTTTAGGATATGCTGAAAAAAGGTAGAGCACCGTGTCATCGTGGGGAATGCCGAAATAAACTATTACATTTAAATCTGTGGCCAAATCTTTTAAAACCGGTACTATCAGGTTGGTGTAAGGGTAGTTTGCCATGACCGTGTATGAAAAACGAAGCATTTTGAAGTCAAGGCTGTACTTTTCCGAAGAAAGATTCTTCTTTATATAGCCACATTCTTCCAGAGTTGTAAGGATATTATGAACATTGCTTTTGTTAAGATCCAACATGCGGGCAATTTCTGAAACGCCAAGCTCACTTTTTTTTGAATTGAAACATTCCAGCACCCTGAGAGACTTTTGAACTGACTTTAGCTTTCCTTCGTTTTCAATTTCCATAAGTGACTCCTAGATGGCTACCTTTATGCAGATTTTCTTGACCTTTTCTTTCTTTCCTTCTGTTGCATTAAGGCATGGCTCGTGGGCATCTTCTGGAAAAAGAATGCAGGCAGTCTTTCCGCCTATGGTAACAGTTTCCGCCGCCTTGCCTGAAAGCTTGTGAAAGTCTTTCTCGGAATCATAGGCTTCGATTTCGGATAGTTTTTCGGTCTTTTCCCAGCCAATTTTTTCCTGCTCGGAGGCAAGCAGCTGAATGTCTATGTATTTTCTGTGGGCTTCAAAAAAACTTTCTTCGACGCTGCGGGTTTCATATTCCTGGACATTGGCGAAGAGTGATTTTCCTTCCAGCTCGATTTTACCGATTTTAAGTGAAGCCAAATCTGTGGACAAAATCCAGTCAAAGGCTTTCGTAAAAAGGGGATTGAGTGAATCGTATCTATGCAAATTTTCAAAATGTGTTATAATCATGTGGTATCCTACTTTTTTGCTGAACATTCGTTCTGAAATATAGAACGCCGTTTCATAAATTTAGGATAACACAGATTTGCTATATGTCAACAAAAAAAGGAGAAATTTATGTTAAATTCCATAAGCAAACTCTTAACGGGTGATTTATTAAAGATTCTTTGTGACATGGGACATGGTGATAAAATCGCCATTGTTGATGCCAACTTTCCTGCAGCCTCGAACGGAAAAAGAGTCCTGTCTTTTCCAGGTGTGAATGCTGATGACCTGCTCAAGGCCCTGATTCCACTTTTTCCTCTGGATCATGTTCCTGAATTTTCTGCCCGGCTCATGGATATGGATCCAAAAGACAAGGCCGCAGGCATGAAAGAGCCGGAGCTGTGGGGAATTTTCTCAAAAATCGTGAGCGACACTTATCCTGACAAAAAAACAGGCTTCGTTTCCCGCAATGATTTTTATGAATGGGCAAGGGATTCTTATGCCGTCATTCAAACCGGCGAAGCCCGTCTCTACGGAAACATCATTCTCGTTAAGGGAGTTGTAAAATAATTTTAGGTTATTTTAAATATTCTTCTTGCTTTTCTTTAAAAAGGCATGTATATTTTAAATATCGTGAAAATAACCTTGAAGGCTGTCACAGTTTTTCTTCTCTCAATGGCAGTGGTCATGCTTTCCTCATGCTCCAATCCCAGTCCTCGTTTTGAGCGTTATTTGGGAACAGTATGCTTCGTCAATTTGTACGAAAAGGGAAGGCCTGACTATTATGACGAGATTTTTGACCGTTTAAAGCAAATCGATGAGGAATTCAGCTTTGGTTCGGTAAAATCAGATGTATATAGAATAAATGCCTTTGCGGCCAGAGAAAGCGTTCATGTCTGCGATGATGTCTTTTCCGTCCTGGAGACTGCAAAAAAGATTTCTGAGCTTACAGGGGGAGCCTTTGATGTAACGATAGAGCCTCTGGTCGATCTTTGGCGCATAAATTCAACCACGCCTCATATTGCGACTCAGGACGAAATAGATGCCCTCCTTCCCTTTGTCGGTTACGAGAGCGTCATTCTGGATCCGGCTCTCAAAACAGTCCGTTTTGCAAAAGATGGTGTCAAAATTGATTTTGGCGGAATCGCAAAGGGCTTTGCCGCCGATGAAATAGCAAAAATCTGCAAAAAACACAAAATCAAGCGTGCCGTAATTGACCTTGGCGGAAATGTCTATGTCTTTGGAGTCAAAAAAAAGGGAGAGTTGTGGAATGTCGGTGTAAAAAACCCTGAATATCCGGATTCTGCCCCCCTCATAAAAGTTTCTGTTCCCCAGCTGTCTGTGGTCACAAGCGGAATATACGAGCGCTTCTTCGAGAAAAATGACAAAAGGTATCATCATATACTTTCACCAGACAGCGGCTATCCTGTGGAGAACGATTTGTACTCCAGCTCTGTTCTGTGCTCGAATTCCATGGTTGCCGATGCCCTTACAACGGCTTTCTTTGTCCTGGGGCACGAAAAATCCCTGGAAATTCTGCCTGCCGTCGAGGAAGAGCTTGGCCTTGACATCGCCGCTGTCTTCATCGCAAAAAATCATTCTGTTTATTTCTCTGAAAACTTTCCATACTCAAAAAAAATTCTTTACAGCGACTGGAGGATTCATCGAGCGCATGAATAATAAAGCGGCATGTTTTTTTGCGAAAAAAATTACAGAAATATCTGTAAAAATTTTTCTAATGTGTTATAATAGACTACTGTAATATGAGCTACGGATTAGAAGGACTGGAAACTCGCCAGCTTGAAGGCATTGTAAATATTCTCAATCATTGCACAGATTCCTTTCTTTTTGTTTTCGATTTTTCCAAAGACACATTTTTTATTTCTCCCTTCGCCCGTAATCTTTTTGCTTTTCCAGAAGAAAAACTTGAGAATGCCACTCACGAATTAATGAATATCGTTTTCCCGGAGGATCAGGCATCTCTTCGCACAGAACTGGATTTGCTTAAATCCGGTAAAAAAACAGAGCACAATCTGGATTACCGCTGGGTCAACAAAAACGGAAAGCCAGTCTGGATTCGTTGCCGTGGCCGCATTCTCCCCAATGACGATCCTGAAAACCGCATTCTTGTTGGTGAGGTTGCAATCGTCACCAGCGAGGACAGGACAGACTTACTTACGGGGCTTGCAACAGAGTCTCAGCTGCGAATAGATTTCGGCTCAATCTGGACCAAAAAGCAAAGCGTTTCAGGCTTTATCCTAAAAGTTGACATAGACAATCTTGGTGCTATAAACGAGCAATATGGCGTTATGACCGGCGATGTAATAGTCTCAAAAGTCGGAGACTGTTGCCGCAAGGTTTGCTCTGGAACGGCAAAGGCCTACAAACTTTCCAGCGATGAATTCATCTGCATGAACCTCACTGGAAAGTCAGCCCTCGTGGCTCAAAAAATGTACGAAAACCTGCGCCGGGAAATCGCCGAGGCCGAGCACGGTCTTGGCTACGACATCATCTTTACTGTCTCAGGCGGCATGGTCGCCTTTATGAACGATGCTTCCCAGCTTGACGGCCTGCTTCGCAAGGTAAATTTCTCCCTTGGCTCTGCAAAACGAAACGGACGGAACAACCTTGTTACTTTCAATGCCGTCGATTACACCAAACATCTCAAAAACCTCGACTTCCAGGAAAAAATCCGCGATTCAATCCGCAACGATTTCTCCGGCTTCGAGCTTTACTATCAGCCTGTTGTAGATGCAAAAAATCTTTATCTTGACTCGGACAAAACCGTCCTCAATGTCATTGGTTGTGAGGCTCTTATCCGCTGGACTTGTCCGGGCTACGGTGTCCTCAACCCAGATGAATTTATTCCAATTCTGGAGAGAACCGGCATGATTGTCTCTGTTGGCCGCTGGATTTTGCGAACGGCCTTCATGCAGTGTGCGGAATGGAACCGGCTCCAAAAGAATTTCCGTGTCAGCGTCAACCTGTCATATATTCAGGCCAAAAAAAGCGACATCATCCGCGATGTTGAAACGGCCATGCTCATTTCAGATGTCAATCCAAGGAATGTAACTTTGGAACTTACCGAAAGCGGCTATATCGGCAATGGCGATGAATTGCAGGCTCTCACAGAGTCTTTCGCAAATCTTGGCGTAAACGTAGACATTGACGATTTTGGAACGGGCTACTCAAACCTGCGTTATCTTCAGTATTTAAAGGCTAATACCCTCAAACTTGACTATACTTTCGTTCAAAAGGCCACAGGAGGCAACGAGGGCGACCGAAAAATCATCAAGCATATCACACAAATGGCACATGAGCTTGGAATGCAAGTCTGTATGGAAGGAATCGAAGAAAAGAGCGACATCGAAAAGCTCATTGCCTACGGTCCAGACAAATTCCAGGGCTTCTATTTTGGCCGTCCCTGCAACAATGTGGATTTCCGAGAGCATCACTTGCGACCAGATGCCACCAGAGACATTTATAAAAAAGCAAAATAGCAAAGCAAAAATAAAGCCGGGATTAGCTCTCCCGGCTTTTGACTTATTAGATATAGTGTTTTAAATCAACCTTTTCAATTTTCTTTGTTTTGACGGCCACAAGGTAGGTTCCAGTCGTGGCAGAGAGCACATCAAAAGCCGCTGCGAAGCTGCAAAGAATGGGAGCTGCCGGACGAAGCAAAAGGTAGCCTGCCTCAAAGCCCCTGCCGTACATGGAGCATATAACCGTAAGGGCTACAAAAGTTCCTCCCTGGGGATAAGAGCCAAGGGCAAATGAGATGACAAAGGAAATCAGGAAAATCCAGATTACATCATAAAAGGCAAAACCCAGGCTCGAATAAGAGCGGAGAATCGTGACGAAGCAGATAGATGTCACGAGGGCTGTTCCTCCCCTGGCAAAAATTGAGAAGAGGGGCAGGGAAAAATTGTTTATCTCGTCGTAGATTCCAAGGCTTTCCTTGTTGTGTCTTGAATTTGTGAGCAGGGTAATGTTTGAGTCTCCAGTAAAAAAGCCTGCGATTATTGAGCAGAGACTTGAATAGAGCACATGATAGGGGCGCAAGTCCTTGCATACCAGTCTGAGCACGAGGGGGTAGACCAGAAGGGCTACGATAACGAAGTCAACGGCCAGCATAAGGAAAATAGGAATGAAAACCTTGCTTTCAAAAATAGCCCTTGCCTGTAAGAGCCAGTAACAAGAGACTGCAATCATGCCGATTGAAAGCCACTCGATGAAAAAGGCTGACATTGTCTGGCAGAGCTTTAGGGCAGACTCGAATACGGAAAGGACTGGCTTTGATGCCGCAGTGTCCGAAGCACAGGCTCCGCCAGCGAAGGCCGCAAAAATGAAGACAGGCAGAATGTAAAATCCTTCGGTGAGGGACTTGAAGCCCGAAAATGGGAAAACGCTGAGAATCATTTCCTTGATATTGATAGAAGGAACCTCAGAAATTTTCTCGCCTGTTATTGGAATTCTGGGAAGGTTTACGATGAGAATTGAGAGAAGGCCGATGAAAACAAGGATGAGGGTTGAGCCTATTACCGCACCGAAAGTCCATGCGCTGGTTTTAAGGATATGCTTTTTGTGGCGCAAATTGAAAAGTGACATTGCCGTTCCGAAGAAAACAAGGGGAATGAGGGCATATCGGCCAAAGCGAATCGCAATTTCAGAAAGAGTGACCAGGGTTGATTCCAATGCCGGAATGTGCATTGGGAGGATAAAAGCCGCGATGATGCCAAGAACTGAGCCAATTAAATATTTAATCCAAACTTTCATGGGGATATTATAGCAAATTGCTCATAAATCTGCTATAATACTCTGTTATGGGAAAGATGATTTTGTTCGCCGGCAAGGAAATTCCAGCCGGAAATGATATTGCTTCTGGGGCGACTTTTCAGGGAAGAAGAGTAATCGCAACAAGCCTCAATGTTTCTGATGAGGCCGAGCCAAAACAGGAAGGCTCTGCAAATGTAATTCAGGTTGCCTGGAACCGTGGTTCCCCCCTTTCCTGTCGTTCACTTGCCCTAAAATGTGAGAATGAGGGCGGGGTGGACGAGGCTGCTCTCTTTTTTGACGAATTTTACTTTGCGACAAGATTTCGGGCGGTCACCAACAATGCCCAGATTCTCGAAGAGCTTATCGGAAGCTACCAGTATCTAACTCAGGAGTTGCTTTCCCGCTTTCAGCGACATACAGAGCGTAATTTCAAAATTGCCTTCGTTCACAAGTCAAATTTCTCGCTTTCCGACGGCATAAATTCTGCCTCCCTGCGTGCGTCAGGCGTGGAACTTTCAAATCCCCTGATTGCCTCTGCCAGCGGAGCATTCAAGGCTTTTGCAGAAAATATTGCCGCAAGCCTGGCCGAAGGGGGCAATGTAATCCCGCTTTTGGTTTCATGCGAGCCTTCAAACGACCTTTCAAAAAGGGACAGCGCTCTTTCCATGTGGCTCTGTGAGTATATGGACGCAATCGATTCCCTCAAAAAGCCTCTTTCACCAAAGCAAAAAGCCTCATGGATTACGGCCGGGGCAAAAAAACCGAGCGGATTCGGAATCTTAGGATTTTAAAACTGAAAACGGAAAGTTGAGAACGGAAAACTAAAAATGGATTACTCAAACCCTCTTATCGTACAAAGTGACAGGACTTTGCTCCTTGATGTTCATGCGCCAAAAGCAAACGAATGCCGTAATGCCCTCATTCCTTTTGCGGAGCTGGAGCGCTCGCCCGAGCACCTTCACACTTACCGACTCACGCCTCTTTCCTTGTGGAACGCAAACGCCGCAGGTTTTTCTCCGGACGATGCAGTAAAAGTTTTGCATGATTTTGCCCGCTACGATGTCCCCCAGAGCGTCGAGATTTGGATTAAGGAAACTGCGGGGCGTTTTGGAAAACTCAGGCTGGTACCTGCTCCCTGGATTATTGTTAATGCAGAATGCAAAATGCAGAATGCAGAATTGAAAGGGGAAAGTCTTCCCCTCGCTCCAATACCTCTCACTACGCCGGAGGAGTCCGAGCAAGCTCAGCCTTCTCCGCTCCGTTCGGGTATTTCCGCTACCCCTTCGCCTAGGGGCTCTGCCCCTAAAACCCCGGCAGATACGGGCATCAAAATTGAATATCTTTACCTCGTCACTGAGTCAATTTCTGTCTTTAAGGAAATTGCCGCCAGCCTCATCGGACGAAAATATCTTACTGTTTGTGAGTACGTAGAGCCACAGGATGATTTTATGAAGCAGACTGTCGTAACTGAGGACGAAAAAGCCCACTGCTTCCGCCTCAACCTCACCGACAGGGGAACAATCAAGCAGGAGCTTTTGCGCATGGGCTGGCCTGTAAAGGACGATGTTCCCATGATTGACGGTGAGCCACTGGAAATCAACCTTCGCCAGAAAACTCTTTCCGGCCGTGATTTTGTCCTCCGCCAGTACCAGAAAGAGGCCGCCCAGGCTATTGTCGGCGACAAGGGACCCGGAACAGGATTCGGAACAATCGTTCTCCCCTGTGGAGCCGGAAAAACTATCGTCGGCATGACGGTCATGGATTTGCTCAAAACCAGCACCCTTATTGTCACGACCAACATTTCGGCCGTTCATCAGTGGATTGACGAGCTTGTTGACAAAACAAACCTCACCAGAGATGACATCGCCGAGTACACAGGCGAGAACAAGACCATTAAGCCTGTCACTGTGGCCACCTACCAGATTCTCACATGGCGGCCCGAAAAGGACGGACCTTACCCGCATTTCTCTCTTTTCAGAAAGCGAAACTGGGGTCTTATTGTTTACGACGAGGTTCACACTCTTCCGGCTCCGGTTTTCCGTGTCGCCGCCGAGATTCAGGCAATTCGCCGGGTCGGTCTTACGGCAACCCTTGTCCGCGAAGACGGCTGTGAAGGTCATGTCTTTTCTCTCGTCGGCCCCAAACGCTACGATGTCCCCTGGAAGGATTTGGAAAGCTCAGGCTTTATCGCCACGGCAGAGTGCATTGAAGTCCGCATTGACCTTGGCGAAGAGAAAGAAATCGAATATGCCGTCTCTGATTTACGAAAAAAGCACAGGATTGCAAGCGAAAACCCCAAAAAGCCTGAATTCGTCAAAATTCTAGTCGAAAAATCTCCCAACGACAAGATTCTCGTTATCGGTCAGTATCTGAGTCAGCTGGATGAGCTTTCAAAAATGCTGGGCTGCCCTATTATCACTGGAAAAACCCCAAACGAAGAGCGGGACAAAATCTACGCCGACTTCAGGAGCGGGGCAATCCGTGTCCTTGTTGTCAGCAAAGTCGCAAATTTCGCAATTGATTTGCCGGATGCCAGCATGGCCATTCAGGTTAGCGGCACTTTCGGAAGCCGTCAGGAAGAGGCACAGCGGCTTGGACGAATTTTGCGGCCAAAAGAACGCAAGTCACGCTTTTTCACTCTGATTACCCGAAACACCGTGGAAGAAGAATTCGGCTCGAACAGACAGAAATTTCTGGCCGAGCAGGGCTACCAGTACAGGCTCCTCCGCTGCAGGGAAGCAAGTGAGCTTTCAGAACAGCTGGACGGGGAAGTTTGCGCCATCGGCAACTGATTATTCAAAACTGAAAATTTGCGTGATTAAAAAAGCCGTGGTATAATTGCTTATATTTATGAATCTGGAAAGAATTAAAGAAATCACGGCTTATTCATACATCGGTTTTGATTTTTTCTGTGCGGCCATAATGGTCATCATGTTTTATACGATTTTTAACGATGCCGACCGCACGAAAAAGCGTATTCATCTTCTAAATGTAACCGTTGCTGTTTTTACCTACTGTTTTGCCGACATGTTATGGTTTCTTGCCTTCAACGGCGTAATGATTCCCCGCACGCTTTTTACCCGCTATGCTACGAATATTTTTTCCTACAGCATAATGTCCTTTTGTTCCTATGCCGTTTCCCGTTTTCTTCTTTCAATCTGGGAATCCGTAAGAATTGATTTTCATCCAAAGAGCTGGAAGCTTTTTATTCCATATTTGCTCTTGCTTCTTCTAATTTTCACTACGCCCTGGACCCACATAATTTATTCATTTGATCCCGATGGAAATATTGTGCAGGGGCCTCTTTACCTTGTGGTCATGGGACTTCTTTTTGGCTATGTACTTTTCCTGGGCCTTGTGTCCTTTGTCTTTTACCTGCGTACTCAGAATGATTTTGCCAAGGAGCAGTATTTTCTTGTCACTCTCTACACCATTCCTGTTTTAATCGGCGGCTTCGTTCATTTCATTCACTGGGAATTGCCTACTTTTGTCATTGGTCTAAGCATAGCTACCCTCATAATCTACATTTTCCAAATGAGGGACATGATTTCACAGGATGCCCTCACCGGAATTATGAACCGTCGACAGGGCGAGCGTTTTTTTGTGGAGCAAATCAGCAGAATAAACGAGGAGCCACATTCAACAATAGACTGCCTCTATCTTTTTATGATGGACTTAAACAAATTCAAGGCTATCAACGACACTTATGGCCACACCGAAGGTGACAGGGCATTGATTGCCACCGCTGATGTCCTAAAGAAAGCCTGCTCCCACATTCGCCGCCGTTGCGTAATGAGTCGTTTTGGCGGAGATGAATTTGTCATCGGAGTTGTCTTTACGCCAGAAGAGGCTCACCTTCTTTACGAAAAAATTCACAATCTAATCGAAGAAAAAAACAGAGAGCTGAATGCCCCTTACAAAATCTCAATCAGCATAGGCTTCACCTATTACAAAAAGGAATTCAAGGATTTCACCAGTTTCCTTGCCCATGCTGACAAGCTCATGTATGAAATGAAAGAAAAAGCCCATCGTGAGGCCGAAAAAGCTCATTGAGAAAAGTCTGGCAGTATTCTTTATTCTTGCCGTGCCCTTGTTTATTTTTCCGGCCTTTTTAGATGTTGCTTTAAATAGCCCATGATATCCTGCTTGCTTATAATAAGGCAGAGGATAATCATAAGGCCTGTTACGAGCTTTAAGTCGTTTGCGTTCATTCCAACATTGTAGCCGTACCTTCGGGCGATGAACATGAGGGCACGGTATATGATTGAGCCTAAAATCACGCGGAAGGTCTGCCAGCCGATTTTATTGGAGTGGATTACGAATTCACCCAGCATAAGGGAGGCCAGTCCTGAGACCACGACACCGCTTCCGCTTCCAACGTCGGCAAAGCCTGAATACATGGCAAAAAGGGCTCCGGAAAGGGCCGCAAGTCCGTCACCAAAGCAGATTCCTACCCCCCGAACAATGCGGGGATCAACGCCCTGCGAGATTACCATCTGCTGATTGCTTCCCAAAGCTCCCATAGTAAGGCCGAAATCAGTCGAGAAGAACAAATTCAGGATTACGAGCAGTATTCCGACAAAAATCACAAGGAAAATGACAATTCCCCAGTCAGGCGTGATTGCCGGAAAAGAGACCTTCATAAAGTTTTTGATAGAAGAGAAAATAGTCGGAACCTTGAGAAATGACACATTTGCCTGGTTCGACATGACACGCAGGTTGACCGAGTAAAGCATGGTCATCATCAAAATACCGGCAAGAAGATCCGGAATGCGGAGCTTAGTGTAAATCACCGTGGTACAAAGACCGGCCAGAAGCCCCGAGACAAAAACAATCAGGAGGGCGAGGGCGGGGGAGATTCCATGAGTCAGGCAGGCCGCTAAAACGCAGGCCCCGAGCGGAAAGGAGCCGTCAACCGTCATATCACAAAAATTGAGGACGCGGAAGGTCATAAACACGCCCAGAACCATAATTCCGAAAATCAAACCTTCGATGAGAATACCTTGAATCATAAAGATGATTCTACTGATAAAAACAGGATTTTACAATCTATTGCGTTGAAGGGGGAACAAGAGAGGCTATCGTTACGCCGAAAATTGCTTTACTTTATCAAATATTTCTGCAATAACGCATCTATTTCTTGTTTCAGGCTCATTATAGTCTGCTGATATTCCGCTTTGTTCTGTAGATTTGAGATTTCAGGTTGTTCAAGAAAAAGCTGGTATGGAGAAAGTTCAAGCGAATCACACATTCTCTGCAAAACATCTGGCGAAGGAAAGTATTTCCCGTTTTCTACCGCATTTAAATAGTTTGGGCTGACCTCAATTTCTGCTGCGAAATCAATCTGTGTAAAATTGGCTTTTGTTCTATAAAAACGGATGTTGTTTATAAAGAGTTCTTGCAGATGTGTCATATTGTAAATAATGGCATAAATCGTTTATAAACATTCATTGTTAGACAATTAAAATTAACTGTATTGCGATTAGGAAATAACTGTGATACGATTAAAAGTGAATGTGATACTGTTATACGTCTAAAGTATTACAAAAAGATGTGAGTGAAGTCATATCAAAAAAGGAGTCGAGAAAATGAATGACAAAATTAAAAAGTATTTGAATTACAGGCAGGAAAGATAATTATGAAAAAAAATTATATTGGCCTGCTTGTACTTGCTGTAGTTTTTCTAGTCGGTTGTGCAAGCACATCGGGAAGCGGTTCACTGCCAGCATGGATGACGGACTATCGCACTGTATACCCCGACAGTCAATACATCGCACAGCGGGGGCGGGCGGACACGGAAGAGACTGTAAGGACCGAGGCTGTGGCTCAAATTGCGCGATATTTTCAGACAAGTGTTAATGCAAATCTGAAGACGAGCATCCAGAGCGTGACCAGCGGTGAGAATGTAAGCGAGACGACTTCGGTTGTGAACGATGTCGATGTCATGAGCCAGGTCGATTTGTTCGCTGTTGAGACCACCGACCCGTACTACTTCAAGAATGAAAAGAAATGGTACTGCGTGGCTTTCATTGAGCGTGAAAAGGCGTGGAGCCAGTACAAGCCGACCATCGAGAATGCAAAAGGCGAATTCTATTCGATGAAAAAGAATGCTGATGGTGAGAGCGACCCGTTCACAAAATGTGTGCTTTACGGTAAGTCTTGGAAAAGTGGAAAAAACTTTCTTGAAAAACTTGAATACGCGCGAATCCTGAATTCGAAGAAAGAATCTGCCTATTCAGACGACCGAAAGAGCGTAAGTGAAATTCCCGCCCTTATTGCTGCTGAAAAAGAAAAATGCACCGTCTATCTTTCGGTGTCTGGTGATTGGGGAAACATAATTTCATCTTCGCTTTCCCAAACTCTCTCAAAGAATGGATTCAAAATCGCAAAAACTCAGAATGAAGCGGTATATCTGGCGAATGCGACAGTCGAAACAAACTCATCAGGTAGCGAGCCTGTCAGCGTAATGCCAAGTCTTGACCTCAAAATCGAAAGCAAAAGCGGAAAGACAGTCTATGCGGTTCAGGTCAAGAGCGAGAAAAAGACCCTTGCCTACAGTCTCGAAAACGCTCAGAAAAAGTCATACCCGATTCTGGCAGAAGAAAGCTCTAAAATCATCAATTCGGAACTTTCAGGAAATTTTGGTAACTAATTAGACTCGGATTCACGCTGATAAACGCGGATATTGCGGAAAGCTTGTAATCTGCGTGCATCTGCGTTCATCTGCGTCAAAAAATAATGGAGGAAAAACTATGAAAAAGACAATCAAATCAACAATCTTGCTTGCGGCAATTGCAATCGCACTCACTTCATGCGGCTCAACAAAGGTTGAGGATTCCAGAAACAAAGTTCCGGAGGCAAAGACTGACGAAATTGACAAGGTTGTGGTCGTTGACTGGACTGACCGTGCTCTTGGCGAGGTCTCTGCTCCGACATGGCTCAAGAACATGAGACGAGGAAACAGCGACACATTCAAGGAGCAGTGGAAAGTCGATGTAAACCGTGTCGTAAAAATCAGCATGGCGACCGGAAAGACCGAAGCCACCGCACAGGCACTCAGCCGTGCTGGATTTGCATACACGCAGGCAGCGGAGTTGAATCAGAAAGTAATCGGCCGTGTTGGTCAGGGCTTGAATGATGTCGGACAGCTTGAAGCCTTGTTTGTGGCAGCAAGTGAGACGAAAGCGGACATGACAGGCCTGCGTGAAGAGACCGGTTTCTTCCAGAAAATCCGTACGACCAAC
>OCVV011356853.1_pt1 | contig 20595 bp, 17 predicted proteins | sample 1539721 | NCBI WGS metagenome assembly OCVV01 (sample SAMN02144230, study PRJEB22623) | gut metagenome | biome: sheep rumen | host: Ovis aries | place: New Zealand
CTGGTCTAGGGCCTTTAATTTTTTTAGGTAGGCGTTCTCCGCTTCGAGGTAGGCTATTCTCTCCTTGAGCCTCTCTACCTCGCTCATTCCTTTGGTTCGCTTTGGCTTGGGCACCTTGGGTGGCCTCCCTCTCGGTTTGGTTGCAAGTAGTTCTTCGTAGCCGCCATGTCGGAACTTGCTCAACCAGGCCTGTAGGCAATGTCGGCTTATTCCGTACTTGACGGTAACTTCAGCCAAAGATAGCGATTGTTGTTCAACGGATTCTATGACGGTCTTTTTTAGTTCCGGGTTTGGGCGAACATTCGCTTTCCTTTGCGTGTACCTGTCGCCGGAGAGGTCATATTGTCGGCATCTATGTTGGATAGTTTTTCTGTGTATGCCGGTAATCCTTGAAATGTGTGCAGGCCCATACCCTTTTTGATAGAGTTCAAAGACCTTTTCCCATTCTTCTTTTGTGTATTTCATATATGAAAACCCCGAAAGTTTTGTCCAACTTTCGGGGTTCACATCAGATAGCGCCGCCTACGCAAGGCTGATGACGTGGGAACCCAAGGTCGCCCTGAAGCTCGTGGAAGTCAAGGACAAGGAACGGGGCTTGTCGTGGTTCGATGTCGATTTTACCACAGCCGCCAAGCCCTACTACGAGCATGCTAGCGAAACCGTCGGCGAAGCCTGCACCGTGGAGCTGTATGCCGAACAGAACGGCGTCCGCATGAACTTGACTCGCACCTACAAGAAGAACATCTATACGGAATTTTTGAATCGGGATTCGCTGGACGCTGTAGTGGAGGATCACCTGGACAATTCTTACGGCGACAGCGCCACAGCAAGTTGCCGAGCGGATTCTACGGCCTTCGCAGACTACTGTGCCGAAAACGGCGGGGCCGTGACGGACCTTTTCAAACTGGACCGTTGCAGCGTGCTTCACTTGACATGCGTCATGAAGTTCACGCCGAAAGTTGCCGCCGATGAATACTTGCAGGCTACGGCCAAGAGAATGAAGGATATCTGCATTGCCGAATTCTACGCCCCGGGAGAAGACGCTGAAGCCGATTCCACGCTCCTTGTGGACAAGCGGGACGGTCAAGTGTACAGGACGGTAAAAATCGGCGAACAGGTGTGGATGGCGGAGAACCTGAACTACGCCTATCGGGCTTCTTCGGAAACCATGGATTCCCTCAGTTACTGCCCGGAAGGAAATCCCGCCAACTGCGAAAAATACGGGCGGCTCTATACATGGGCCGCGGCAGTGGGCTGCACCGAAGAGCCCTGCGATATCGGGCGCAATGTCCAGGGGATATGCCCAGAGGGCTGGCGCGTGCCGAACCTTGACGACTTCGAGATTCTCGAAGAAGAAATGGGCGGGCGCGACGTCGCCGGGAAAAAGGCGGCGGCAGAAGAGTTCATGGGAACGGACGATTACGGGTTTACGGCACTGTTCCCGGGTTATTCCGTTCTGCCGCCCGAAACGGAAAGGCAGGAAAAGTATTTCGGCTACGGGGCCTTCTTTATCATGACTTCGACGAACATACAGCATTGGAGACTCCTTTTCGGCGATACCAGCTCGATTGTCCAATTGACTTCGCCATACGCATTCGAATCGCTCCGCTGCATAAAGGGCGCGGCGACGGATATTCCCTGGGGCGCCGTGGACCCTGCTCAGGTTGTCGCCGGGACCTTCACGGACGAGCGCGACGGGCGGACTTACGCCACCACGACGATAGGTTCGCAGACATGGCTTGCCGAGAACCTGAAATACCAGGGGGATTTCACGAGTTACTGCTACGAGGACAACGACGAGAACTGCGAAAAATACGGCAGGATGTATTCTCCCGACGACGCCAAGACGGCCTGCCCGGAGGGTTGGCGGCTGCCGTCCGCCCAGGACTTTGTAGACCTGGAGGATAACACCGGGAAGGACATGACTGCTCTCAGGACGACCGAAGGCTGGGAAAGCGGAAACGGAAGCGATCTTTACGGATTCAGCCTTTACCCGGCAGGACGCTACAGCATCATCGGGAACACCCTGAAATTCTCGTCAATGGGAGTGACCGCCTACCTATGGACGGACACGGAAAGCGAATTCGGGACGCTCGTTTTTGACGGACTCAATGTCGGTTACCCGGCAAGGTCCATGACATCGGGCAACTACCTGAACGTGCGATGCGTGAAGGAGTGACGAAGCGGTGGGGGACTCCCCCTAAATAATCCGTCATGTCACTTTTGTCAAGACGTATTTGCTATATTCTAGCCATTGGCTGATTACTCGGCTTTTTGTCGGAATTTCCGACCTTTCCCATATCCCCCGACAGGGGCCCGCAAGGGGCATGCGTTCCATAGGATAACTATGGGAGAGAACAAGGGCGAAATCGTACTTTACCAGCCGGAAGGCGAAGTACGGCTAGAAGTTCGTGTTGAAAATGACACTGTATGGCTCAATCGCCAGCAGTTAGCGTTTTTGTTCAACCGTGATATCAAAACAATCGGCAAACATATTGCCAATGCGTTGAAAGAAGAGTGCCAAGACTCAGTTGTCGCAAAATTTGCGACAACTGCCGACGACGGGAAAACATATCAGGTTGAACATTACGACTTAGATTTGATTTTATCCGTCGGCTATCGTGTCAAATCGGCAAATGGAGTCAAATTCCGCCGCTGGGCGAATCAAGTCCTGAAAGACTACATACTCAAGGGCTATGCCGTAAACCAACACAAAATTGCGACTGATTTGCAAATTGTGGACCGCCTATAGCGTCTTAAACTTTGTAACACCTGAGGAAGTCATTGAGAAGGTAAGCGAAAGCACGAAAGGGTGAAGGAGAAACATTGTAAAAGCCTCTCGGAGGAAAATCGAAGTGACTAACAGTCACAAGATTTTCCACCCGCAGGAACAGCACTTACCCAAAAAGATTTTGACCGTAAAGCACTTGTAAACCGAAATCGCCACTTGTATTTTTTCGACCGAGATGTGTGTTTCCCGAGTGAACAGTCGAACAAAGTGAATCTGTGAGCGAGGGAATGTTCACATCGAGGGAAAGATTTGTTAAAAAAACAGGTCTGGATCCTTCGGCTTCGCCTCAGGATGACACGGGAACGGGGTTTTAGGGGCGGAGCCCCTAGGTGAGGGGGTGCTGGAAGACTTGCCCTAGATCCTTCGACTTCGGCGCTTTGCGCCTTCGCTCAGGATGACACCCGCAGTCTTCACAGGATGGCGGAAGGGCAAGGCTGCAAGCAGGGGGAGACCTCCCCCACCTTTTTAGCAACCGCTAGTCCCGTTTTATTGCGGTTCTGTCGTTTCCCTGACCAAAGACCACTGTTTTTTTGCCCCATTTTTCTATCTTTGAGCCCACTATGAGCAATTTGAAGAACGATTTGTGGGTCGGCGTGGACGTGGGTTCCACCACCGTGAAAATCGCAGTTGTCGATCCAGAGACCAGCAAGCTTTTGCATTATACGTACCAGCGCCACAACGCCATGCAGGCGCAAAAGGTTTACGAGGTGCTGCGGGAAGCCCACGGGCTGTTCCCCGAAAAGAATTTCAGGGTTGCCTTCTGCGGTAGCGGCGGTCAGCCTTTTGCCGAGGCCACCCATGCCTTCTTTGTGCAAGAAGTGGTGGCCAACGCCCTTGCGGTACGAGCCACCTATCCCGAATCCCGCGTCGCCATCGAACTGGGCGGCCAAGATGCAAAGGTGGTGTTCTTCGAAAAAGACAAGACTACCGGCAAACTCATTGCAAGCGACATGCGTATGAATGGCGTGTGCGCGGGCGGTACGGGTGCATTTATCGACCAGGTGGCCGAGCTTTTGCGCATCAAGACCGAAGCCTTCGAAGGCTTTGCCAAGCGGGGCCAGAAGGTTTACGAGATTTCGGGCCGTTGCGGCGTGTTCGCGAAAACCGACATCCAGCCCATGCTGAACAGCGGTGTGGCCAAGGAAGACATCGCCCTTTCCAGTTTCCACGCCATCGCCAAGCAGACCATCGGCGGTCTGGCCCAGGGTATGGAAATCAAGCCCCCCGTCATATTCGAAGGTGGCCCGCTCACCTTTAACCCGACCCTGGTGCGTGCCTTCAAGGAACGCCTGGGCATTACCGACGAGCAGGCCATTGTGCCGGAACACTCCGAAGTGCTGGTGGCCATGGGTGCCGCCCTTTCCCTCGGGTCCATGTTCGCGGATCAGGAATGCCAGTACCGCCGGGAAGGCTCCCTGGATTCCCTCATCCACTTCAACGAAACCCGCCAGGCCGAAAACAAGGCCAAGGCCGCCGCCGACCTGTTCTTCAAGAACGACGCCGAATACAAGCTGTTCCTGGAAGAGCACAAGATGGCGGGCAACAACTACCCCCAGCCCGCCTCGGGCTCTACCCTGAACGTTTACCTGGGTATCGACGCGGGCTCCACCACCACGAAGTTCGTCTTGATGGACGAACAAGAAAACATCGTGGACGGATTTTACGCCAGCAACAACGGCGAACCGCTGCAGGTGCTCAAGAACGCCCTGAATGAACTCAGTGACCGCTACGAGGAATACGGCTGCACCCTGAATATTTTGGGCGTAGGCACCACCGGCTACGGCGAACAGCTCTTTGCGAAGGCCGTCCATGCCGACTTCCACACGGTGGAAACGGTCGCTCACGCCAACGCCGCCCAGAAGATTTGCCCCGACGTAAGCTTTATCCTCGACATCGGTGGCCAGGACATGAAGGCCATCTCCGTCCAGGACGGCGTGGTCACGGGTATCATCTTGAACGAAGCCTGCTCTTCCGGCTGCGGTTCGTTCATCGAAACCTATGCCCGCAGCCTCGGCATCCCCATGGAAAAGATTGCGGAACTGGCCTTCAACGCGAAGAGCCCCTCTCAGCTGGGTTCCCGTTGCACGGTGTTCATGAACAGTTCCATCATCACGGAACAGCGCGACGGCAAGCAGCCCGAAGACATTATCGCGGGCATCTGCCGCTCCATCATCAACAACGTGTTTACGAAGGTCATCCGTATTCGCAACCTGAACACCCTCGGCAAGAAGGTGGTGGTCCAGGGCGGAACCTTCAAGAACAATGCCGTTCTCCGCGCCTTCGAGCAGTACACCGGCCTAAAGCCCATCCGTCCGGAACGTCCGGGCGAAATGGGTGCCATCGGTATCGCGCTTTTGACCAAGAAGTTTATGGAAGAAAAGCGCAAGACCGAACCGGAACTCAAGAGCCGCTTTATCGGGCTTGACGCCATGAAGACCTTCAGCTGGCACAACCAGCCGGGCCAGCTCTGCCAGTACTGCACCAACCACTGCTCCCGTACCATCGTGACCTTCAGCGACGGCCAGAGTTTTGTGACCGGCAACCGCTGCGAACGCGGCGAAGTCACCGCCGACCCCAACGACCCGAAGACCAAGGCCCTCATCGCCGAAATCAACAAGAAGATGCAGTCCGTGCCCGACATGATCAAGCGCACGAACCAGCTTTTGGTGAAGGACTACGCTCCGGCAAAGCTCGTGGAAAACAACGGCAAGACCATCGGTATTCCCCGCGTGCTGGAATTCTGGGCGAGCCTCCCCTTCTGGAAGGCCTTCTTCACGAGCCTCGGCTACACCGTGGTGGTGAGCCGCCAGAGCGACTACAAGATGTTCGAAGCGGGGCTCCACAGCGTGCCCTCTGACACGGTTTGCTTCCCGGCAAAGCTTGTACATGGCCATGTGCTCAGCCTCATCGAAAAGAAGGTGGACCGAATCTTCTTCCCGATGATGGTTGCAATCCCCAGCGACCACACCAAGTTCACCGCCACCTCCGTTTGCCCCGTGGTGCAGGCCTACCCCAACGTTTGCAAGAACACCGACGAGCCCGAAAAGAATTACGGCGTACCTATGGACCAGCCCATATTCCACTGGTTCAACACCAAGCTCCGTCGCAGCCAGACTATTGACTGGTTCCACGAACACTGGAAACTGGATAAGAAACTTCTGGACAAGGCCGTGACCGAAGGCGAGAAGGCGCTCAACAGTTACCGCACCACGCTTTTGGAAGAAGGCCAGAAGGTGCTGGACGACGTCCGGGCCAAGAACAGTTTTGCCGTGGTGATTGCAGGCCGCCCCTACCATGCGGACACGCTCATCAACCACAACATCGCAAGCCACTTTACCGCCATGGGTATCCCGGTGCTCACCACCGAATCGCTCCCCGGCGTGTACGACCAGGATGTGCCGAGCCACACCCGTATCGAAATCAAGAACACCTTCCACTTGCGCATGATTGGTGCCACCATGATTGCGGCGAAGGATCCGAACATCGAACTTGCGCAAATCGTAAGTTTCGGTTGCGGACACGACTCGATTTTGACCGACGAAATGATGCGCATGCTGCACCTTGATTCCAACAAGGAAATGCTCATGCTCAAGCTGGACGAGGGCGATGCCCGGGGCCCCGTGGGAATCCGCGTCAAGAGCTTTATCGAAACCGTAAAGGCCCGCCGCGCGGCAAACCTGCCCGACAAGCCCGAAAGCCACGAGCCCCTGTTCCATACGCCCTTCTTGCCCGAAGACAAGAAGCGTCGCCGCATTCTGACACCGAACCTCTCCCCCGCCTTTACCGTGCTCGCCAGCGAATACATGAAGCGGGAAGGTTACATCGCCGAATACCTGCCGGTAGCCGACCGCAAGGCCATCGAACTCGGCAAGAAATTCGTGCACAACGACATCTGCTTCCCCTGCCAGGTGAACATCGGCGAAGCCCTCCGCTGGCTGGTGGAACACCCCGAAGTTCCGCAGAACCAGGTTTCCATGTGCCTTGCCAAGAACTGCGAAAACTGCCGCGCCGTGCAGTACGCGGTGCTGGCCCGTAAGGCACTTGACGAAGCAGGTTTCAAGGACGTGACCATCATTACCACCGGCGTGGACTACAAGGGCATGCACCCCGGCTTCCAGCTGGGTCTCGATTTTAGACTCCACATGCTGTGGGGCCTTGTGACCATGGACGCCATCGAGACCATGTACCGTGCCGTGCGCCCCTACGAAGTGAACGCAGGCGACACCCAGAAGGTCTACGATGAATGGATGCCCAAGGTGATTGCCGTCGCAGGCCACCTGACCACAGCCCAGCTAGTGCGGCCCTCCAAGCTCATCGAAGTCTTTGAACAGTGCATCGAGGCCTTCAACGGAATCGAAATCACCGAAGAACGCAAGAAGGGCATCCGCAAGCCCCGCGTAGCTGTACTTGGCGAAATCCTCATGAATTACCACCCCAGCGCCAACGGCTTTGTGGAAAACTACCTGATGAACAACGGCATGGAAGTCTACCTGCCGGGTATGACGGACTTCTTCCGCGTCGACGAGGTGGTCCGCGCCGAAAAAATCAAGCGCGGGTTCTCGGCGAACCCCATCATGGACCGCGTGGAAGGCGGCGTGACGGCAAGGGTCTATACCCACGCCGTGGAAACCGCCCGCAAGTCCATGCACAAGTTCAAGCTGTACGAGCACCACGCCGACTGCGTGGAACTCAAGGACTACGTTTCCGACATCATCGACCCCACCTACAACACGGGTGAAGGCTGGATGATTCCGGGCGAAATCCTGTACAACGCTAAGCACGGCATCAACAGCTACATCATTTTGCAGCCGTTCGCATGCCTTGCCAACCACATCTCTGGCCGCGGCCTCACCAAGGCTGTGAAGGAACGCTGCCCCCACGTGCAGATTCTTAGTCTTGACTACGACCCGGATACCAGTTTTGCAAACATCGAAAACCGCCTGCAGATGCTGATTATCAACGCCCGCGAGCTGGAAAAAGCAAACCAGGCTTAAACAATCAATGGCATTTTCTAAAGACCGGCGACCAGTTCAATGTTTCAGATGAACATCTTCAGAGTGGTTGCCGCGGCTTTTCTTGTCTTGATGTCTGCCGCTTTCGGAAACACGGACGACTCCGACGGGGAGTCCTTTCAGCGCTATTCCCTGGTACCCGTACTCGGCTACACCGAAGAGACGGAGTTCCAGATTGGCGCTATGGCCCTGTTCTTTCTGAAACCGGATTTTGATGGCGGCAAGGTTCCAGAAATAGGCCTTACGGCCTACGGCTCTACACGGGAGCAGCTGCAGCTGGTGCTGGAGCCCTACTTCTATTTTTTCCATGACCAGGTTACCCTCTGGAGTCTGATCAAGTACCAGGACTGGGTCGCCAGCTATTTCGGGAGGGGCAACGACCCGGACATAGACAAATTCGTCAACTACGACCGAAAAAAATTACAGCTGGGCACAAGGGTCGAATCCAGGATAGGACTGCCCCAGAGCCTCAAGTACGGCGTCGAAATCCACGTAGAGCATTCGGACATAGACTTTGAGGAAAGCGAGACCATCAAGACCCCGGATACCCATTCGGGCTGGCGAAACGGCGCCGGTTACCTGTTTGGGTTCGACACGCGGGACAACACCAACTGGACCCGCCACGGTTTTCTTATGGAGTGGAAACAGCTGTTTTACAGCGATAGACTCGGAGACTACACCTTCGACACGGAATCCCTGGACTTGCGAGGCTACACCGAAACACCCCTGCAAACCTCCCTGGCTCTCGGTTTTCTCTGGATGCGCTCCGGCGGAGACGTTCCCTTCGACATGCTAGCGGGCCCAGACGGAATATGCCGATTCCGCGGAGTGGAAAGTCTCTATTTTGGCGACAACCAGGCGGTCATCCTTCAGGCAGAAATCCGGCGCTTTTTGTTCTGGCGTCTCGGGAGCCATGTCTTTTTCGAAGGAGGCAAGTCCGGCGGCTATTTCAGCGACCTGGTTCGCAACGAATGGCACAAGTCCGTCGGAGCGGGAGCTCTTTTGGCCTTGAACCTCAAAGAGAACCTATACGCCCGCGCGGATTTTTCGTGGGTGGATTTCGACCACCTGGGTCTTTCGTTCTATGTCCGACAGGCTTTTTAACCAACCTCTAACTCAACAACTTCCCTATGACCCCTTGTAACCACACCCACACCACCCGAATCGAAGTCCGCTATGCCGAAACCGACCAGATGGGGGTGGTCCACCATGCCGTTTATCCCGTCTGGTTCGAACTGGCCCGTACCGACTATTTCCGCTCCTTGGGAGCAAGCTACCTGGAAATAGAAAAAGAAGGCTTTGTAAGCCCGGTCCTCAAGCTGGAAGTCCAATATAAGCGCCCCACCCACTATGGGGAATTTGTGGATATCGAGACCACCTTGACCCGAAAGGGGGCTCTCCACTTCGTATTCGACTACAAGGTTTTTGTCGATGGAGCACTCTGCACCACAGGCTCATCTGTGCACTGCTTTTTAAAAAATGGACAACCCACACGAGAATTGCCCCAGCAGGTCAAAAAGATATTCCCAGAATAAAGGGATTTAGTGTTCTCTTTGTCCTAGAATTCGGTCTGTATATCGGGAAAAAAAGGTTTTTTCGCAGAAAATACCAATATTTTTCTATTTTTACCTTGTTATATTTTAAAATTTTCGAGGTAAAAAATGGATCAAGAAGAAGTCAAAAGCAAATTGAAGGCGTTTTTCATGTCGGATCTGGGCGTAGATGGCGATGTTCTCCAGTACGACACCGAGCTTTTCGGCGAAGAAATCGGCCTGGATTCCGTGGACTCCCTGGAAATCATCTCCTTCGTGGACAGCAACTTCAACGTGTCCATGACCGGTGTCGGCAAGGAACATTTCCAGTCCATCAATACGATTGCCGCCTACATCGAAGCTCACAAAGCATAACCTAATCTACATCTTATGACTCCTGACGAACGCCGCTGTGTAGTTACTGGCCTTGGCGTTATTTGCGCCGTCGGTAACAATGTTGAAGAAACCTGGAAAAGCGCCCTGAATTCTGTTTCGGGAATCCACAAGACCACCTCGGTGGATACCAATAAATGTTATGCGGACTTGGCTGCCGAAGTCAAGTGCGACACCCTAGACGAAATCGACGCACCAAAAGAAAAAGACCGAGTTTCCAAACTTTGTATCAAGGCCACAAAAGAAGCACTGGCCGATGCCGGCCTTGCAAACTTTAACGACGACCAGCGCGTAAGCGTGGTTATCGGCAGTTGCGTAGGCGGCGTTCTCTCTATTGAACAATACCACCAACACGGTCGCGATGTTTCTGAGATTGCCAAGATGCCCATTGCGGCAATCGCCTCCCAGGTAGCCGAAACCTGCGAAGCAGGCGGAATCGTCACCAATGTAGCAAACGCCTGTGCGGCGGGAACTATTTCCATTGCCGTCGCCTGTGACCTGATTCGTGCCGGCAAGGCAGACGTGGTCATCGCAGGCGGAGCCGATTCCTTTGCGGCGGTTCCCTATTCTGGATTCCTTTCGCTCCACGCCCTGGACGAAAACGGTTGTTCCCCCTTCAACCGCTGTAACGGCATTACCCTAGGCGAAGGTGCGGGTATCGTCATCGTGGAATCCTACGAACATGCCCAGAAGCGTTCCGCAAAGCAGTACTGCGAAATACTGGGTTCTGGCGTTACCAGCGACGCGAACCACATTACCGCCCCCAGAGAAGATGGCGTGTGCCTGATGGAAGCCATCAGCCGCGCCGTCAAGAATTCCGGCATCGACAAGTCCGATATCGGCTACGTGAACGCCCACGGCACGGGTACCGGCAAAAACGACAATGCCGAAATTACCGCCTTCAAGAATTTCTTTGGCGAAAACAACTCCAATATCTCCGTAAGTTCCACAAAGGTTCTCACAGGGCACTGCCTGGGAGCGGCCGGCGCCATCGAAGCCGTATTCAGCATCAAGGCACTAACCACGGATACGGTCCTCCCAACCTTCCCCTACACCGAAGAACAGTCCGCCGCCCTCAAGGAAAAGGTGGGAGCGCTGGACTTTGTGCAGAACACAGCCCGCCACAAGGAACTCAAGTGTGTCTTGAGCAACAACGTGGCCTTCGGCGGCACGAATGCGGCCATTGTTTTCTCGAAAATCCCCGGCGAAGTTGCCGCCCAGTCTGCGGCAGGCAAGAAGATTGCCGTAACCGGTCTTGGAATCGTGTCCCCGCTAGGGAACAGCAAGGCGGCCTACCTGGAAGCAGTAAAGGCCGACAAGAAGCCCGAATCCCCATCGGTACATTCCACAATCGCCCTCGAAGACTACAAGGAACTTGGGGTCAAGATGGCCTTCTACCGTAAACTGGACAACCTAGGTCAACTCCAGACGGTATCCGGCATGCGCGCCCTCCAAGATGCGAATTTTACGGTGACCGACAACAATGCCAAGGATATCGGCATCATCGTAGGCACCAGCGAAGGCGGCCTCGGCGCCACCTACGATTTCGAGGAACTGATTGCACGGGAAGGCAACTCCCAGGGGTCGGCCTTCAAGTTCCCCCACACCGTTTACAATGCGGCTGGCGGATACCTTTCCATTTGTTCCGGCATCAAGGGCTACGGCGTCACCATTACCACAGGCCCACTTTCAGGACTCGACAGTATCGGCTACTCCATGAACGTGATTCACGACGGCCAGGAAAAGGCAATGATGGCCACCGGTACAGACGAAAACCTGCCGATTATTACGGAATTTGCCCAGAAACTTGGCGTGGCGGCAAATAATGTGGTCGCACCCTATGCCGAAAACGACGGCTTTGTGGTGGGCGATGGTTCCGTGTCTATCATGCTCGAAGAAGATTCTTATGCCAAGTCCCGGGGAGCCAAGGTTTACTGCTATGCGCTGGGCTTTGGGCACGGCCGCAAGAACGTGAAATTTGGAAAACTCGCCGGTTCCGAAAACGCCCTCGACAAGGCCATTGCAGATGCCCTGGCCGATGCGGGCATCACCGTAAGCGACATCGATGCGGTTTGCGGGTTCGCCAATGGTTGCAAGCGGATTGACGATATCGAAAAGGGTTCCCTCAAGCGCGTGTTTGGCGAAAAATTGACGTCTTTGCCGCTTTTTGAAGTCAAGGAACGCACCGGTGAAGGCCGTGCGGGGTCTGCCGCCCTGGCTGCAGCCGAAGCGGCCCTCCTGTTGAGTGGTGAACTTGCTGGCGACAAAGCCTACTTTGTGGCAGCCGACGGCTCCGTGGCATCCAAGAAGGTCAATGCGACAGGCCTCAAGAAAATTTTGGTGATTTCGTTTGCGGCAGGCGGGTCTTACAGCGCTGTCATTTTCGGTAAATAGTTTCAGGTAGAAGGAGCGAAAACATGAAAGTTGCTTTGATAACAGGTGCTTCAAAAGGTATCGGCAAGGCCTGCGCCTTGCGCCTTGCCCGCGACGGCTACACCGTCGTAGTGAACTACTCCAGTTCCGACGAGGCTGCGAACGCCACGCTCGACCAGATCAAGGCCGAAGGTGGTGACGGCATGGTTTACAAGGCGAACGTGGCCGACCTCTCCCAGGTGAAGGTGATGGTCCGCGAGGTGTTCAAGGCCTACGGACGAATTGACGTGCTGGTGAACAACGCGGGCATCGTTCGCGACGAATACCTGATGATGATGAACCCGGAAACCTTGGACAAGTGCTTCGACCTGAACGTGAAGGGCTACTTCTACTGTGCCCAGCAGGTGGCCGTGAAGATGTACAAGCAGAAATCTGGCGTGATTATCAACATGAGTTCCGTGTCCTCGAAGTTCGCTCTCGCGGGTCAGGCTGTCTACAGTGCCACGAAGGGTGCCGTGAATTCGCTGACCCAGACCCTCGCCAAGGAACTTGGCGGTTTCGGCATCCGTGTGAATGCGGTTGCCCCGGGCTTTATCGCAACCGAAATGATCGAGGCTATTCCCGAAGAAACTCGCAAGGGCTACCTCGAAAAGATTCCGCTGAAGCGTTTCGGCTCTGCCGACGAAGTCGCAAACATTGTGTCTGCACTTGCTTCCGACCAGTTCGCTTATGTGACCGGTCAGGTGTTCGTGCTGGATGGAGGACTTTCCCTATGATGAACATTTACGAAATCAGTGAAAAGATTGCACAGCGCCCGCCGTTCCAGATGATCGAGAAAGTGACGGAACTTACGCCGAACGAATCGGCCGTGGGTCTCAAGAACGTGAGCGTGAACGAGCCGTACTTTACGGGGCATTTCCCGGGAACCCCGATTATGCCGGGCGTTCTCATTGTGGAAAGCTGCGCCCAGCTCTGCTCGCTGGTGATTGAAAAACCTGCCGAGGACTTGGAAAAGAACTTGTACGTGCTTTTGAAAATTGACGGGTTCAAGTTCGTGAAGCCGGTGATTCCAGGCGACCAGCTCGAAATTTCCGTGAAGAAGACCAAGGAAGGGGGCGTGCTGGTAGGCTTTGACTGCATCGTGAAGGTGAACGGAAACGTCCACGCCAAGGGCGCCCTCACCTTTACGAGTATCCCAAAGGAATCCTTAGGGAAATAGAAATCCGTGGTCAGTGGTTAGTGGTTAGTGGCTAGGAACTCAAGGAAAAACCCGTTGGTGGAATGCATCATGCATCTCGTTGTCATCGTGGTGATATACACGGTGCGGGTCTTTATGTTCGCCTGGTTCCGCCCGAAGGTCATCTTTGCAGGTGAATCGGTCAAGTCAGTTCATCTCGGAACTCCGTCGGTGATTATCGCCAACCATACCAGCATGCTGGACCCCATCATGATGCTTGCCGTATTTTTTTCACACAAGAGTATCGTGGTGGCCAAGGACCAGATTGAAGATCCCCATTTTCGTTGGGCGCTGACCCGCGCAAAATGCGTGATTCCCTGTGACCGGTTCAACATGGATACCGAATGGGCGCTACTTGCCAGGCGGGAATTGGAAAAAGGGAACAACGTCATCATTTTCCCCGAAGGCAAGTGCCGTTACGACGGGCTGCTGAACGAATTCAAGACGGGCTTTGCCTTCCTTGCACGCAGTACCGGAGCGCCGGTTCTTTCTGTCGGTCTTGACGGCATCTACAAATTTGGACACCGCACCCATATAGTGGTGGGAGACGCCGAAAAAATTGAACGGGTGAAGGGAATCCCCTCTTCTAAGCACTTGGCAGAACGAAGCGAATATTTCAGGCAGAAGGTCTGGCAACTCAAGCAGAAGGCCCTTGACATAGCCGAGCCGAAGGCTTTGCCCGTTGCCGCAGAAACTCCCGAAGAGGTGCCGGCATGAAAACGGGGCTGGTTCTAGAGGGCGGTTCTCGCCAGACCATGTTCAGCGCAGGCGTGCTGGACACCTTCATGGACGAAGACATCCCCTTCGACTACATTGCAGGCGTTTCTGCGGGGGCACACGCGGCCATCAACTACATTACCCGCCAGCAGGGGCGTCTCCGCTTTATCGTCTTGCCCACCCGACTCCAAAAGGGCAAAAAATGGGCCAGCAAGTATATCGGCATCCAGAAAGAGTTCCATGCGCTGAACTATCTGTCTGCCGACGGTGAAATGCCCCTGGACTTTGAAGCCTACGCAAGTTCCAGAGTCGAATGCGAAATCGGCCTCACCTGCTGTGAGACGGGTCGCGCCGAATTCAAGAGCGAAAAGCAAGACAAGAAGCGGCTTCTGGACTTGATCAGCGCCAGTTGCGCCCTACCCATGCTGTTCCCCATGGCAAAGCTAGACGACAAGCACTACGCCGACGGCTGCATTACCGAACCCATCCCCTACGAACGGGCCTTCGAAAAAGGGTGCGACAAGGTAGTGGCCATTTCTACCCACTACCCGGGAGAAGCGGTGACGGATTTCCGCAAGTACAGAGCGATACTCAACCCCATGTACAAGCAAAAATACCCCAATCTCTTTAGAGCATTGATGGTACGGCTCAAGCGGTACGAAAAAAAGTTTATCCAGATGGAAGCCCTGGAAAAAGAGGGGCGTCTGCTCCTGATTCGGCCCCTCATCGACCTATGTGACCAGTTCGACACCGACATGGACAAGATGAACGAATCCTACAACCACGGCGTCGAAATGGCCAAGCAGCGCATGGACGACCTGAAGACTTTTCTGGAAATTTAAGTTTAGCGGAACTAGGACCCTCGAATGGCAGAAACAAAAAAAATTCTTGTAATGGTGGCTAGCCCCAAGAACGAACGGAGTGGCACCCTGATTCCCACCAAGGCCTTTGTACAGGGCCTCGAAGAAAACGGTTCTTTCGAAACCGAGTACATCTTCATCGACAAGATGAACATCAAGCCCTGCCGGGGCTGCCTTAGCTGCTGGGGCCGGCCCGACGGAAGCTGTTTCATCAAGGACGACGACGTTCCCGCCATCCGTGAAAAACTCATCAATTCAGACATCGTCATCTGGAGTTTCCCGCTGTTCCTATTCGGCGTCCCCGGACAGATGAAGGTGCTGATGGACCGTATCGTGGGAATGGTTCACCCCTACATGGGTCAAAAACTGGGAGAGGGCGTTAACGCGGCCAATTCTAAGCTCCACGGGCTCCAGTTCCAGAAAGAAGGGCAGAAAATCATCTTGCTGTCCAGTTGTGCCTGGTGTGACCTGGACGTGGTCTACGAACCCATCATAAAGCAGTTCGACATCATCTTGGGTCATGAGGGCTACCAGCTCATAGCATGCCCACAGATGCGGGCCCTGCACCACCGGGGCGGGGAACGCAGGCTAAACATCTTGCGCAAACGGTACTGGCAAGGCGGCGCAGAACTTGCAAAGACAGGCAAACTCTCAAAAGAGGCGATAGACCTCATGCAAAAGACAATCTTTAGCGACGAAGCCTACGAGAAACTGGTGGTAGAATTCGTAACCCACATGTTTGACCGGGATGACAATTTCTAGGATTTTGCATGCAGAGCAAGACCATCATACTTCCGGAAAGCCTCACCGCTGAAAACAGCAGGGTCCTGCTGCAAAACTGCAGAAAGGCCCTGCAGCGCGGGCCCCTCCTCCTGGATGGGAAGAGCCTGAAGTACATGGACTATAGCGGAGACGCCTTTTTCGCCCTTCTGGCAGACACCAGCGAAAAAAGCGGTTACAAGCTTACCCTCGCCCACTTTAACGACGACATCAAGTTTCATCTGCAACACCTCAAAAAGCCGAAGATTCCCCCAAAGAACAAGGTCAACCAGAACTTTCTCGAAAGGCTCGGCGAAAACACGATTCTTGTCGCAAGGAGTGTCGCCAAGATTTTTGTCCTCCTGAACACCTGCATCTATTGGAGCCTGTACGGACACTTCGACAAGGGAAAAAGCAAGTTCGGCGGGACGGCTAAGCAAATCAACAGGCTCGGTGCCGAAGCCATGGGCATCTGTTTTTTAATGGTGGCCCTGATATGCTTTACCATGGCCCTGCAGAGTTCCTTCATGCTCAAGGCCGTAGGCGGAGGGTCCTACCTGGCCTCGGGCCTGGGTTACCTGATTTTTGCCGAAATCAGTCCGCTCCTGACCACCATCATCCTGGCGGGCCGCTCCGGCTCATCCATTGCCGCCGAAATTGCCAACATGAGCGTCTGCGAAGAGGTCAAGGCCATCAAGGCCATGGCCATTTCTCCTGTCCAGTACCTGGTGGTTCCCCGCTTTATCGCCATGACCATCTGCACGCCCATCCTTTCGTTCTGCGCTGGCATTGCTGGCTGCCTTGCCGGGTTCCTCATCGCCTTCTTCTTCTTTGACATTTCCTTTGCCAATTACTTCCAGGAAATCCGCGACGGAATTCCACCAATCCTTTTCTTGAAAAGTACCGTAAAGGCCGTGGTGTTTGGCTGGCTCATCACCATGATTTCTTGCCACAAGGGATTGACCGCCGTCGGTGGTGCCGACGCCGTCGGACACGCCACCACCTCCAGCGTGGTCATTTCCATTTCCAGCATCATCGTCGCCGACTGCGCTTTCAGTTTCGCATTCTACTAGGAGTTACCATGGACGACGATATTACACTCAAAGTAGAACACCTGAGAACAGGGTACAAGGGCAAAGAAGTCCTCCACGACATTTCCTTTGACGTGCGGAGAGGCGAAATCCGCATGATTCTTGGAAGTTCGGGCTGCGGGAAGTCAACCCTCCTGAACAACATCCTAAAGCTAATTAAAGCGACCAGCGGAACCATCACCTATTTCGGAAAAACCTACTCGGCAAAAAGCGGGCTGGACTATGTCACCCGAATGCGCATGGGCGTGCTTTTCCAGAACGGGGCGCTCCTTTCGGACCTAACCGTCGCCGAAAACGCCATGATGCCCCTTATCCGGAGTATGCCCTACATGCCCAGGAGCCAGATGGAGGCCATCGTGGCCGACAGGCTCGAAAAGGTGCACCTGCTGCACGCGTTCCACAAGTATCCGGCGGAACTTTCGGGAGGCATGCAGAGGCGCGCCGCCCTTGCACGTGCCATAGCCCTGAAGCCGGAACTGCTGTTCTGCGACGAACCTTCAACAGGCCTAGACCCGGTGACGGCCCGCTCCCTGGACGAACTCCTGCTGGAACTCAGGGATACCCTGGGCGTATCTATGGTTATCGTGAGTCACGAACTGGAAAGTATCAAGATTATCTGCGACCGATTCATTTATTTACAGGACGGATACGTGCTCATGGACGGAACCTTGAAGCAGGGTATGGAAAGCGAGCTTCCCGTTTTAAAATCCTTCTTTAACAGGGAAAGTCCCAAAGAGATTGACAACAAGGACTATTACCATTTTAACTTTGTGGACTGATTTGGAGTTACCATGGAAACCACACGAAAAGAGCGGGTTCGAATTGGCGCATTCATGCTTCTATGCGGAATCCTTATCCTGGTATTTCTGGGATATGTGCTTTCGACATACCTGAACAGGGAATACGACAACTACTACACCATCTTCAACAAGTCCGTCACAGGTCTATACGGCGAGGCCCACGTGAAGCTGAACGGTATCGACGTGGGTAACGTAACCGGAATCCACATCGACTCGGCCAACCTGAACCAGGTCATCGTGTCCTTCCGCGTAGACAAGGGGACACCCATAAAAAAAGGGACGCGGGCAGGCATGACCCACGGCATCTCCCTTACCGGCGAAAAACAGATAATCCTTTCGGGCGGTAACTTTGACGAGCCCGACGTGCCCGAAGGCGGTTTTGTGCCAGCAGAGGAATCCGCCTTTGACGAAATAGCCTCCCAGGCAGGAAACATCGTCGGCCGGGTCGACACGCTGTTGCATAACCTGAACAACATATTTTCTTCTGAAAATGCCGAAAACATCAGCAAGGCTATCAAGAACCTGGAAGTGGCCACCAAGAACCTGAGCAGCCTCTCCCAGAATCTAGACAAGCCCATAAGCAACATCTCGGAAGCCGCCGGTTCCATGAAAAATATCATGACCGAAATCGAGGAGGCTAAAATTGCCGCCAAGGCGGGAGAAGACTTGGATGTCCTTAGAGAAAAATTAGATGCCATTGATACAAAAAACATCAACGACAACCTGAACCAGGCCATGGCATCGGTCAACAAGTTGACCAAACGGCTAGACCAGATGATTTACAAGAACGAAGACCAGGTTGAAAACGCCGTCACGGAACTGAACGCCGTGCTTTCGAACCTGGAGGAATTTTCGCAGAAAATCAAGAACAACCCCTCGATGCTCATCCATTCAGAAACCAAGGAGAGGCGCAAATGATTAATTGCTCGTTATTCCGTACCACGGCCCGGAATCTTGCAGCCTTGTTGTTGCTAACGTTTGCCCTGGTAGGATGTTTCGGCGGAGGAACCACAGAACCCACGCGTTACTACACCCTCGCCGTAGAAAACATTTCCAAGCCCAAGGCAAGCGCAAAGTTTGCACAAAAAACTGTAGCCATAAAAAAATTCACCATCGACCCCGCCTACCAGCGCACGGGAATCGTCTACCGGGAATCCCCCTACGATTTCATGTTCTACGAACTGGACCTGTGGGCAAGCCGGCCAGAGCACATGATTACCCAAGTTGTCGCCGAATATGCCGAAAAGAGCGGGCTGTTCAAGTCGGTCATTGCGGCGGGCGGCACCATGCCGGATTATGAACTCTCCGGAAACATCGGCGCCCTTGAAGAAATCGATAACGGTGGGGGCCAGTCGGCACATTTGCTCCTCGGCATTTCATTCACGGATATATCCCAAGGAACCACCCTCTGGGAAGGCAAGTGCGACAAGAGCAAGTCCACCGACAGTCGCGAACCGAGAGTCACGGCGGAAACCCTGTCCAAACTACTGGGCGAATGCTTGGAAGAAAGCCTGAAGGGGATTTCTTCTATAGAATAATTTGCTAGATTGTCTTGCACCTTTTTTATGGCGATAGCAAGCATGAGCGAACAACCGAAACTTCTAAAAAATCCGCCGGACCTGAACAAGATTGCAAGGCCCAATTGGATCGAAATCAACCTGGATGCCCTCTGCAACAACATCAAGTTCATCCGCAGCCAGATTCCCGCAAACACCAAGATTCTCTTACCCGTAAAGGCCGACTCCTACGGTCACGGGAGCCTCGCCTGCTCCTTTGCCGCCAAGTTCGGCGGTGCAGACTACCTGGGAGTGGCCCACATCAGCGAAGGCATGCTCCTCCGCCAGTACGGCATGGATCTGCCCATCCTGGTACTTGGCCCATGCACTCCTTCTGACTTTGCCTACTTCGTGGAATTCCAGCTGACTGCCGCCATCACGGACATCCGTACCGCCATGGCCTTCGACCAGTTCCTGAAAGAGACGGGCACCACCTGCAAGGCCCACCTGGCCGTAGATACGGGCATGAACCGTTACGGCTTTGACGCCGAGGACTTCAACAACATCCGCGCGGCACTCAGCCTCAAGAACCTGCATTTCGAAGGTATGTTCACCCACCTGGCCACTGCCGACATGCCGGGGAACCCCAAGACCGACATCCAGATCCAGAGATTTACGCGGCTGGTGGATGTACTTGAAGCGGAAGGACTCCGGCCCGCCATCTGCCATTGCAGCAGTTCCGCCGGCACCCTCACCCGCCCCGAAAGCCACTTTGACATGGTGCGTCCGGGGCTTGCCCTCTACGGCTACAACTGCATGGGAGCTGCCCCTTCGCCGTGGCCGATCAAGCCCGTAATGCGAATCAAGTCAACCATCCGCCACATTCACGACGTGAAGCCCGGCGAGACGGTCAGTTATGGCGGCTACTGGATGGCACAACAGCCCACTCGAATCGCCACCGTGGCCATCGGTTACGGCGACGGTTACCTCCGCGGTGGCTACAACAAGGGATTCCTGTTTATCCGTGGGCAGCTCTGCCCCATCCTTGGGCGCGTTTGCATGGACGCCACCATGGTAGATGTAAGCCACATTCCCGACGTGCAGGTTGGCGAGACGGTAGATGTGGTGAACGGCGAACTGGACCACCGCATTTCCATGGAAAGCGTGGCCGACGACCACCACACCATTCCCTACGAATTCACCAGCCGCGTAGCCCGCCGCTTGTACCGCAAGTACTACTGGAAAAACCGTCTGGTGCGCTGGGATTACCTGCGTCAGGAATTCGGCGTCAAGGAATACAAGGAATACCCGCTGCGTTAAAAAGGGCGTAATTTCTATATTTACCCGGGAAAATTTAAGAAGGCACGGATTTTGCGGCTATCTGACGGTGCGAAAACCGTGCCAAAGAGGAAAAGATGAAAGTTTCTTTGAATTGGCTCAGACGTCACGTTGATCTTCCGGAATCTGCGGAAGAAGTTGCAAAGGCCCTCACCTCCATCGGCCTCGAAGTCGAAGGCATGGAAGAACCGGGCAA
>OCVV011232080.1_pt1 | contig 20581 bp, 25 predicted proteins | sample 1539721 | NCBI WGS metagenome assembly OCVV01 (sample SAMN02144230, study PRJEB22623) | gut metagenome | biome: sheep rumen | host: Ovis aries | place: New Zealand
CCGCCCTTTCCTACGTTGATGCCGGGATGGATCTTGGTCCCGCGCTGTCTGTATAAGATATTACCGGCTTTAACGAACTGTCCGTCAGCACGCTTAGCTCCAAGTCTCTTAGACTCGGAATCTCTGCCGTTCTTTGTGGAGCCGACTCCCTTCTTATGTGCAAAAAACTGAAGGTCAAATCTAAGCATCTCCTACACCTCCTTATATTCATGATTAACGAAATCCGGATATTCCCTGCTTATCCCAATGATTCCCGACTCGAAACTCTTAAGTAAGAGCTCTGCGTCATGAGAGGGATCACCTTCTATCATAAATTCCATCAAGGCGCTCTTTTCTTCGAACTTTTGCTTAAAAGCATCCTCACAAAAGCTTTCTATGGAATTCTGCGTATTAACGGCAAGGATCGATATCGCAGCACATACGATGTCTTCGCCCTTATCGGCATATCCCGCATGACCGTCAACCTTAAATCCCTTTATGGTACCGTTAAAATCCTTATATAGGGTTATCCGTGTCATATCACACTCTCTTTAAGCGTTGATCTTATCAATCTTAACCTGTGTGTATGCTTGCCTGTGTCCGTTCTTCTTATGATAGCCGGACTTTCTCTTGTACTTATAAACGATAACCTTCTTGGCCTTGCCCTGCTCTAAAACAGTAGCACTAACCTTTGCGCCGGAAACATCGCTTCCAACCTTAAGGCCGTTATCGCTTATTGCAAGAACATTATCAAACGTAACGGAATCTCCAACCTCAGCATCAAGCTTCTCTACGCGGATTATATCATCCTCGGAAACCTTGTACTGCTTTCCGCCTGTTGCAATAATAGCGTACATAAGGCACCTCCTTATTACTTACTCGCCGGTTTCGGTGTCCGTTTACACGTCCTTATACCTCGCCGAGCGGCATACCATGATATAATAGCAAATACTTAAGTTCTTGTCAATATATTTTGATATTTTAAATCATTCCTCCGGATAAAGTTTTTTGATTATGTTTATAACGGCATATGCCCAGCCGTCACCTTCATCCACGATCGGTATATCATCAAAATCTTTCTGACCTTTTATCGTACGAAGCACTACCTTGTCATCGATATGAAGCGTCTCGGAATATTTCTCCTTAAACATCTTCTCGATCCTTTTGGATGCCTCTTCTTTTCCTTTGACTTTTCGTGCTGTTCCGGTAATGATACCGTTTAGTCTTACCGAATATTTCTTAAAATAATTGCTTATATAATCATATGAATAATAATTTGACGAATATACCCAGATATCATAACCGTTTCTGCTGAGTATATGAAGGAGCGAAGGGATCCCTTTTCTTATCCTCTCCTTGTATATCTTATTAAACGGAAACTTGAGCGGCTTCTCCGCCTCTGTCTTTTTTGGATCGCAGAAAATGACTTCATCAAGATCAAGGGAAACTCTCTTGTCATGATCGGACAGCTTAAGCATATTCTCGATATCAACTTCATGTGTGATATTGATTATATTGACAGGTATCCTTTTAATATCAGTCCGAAGTGCAGCCGCCCATCTGTGATGTCCGTTTAATATCATATAGCCGTCGGGATAGATCTTCTGCACCTGTATCGATTCATCCCATGGATCATCTTTGATCTTTCCTCTGCTCCGAAACTGCGCTTCATATTTGGCAATGATCCCGAAATGCGGACCGACCGTGGGAAAACTGAATTCATCATCAGGATTAGGATGCAGCCTTTTCGGAGACACACTCCTTATTATGGCTCGTTCCAGGATATTAGCCTTTACGGGAACATAAACACCCTCATATTTTTTCACTTCCTTTTTAACGAAGTCGTTCAGTTGGTTATTTGTAAGTGACATAGTATTTCTCCGTTCGTATCATTCGGACTTTTCACGTTCTTTACGTTTTCTTCGGCGCTGCTCCCTGTTGTCCTTTTCGGATTCAAAAACCTCAACAGCCGCATCAGTAAGTTCATCAGACCATACCCTGCCTGAAGATTTCACTTTAGCCCACGGACAAAGCTTTTCATAATCATCATCTAAGACGACGGTATATGGAGGGCCGCAGCGGTCATTCACATCCATATACAGCTTTCTTCCATTTTCTATGATCTTGTACATATCCCAGTCGCTCATCCCGTCTTTTAGAAGATCGAATGCCTCTTTTGAGATCTCGTATAGATTATAATAACCCGGTCCACTTCGCTCTGCGGAACAAAACCCGTTTGTCTCGTCATAGCACGCTTTCCAGCCGTCTCCTTCTTTAAAATGCATGTTTATATCCCCTGCTTTTCATTTCCTTAAGTATTTATCATCCGAACTGTATTCATCACTCACAAAGCGTTCCACGGTCATATGAAGATCATATTTGTCACGAAGCTCGGATATCTGCTTCATCATCGGCGTTGCATGATGTTCATCTATCGCTGCCTGATCAGACCATTGATCGATGAGTAAAACTGTTTCCGGATCATTTATCGGTTGAAAGTACTCATATCGTAAGTTCCCTTTTTCTGCACGTATCTTATCGGCAATACCTGATTCTTCCATCTCTTTTACAAATGCAAGTGCGTTTCCGTTTATTCCCTTGTAGTACAGATTTACAGTTATCATAATACCTCCCCGGCAAAAACATGCGCTTTATACCGTTTAAATACTTCACATGGATATTATCGCGTCAAGGCAATCCATCGTATAAAGATAAACCACCGCCTGACAGCGCGAAGAAAATTCATACGTCTCCAGAAGCTTTCTACACTCTTCCTTGGTGTAGAATGCCGCTCTTATCTCCTCATTATCTCCCGCGTTATCTGAATTAAGTTCCCCTTCAGCCTCTATGAACGCTATCGTATTTTTCATATCCGAAAGGCTGACCGCAGCATATGAAGGCGGAAGGACCTTTATTATCCGCTTTACGTTAAGACCGGTCTCCTCTTTTAATTCCCTCTTAAGGCAATCCTCCATCTCTTCTCCGTCCTCAACACTTCCGGCGCAGAAATTTACGATCGTCTTGTTAACACCCATACGGAATTCCTTTAAAAGGAGCATCTTTCCTTGATAGAATGCGATTATGGATACGCCCTGAGTCTTCTTTCCGAGATCATCGGGAGAAGCTATCTCGCTGCGGCTTACTATCTCAAAAACCTTTTCTTTTCCGGCTTTGTTTTCGTATACAAGCTCATAATTCTTAAGGTATTTTCCGTCCTTTACCTTATTCATCCTTAAAAGCTTCATATATTCCGCACTCCTTTAGCTTTCTTATTAACGGTCTCTCCCGTTTCATCCTGGTTATCTCTACAAGACCGAGCTTAGTTATGTCAACCGCTCTGGCATTGTCATGATCATTTTTAAAGAGCTGTGAAAACATCTCAAGAACTCCGCTTTTTCTGATGGCTTCTGCGTCGACACCCACGAGATCGACAATGATGATCCCGGACATTCCCGATGCCGTGATAAGCGGAGCTATCCTTGATACCGCTTCCTTATTTGTTATTTCTATAAGCTCATTTTTTGAGACCTTTCCTTCGTTCTTTCCTGTATTTACATCTATGACCGTCATAGCCTCGGTCTCATCTATAACAAGGAATCCCCCGGACTTAAGCCATATACGTTTTGATATGATCTCGGATACCTGTTTCTTAAGATTATATAAAGCCTTAAGAGGATAATCATCACTGTAATATACGCACTTATCCGATATCCCGGAAGGAAGAAGTGATGTTATGAGCGTATATGTATCAGGATCGTCCGTAATGATCTTTTCTGTATCCGAAATATCAAGAACGGCAAGATTCTTTCTGACAAACCCCGATCCTTCGTAAAGACGGGAAAACGCAGTCCGCTTATCGCTGTAATCCCTTATATCCTTAAGTTTATGACAAAGTTCATCAAACTCACATATAATACGCGTTCTGTCATCTGCATCATTAAGATCCAGCGAACCTGCAAGATTCCTGACAACGCACGTGACATTGTTTTCTTTTATCTTTTCATTTAATAGTTCTTTGAATGGAGCTTTTATATCTTCTTCAAGCTTTCCGGAATATTTAATGCCGCATCCGTTATCTGATACAACGATATACATTCCCGCAAGCGTTATATCCCTGCTTAAGACTGCATCCTTTGTTTTGACTTTATCCTTTATGACTGTTACCGGAAGAAGCATCCCGGCCTTATATTCATCGATCTCACTCTTATTTACGGAAAGAAATCCTGTTACACCTTCCTTATATTCCACAAAACATGCAGAAAGATTCTTTGAAACATTACGGATCTTTCCGAGATATACATTGCCGACTTCTATATCTCCGATCGAAGCTTTCTTTGCATTAAGGATCGCCCGGTTATCCGATCTTTCGTCGCCTGCTTTTTCGCCTTTTGCTTTATCATCCTTTACCTTTTCCGCATCGGCATTATAAAGGATCTTTCCATCGGTAACAAAAAAGCAGATAACGTCATCTGATTTTGTAAAAATGGCAGTTTTCCCCATGACATCACCCCGGACATTCACTTATAGCTTTACCGCATGCGATGATAATAGCAACGATCGCAGCGATCGCTATTACGATAAATGAGATATAAACCCACATCAGGACCTTACCGAATATGCTTTTACTGTATCTGACCCTGACATAGATCATAAGGACCCAGGCTGCTATCCACGATATCGAACCGATACCGGTTATAATATTATAAAGAAAATCCACTGCACCCGACGATCCCGATACAGTCGAGAACGCATTTGCCAAACCTGCAGATACTCCCGAACCAACAACAGGAATAAAGAAATAGCAAGCAAGCGAAATAATGCACAGCAGGTTGGCCTTTTTCCTGTCCTCATCCGTAAAAACATTCGGATCATTTTGCCTGTAAGGCGCAGTATTCTGTACATGTGGAGGAACGCCCTGTCCGTAGGGCGGAACGTTTTGTCCATAGGGAGGTACGCCCTGCCCGTAAGGAGGAACGCTATGTCCATAGGACGGCACACCTTCTCCAAAGGAAGGGAAAGTATTATCCGCATAAGTCGGAACATCTCCGGGATCATAGACAGGTAAACTGTTATCTGCCGATCCTCCGGCCACTATATTTAAATCGTTTATATCATTTGGATCCATTATGATCCTCCCCGGTTTTTATTTTTATCACGATAATAATGATCACGGATATCGATCCTATGATCATGGCGCTCAACTTATTTGCAGACATCAAAAAGCCGTTTCCGCCCTCGCGAAGCACATCAAAAAGACATTTAAACAAAATACATAAGATCAGTGTTATGATCGCCGCATTAAGTTTGTCATTATATTTTAAAAATAAAGTTACCCCGATCACAAAGATAAGTATAAAGCATATACTCTCCGATAGCTGGACGGGAAAAAGCTGCGTGTTTAAAGGGGCCGAGATGCTCTCCGGCCCCCTGTATGTTACAGAAAACGGGCCACTGTATCTTATACCGTAGCAGCACCCTGAAAAATGGCACGCGATTTTGGATAAGCCATACATAAGCGGAGCTGTAACTATCCACGCACTTACGGATTCCCTCACCACATCCTTATGGATAAAAGCGGATAAGAGCGCTCCCGCTAAAACTCCGAATGCTCCGAAAGCACCGATAAAGCCGACCCTGTCAGGCTGCCCGTAAAGCATAAATGAAAGCGTAAACGAAAAGGTGAGGATACATACAAATACTAAAAGCGCAGTATATATGACCGTAGCCTTCTTTGCTCCCGCCTTTTTCATCAAAAAACAGGCAACCGCGATCCCGATAAGGATCGATGATAAAACTATGGGCGAATATATCGAATGCTCTGATACGGGGACATATATCCTCATTTTGGCTACTTCTTCATCAGTTCATTTACCCTTGCCTGAACCTGGGCATAATCATAACCGGCCTCCGCCAGCTTCTTCTTTCTTTCTTCTCCGTTTCCGTAATTTCCCCTTATTACTTCTTTTGCGATCTCATCAAGAGATTTATCCGGAATGTTTTTTGCCGCGTTAAGTTTTGACTGCATGATGTTGTTTATTCCTGACATATAACCCTCCTTCTGTCGGAAATATCCGACTACACAATTTATATTATTTTATCATACTTTCATGATATGAGCCACAGCAAAAAAATGGCCCGGGCAAAACCCGGACCATTAAGTATTTTTTATTTAAGATCTTTTATAAGATCAGGCTTCAGCCTTCTTTGCGCCCTGCTTCTTGAAGGTCTGAACACCCTCAACTACAAGGATAACGGCAAGAACTGCCATTGCAAGAGCAAATACGAGCTGGAAGTAATCTCCCCAGGCTGCAGTACCGTCGGGAACAAGGCCCAGGATAAGTTTGCACTTGTTGATTATTGTGATAACAAGGCTTGTAAGTGTAGCTGCAAGCATGAAGACCATGGGAACAAAGAACATCTTGTTGTTCTTTCCTACTTCACCGAGCCATGCGCATACCGCAAGAAGTGCGATACCTGCAAGGAGCTGGTTAGCAGCACCGAAAAGTCCCCAGATAGCCGCAAGCTTAAGACCACCTAATACGCAGCCGATAACAACCATGAATGTTGTACCGAATAAAGGATGAGCAAGTACCTTGCGGGCACCCTTTGCGTCCTTCCATGTAGCCTCGTCTTCATTTAAGAAGAGCTCGGAGAACATGAAACGGGAAAGTCTTGTACCTGTATCAAGAGAGGTAAGAGCAAATACCGAAACAGCAAGTGTAAGAAGTGCTGCGATGGTATTGTACATCGTGGTTCCCTCTGCGCCGAACATAATAGCGATACCGCCACCGAAAGCTGCGGAAGGTGAACCGAACTCTCCTGCTGTATATTTGGAATAAACCATACCTACTGCAATAAGGGATACTACACCGAGGGCAGACTCAATGAGCATGGAACCGTAACCGATAGGCTTGGCGTCCTTCTCATTCTTTAACTGCTTACTGGATGTACCTGTGGAGATAAGGCTGTGGAAACCGGAGCATGCGCCGCAGGCAACTGTGATAAACAGTGCGGGGAACATTGTACCGATGCTTGTCTTCCATCCTGTAGCAACAGGCATATCAAACTGAGCATTACCTGTGAAAGCGTTTGTTACGATACCGATAACGGCAAGTGCCATCATTGCGTAAAGTAAGAAGCTTGAAAGGTAATCACGGGGCTGTAATAAGATCCATACCGGAACTAAGGATGCAACAACGATATAGATGCCAATGAAAACGATCCATGCGGTACGGCCCATAACAAAACCGCATTTAAGACCGATCACGGTAATGATAACGATACCGATGACACCTGCTATGGAAGCAGGTAAGGTCTTAACATTTAACTTGTTGGTAACATAACCGTAAACAACAGCAAGAAGTATGAAAAGTAATGAGATCATAGCAGTTGTCTGGTTATTGGTAGGATTTGCCGTAAATCCGAAGCCGCCTTCCTCGGTAAAGAAAGTACCGGCAACAACGTTTACGAAAGATGCGATAACAAGGATGAGCACGAGTAATGCAAAGATGATGAATAACTTCTTTGCTCTCTTACCCATGGTATCGTTTATTATCTCACCAAGAGATTTTCCGTCATGACGGATGGAGGCAAATAAAGAACCGAAGTCCTGTAAACCGCCGAAGAAAATGCCACCTATAACACACCACAAAAATACGGGAAGCCATCCGAATACGGAAGCCTGGATAGGTCCGTTGATAGGACCCGCACCCGCGATGGATGAAAAATGGTGTCCCATAAGGACAGCAGGCGGTGCGGCAACATAGTCAACGCCGTCTTCTTTCTCGATCGCAGGAGTTTTTCTTGTAGGGTCGATCCCCCACTGCTTTGCAAGCCATGAGCCGTATGTAACATAACCGACAACAAGACATACAATTGCAGCTAAAATGATAAGTAATGCAGTCATTTTTTCTCTCCTTTTTGATTTTATATTGACATTCAGTCTTTTCTGAACACCTGTTGAACGAAGTCTTTCATGATCTTACCCCGGCGGTTAGTTAGGATAGTTTCACTTCCGGCTTCGATTACAACCATAAAATAATTACTGTATCCGAAGAGTCCGAATCTGTAATTCTTCGAATGCTTGAAACTGTTGATATTTGCCTTAACATCATCAGCAATCTTATCACAGACAACTACTAAAACTACATCGGTATTTTTATGATCAGCTGACGGCTTTACCCGGGACACTCCTTCTTCCCAGGCTTTTTCATCCAGATCCGTAAGCTCAGTTAATCCTATCTCATCTCTTAATGCAAAAAACACATGCTCATAGGAATCCACATCAGCGATCTTGGCTTTTTTAACAAGAACGTACTTTTCCGCTTCGTTTGCAAAGTAAGCTTCAGCATCAAACGGCGAAACAACATCTTCTTTTTTGATGTTATAATATGCGGAATACGTATCTATAAGGTCATCAAATACGGCTTCCTTTGTCATGGCGCTTTCCACTCCGTATTAGGTGCGACAGTCTTTATCTCATCCATCAGCATCCTTGCCGCTTTGGCCCCGGGAAGCTGGACTTCCATGACTTCTTCTCCGCCCGAATTTATGACAAGATATTCTATCTTAAGCTCACCGTTTTCGCAGCACATCATCGCATTTACCTTGCGAACGCGCCTGAATATCCTCTCGGCATCCTCATAAGCTATGAAATATACCGAAATACCCTTTTTTACAAACAAATGCTTATCTCCCACAACCGTAACTCCATAGCTGTGAGAACTCTTATATTCAGCTGTAAGATCTGCGTCCGAGACCTTGCTTTTATCCTTCAGATTACAAAATTTCATACTGACAATTTTATCACTCTAATCGTAAATCCGCAAGTAATTTCTCAAAATATTGTGGTATCGGAGCCTTTATATCCACAATCTCTCCCGTCACGGGATGGGGAAACCGAAGGGAATAAGCATGGAGGCACTGACCTGACGTTTTTATCTTTGTATCAACTCCGCCGTAGGTCTCATCCCCCAGCACGGGATGGCCTATCGATGCCATATGAACCCTTATCTGATGGGTCCTTCCGGTCTCAAGGCGGCATGCTATATAAGTATAGCCTCTGAGTTTTTCGATGACTCTGTAATGCGTAACGGCGCTTTTCCCGTTTTTGTGATTTATTGCCATCTTAAGCCTGTTACGCTCATCTCTTCCTATTGGCGCATCTATCGTACCTTCTTCATCCTTAAGATAACCTTTTACTATCGCACGGTATTCTCTTTCGATACTGTGCTCTTTTAACATGTCGGCTATCTTATTATGAGCCCTTTCCGTTTTACAGACAATAAGTGACCCCGTAGTATCCTTATCTATCCTGTGGACTATCCCCGGCCTTAAGACTCCGTTTATACCGGATAAATTTCCTTTACAATGATATAAAAGACCATTTACGAGTGTCCCGCTAAAATGCCCGGCCGAAGGATGCACGACCATATCCTTGGGCTTATCGACGATAAGGATATCATCATCTTCATAAAGGATCGAAAGGTTTAAGTCTTCCGGCTCTATCTTAAGCTCTTCATCGGGCGGGATCTCCATCGTTATCTTCTTATCCGCCTCAACCTGATATCCGGGCTTACTTATCACGGATGAATCAACGTTTACCTTTCCGTCCCTGATAAGAGCAGCGATCCTTGACCTCGACATATCGGTAAAATATGACGAAAGCACCTTATCTATGCGGCATCCCGCATCATCTTCAGTTGTTATTATCTCCGTTGTTTTCATCTGCTTCTTTTTTTCTTTTAAGGAAACCCAGATCCTCATCTTTTTTAAAGAACAGCATATCGATGATAAGTAAAGCCGTTCCCACCGTGATATAGATATCAGCCACATTAAATATGGCAAAATCTATGATCTTAATGTAGAAGAAATCTATAACGTAGTTTTGTACCATCCTGTCGATCATGTTGCCGATACCGCCGGATAAGATAAGACATAAACATATTTTCATAAGAAGATACTTCTTTTCTTCCGGTATCCTGAACAGGACATAGATGACAACTGTCGCCATAAGGATGGCTATTATAAAAAAGAACCACATCTGACCTTTTAACATTCCAAAAGCCGCACCCGTGTTTTCAAGATACAAAAGCCATAAAAGATCTCCGAATACAGGGAAACCTTCGGGTCTTTTTGTAAGAAGGACGGTCTGAGCCAGAAATTTGGTATATCTGTCAAAGACGATCAGTATTATGCAAAATATCGTAAAGATAAGGATCTTTTTAAAATTTTTCATTTCTGTTTCCTTTGATAATGGAACATTGCCATTTTTTTATTTCATGCGTATAATAACATAGTACAGATAATCACACATAAGGAGGAGCGATCATGAGTCTGCCCACAGATGGATTTATAAACGAAGATAGCCTTGAAAAGATAAACGGAGGCGCAAATAACACTATAAAATATACTGACAAGGCATTACACTGCCCTTTATGCCAAAAAACCCAGAAATTCATCCTTCATTCCGGTGGCAGGGCACAATGTCCGACTCCACATTGTAGATATCAGACCGAGGCCTAGTTCCTCACTCTTTCATATCATCTTCCGTAAAATGAATCTCATTTAAAGCCGCGCGCATTTCTTCATCGGTGACAGTCTCATCGATGAATGCTTCGCCGGCTTTTTTTAACAGTACAAACTTTACTCCGCCGTTTATGGCTTTCTTGTCATTCTTTGTCAGCTTTATGACTTCATCGACATCAATATCATCTACCGTTATAGGAAGGAAGAACGGGACCATCATATCCCTGATCTCATAATATTCATCATCACTTATTAATTTTCTTTCCTTTGATATAAAAGCAGCACATATCGTTCCGAGCGCCACACATTCACCGTGAAGCATCTCAAAATTCTTGTACTTTTCTATTGCATGTCCTAAGGTATGTCCTAAATTAAGAAGCGCTCTCTCTCCTTTTTCGTAAGGATCGTTTTCAACGATATTTCTCTTTATATCGCAGCATTTATATATCACATTTTGGATGACTTCAGGATCAAGGTCATGTATCTCGTAGAGTTTATCCAGGATATAAACATAGAATTTCTCATCCGCAAGTAGCGCATCTTTTAACACTTCCGCCATTCCCGAATAGAACTGTCTTTTGGAAAGTGTCGATAATACCGAAAGGTTCATATAAACGAGTCTGGGCATCTTAAATGCTCCGACCATATTCTTATAGCCTTTAAAATCAACACCGGTCTTTCCGCCTATTGAAGAATCAACCTGGGCAAGAAGCGATGTGGGGATCTGAATAAAATCGATACCGCGAAGATAGCTTGCAGCAACAAATCCGGTCATATCGCCGGTAACGCCGCCGCCTAAAGCTATAAGGATGTCACGTCTGTTGAATCTGTTTAAGATAAGAAATTCATATATATCCTGAACAGTCTCAAGATTCTTATTTGACTCACCTTCCTTAAACGCATAAGTATACACACTAAGGCCTGCATCTTTAAGACATTTTTCCACGGCATCACCATGATGCTCTTTTACGTTCGAGTCTGTTATTATCGCAAACTTCCTGCTTTCCGCATCAGAAAAAACCGCTTTGATCTCACCTGCAAGATCATCAAAATCATTTCTGAAAACAATATCGTAATCCTTCCCGTCGGGAACCGTTATCTTCATCCTGTCTTTTTTCATTTTATTCTCCCATCTTAGTATTATCGCTAAATGTCTTTTTTGTTGAGCATATATCCGACAGCAGCTCCGATGACTCCGCCGATTATATGGGAAAGATTGGAAATATTGTCCCTTACCGCGATCCCCGATATCACCTGTCCGCCAAGATATATGACAGCGACTATGATAAAGGTAAGCGGTATCTCCCCTTCCTTAAAGCTCGTAAATGACGTCATTAATATAAATGCAAATACCACACCGCTTGCCCCGCAGAGCATGATGTTCGGAAACAGTATGTAATTGATAAGCCCCGTGACCAGTCCTGTTATGCAGATGATCTCAAGAAGTGTGGCCGATCCGTACTTTTCCTCAAGCATCGGTCCGATAAGCAGGATAAAAGACATATTGCCGATATAATGCTCTAAGCCCGCATGTCCAAGTACATGCGTAAAGAACCTCAGCCAGGTCATCGGATTAAAGATACTCGAATGATAAGTCGAAAACAGTCTGTCAGTGATCCAGCCTCCCGATATGAAACCGAGTATTAAAGCTGTCAGGCTCAGAAACACAAAGCCTAAGATCACAGGGGAATTAAATGTGATCTTTAATCTTTTATTCTCTTTCATTTTTATCTCCGTCAAACGATGATGTTATATATCATAGCGCTCACGATAAAGATCTGCGCCTCTTTTTAATCTTAAAAGTCCGTCATTGACAAGCTCTCTCGGGGCTGCAACGTTCATGCGAAGAAAGCCTTTTCCCGATATTCCGTAGGCCTTTCCTTCTGTTATCCAAAGTCCCGTCTCATCCCGGAGGAATTTATGAAAAGGCGGTACTTCTTTATTATGCACACATAAGCTTCTTGCATCAAGCCAGCACAGATATGTAGCCTTTCCGGATCTGTCAATAATACCAATATCCGAAGAATTTATAAAATCCCTGACCATTCTCTTATTTTCACCTATATATAAAAGCAGTTCATTAAGCCACTCTTCTCCCTTTTCGTAGGCAGCAATGGTGGATACCATCGCAAAAGCTCCGGGCTCGGCGACCTCATCGGTATTAAGTGCGCGCCTGACCTTATAGTAAAGCTTTCTGTTTTCCGTATATACGGCAGCGCTGCAAAGACCCGCTAAGTTAAAAGTCTTTGAAGGAGCGATACAGGTGATGCTTATCTGTCTGTTTATATCATTTACGGATGCAAACGGTGTATAGGAAAGACCGTCTGTAACAAGATCGCAGTGGATCTCATCGCTTATGACGATGACTCCGTTTTCATGGCAGATCTCTCCGACCCGTTTCAGCACTTCCTTATCCCATATCGTACCCGTTGGATTCTGAGGATTACAGAAAAGCAGCATTGCAGCCTGAGGATCCTCACATGCCTTTGTAAGAGCATCAAAGTCTATTTCAAAACTGACTTCATCGCCCATTTTGTTTTCAACAAGCGGACATTCCACGGGGACTCTTCCGTTATTCTTTACGCTGTTAAAAAATATGTTATATGTAGGTGTTATTATGATAACTTTTTCTGCGGGAGTGGTCAGCTTCCTTACCATCGATGAGATCGCGGGAATAACTCCGGTACAGTAGATAAGACTTTTTTCATCCATCTTAAAGTCATATCTTCTTTCCCACCAGTTCGTATATGCCCTTGCCCACTCATCGGGAATTATTGAATATCCGAATACCCCGTGCCTTGCGCGATTTATTATGGCCTCGGTTATCTCGGGAGCACTCTTAAAATCCATATCGGCGACCCACATGGGTAGCTCTCCGTCTTTGACATCCCACTTTAAGCTGTATGTACCGCTCCTGTCAGTTACAGAATCAAAATCATATTTTCCCATATAAAACCTTTCGACCATCTCACTCTTCGGGGATGATCCCGTCAAATTCACTTAATCTTATATTTACTTTCGCCTCGATAATTATCTTTTCCGGATCGATCTTTGAAGGATCCAAAATAAGCTTTTCTATTCTTTCTGCGCTTATCTTCCCGGAGAGCGGATTTATCACACTAATAAGACTGTCTTTTATATCTGCGGATACGGATGAATATTCAAAACAAAGGCTGCTTCCTGCCATAAAGCAGTCTTCGACTTTTAAATTCTTTACATAGCAAAGTCCCTGAAGACTCTTTATCCTGCAGTTTATAAAAGTGATATTTTCGGAATTCCATGCAAGATATTCGCCGACTATCTCAGAGTTTCTTACAACTACATTTTTGCAGTTCCAGAAACAATCCTTTGATATCAGCTTTGAATCATCTATCTCAATATTTTCGCATCCGTCAAAGCAGTAATTGCCGTTAACGGTAAGATGATCCGCCTTTACATTTTTACAGTTCATCGCGAAATAATCGCCGTTTATGCTCACATTCTTAAGATATACATCTTCGCAGTGCCAGAGCGTCTCTTTGGCATCCGGGATAGAGATATCCTTAAGCTTAAGTCCTTTTAATCTTCGAAATTCCTTTGGCGCACGTATATCACAATCTGTAAATTCCAGGTTTTCCCCGTACCAGATCCCGGCTCTTGCACCCTCTCCGAAATATGTGCCCTCAACCCTGATATCTTTTGAATACCAGAGCGGATACTTCCACAGAAACTTTCCGCCTTCTACGATGATATCCTTAACTTCCTTAAGCGGCGATTCGCCTTTGTCAAATTCGCAATCCTTAACGATCAGATGCTCTCTTCCGAACAAAGGGCGCTCCGAAAAAAATCTTTCACCCGATATAACCGTCCTGTCCTTTTTTTGATCCGATACTATGTTTTTCATTTTGTCTCTCCGATGTAAGTCTGAATATATATATAAGGGAAATAAACCATCCCGTTAAATAAAATGCAAAATAATACATAAAGAACATCGCAGGCGCCGTAAGGAATAAAAGAAAGAGCTGCACGGCAACCGTAAATATCATATAGGAGTATAACCCATCTTTCTTAAAAAGTGAAATGATAAAAAGTATAAATCCCAGGATAATAAGAGGGATGCAGTTATAAAAAACCGGATAATACCAAAATGTCCGCGTATTTTCATTATCATAATGCCTTGCCAAAAGAAGGTCTATGACCTTTGACCGAAGTAACGGAGCAAAAGGCTTTGAAAAATAATAATCGGCGCCGTAATCTCTTCCGTAGTAGCTAAGCGTATATATCGTTTCGGCTTCGGGCGCTGTAGGATGATTTATCTCATCTTTATACATCCCGTTTGTATGGGCAAATGTCAGCCATCTGTATTTAAAGAACGAATCAAGATTATTTAAGATAAGATCATAGGAAGCGCTCATAAAGCTGTTTAACTGTTCCGGCGGCAGTTCATCCGGGATATCCCAGAACTGACTGATATTTCGTACGGAAGCATGTGTCACATAAGCTTTAACATCCACAAGTTCATTTATGGCCATTATATCATCATAGGCGTGTTCACCCCTTATCTCCTCCTGATGAAGGATGTTTGATACCGGGTTTAGAACAAGTGAAATCGGATATTTATTGCTCTTTCCGTTTGCTATCTTATTCGGAATATTAAAGACAAGGAAAAATGAAACGCAAAGCCCCAAAAGAATGAGCGCACTCTTATATTTTTTCTTTCTTTCCCGTTTCTTTGCAAAGAGTATAAAAAACTCGGGCAAAAGTATGATCAGATAAAAAAGCTCGCTTCTTAAAGCAATGGCAAGTGCCGTAAATACTGCGATCTTTATGATATTACATAAGACATTCCCATCTTCATCATAATAATATGAAAGCGTCCCCATAACTGCGGCAAGGAAACACCATCCTGCCAGGGATGCACGAAGCGTAAAGAGCGATGCGTCTATTATGGGCAAAAGAAATAACACAAGCCTGAGAATGAGGATCGCATATTTTTTATCTGATAAGAACGGGATCTTTTTAAGCCCCGAAAATACATATGAATAAATGAGCGAGATAATAAATATCTGCATAAACGGTATGGTAAAAAGGGACGGGAAAAAGCTTAACGATGCTATATAAAAAAAGCTCGTGATACCGCCCTGAGCCGGAGATAATCCGTAATCCTTAACGGCATTTAAAACATAAAACTCATCGCCCTTAAATATACCGGGGAAAACAAGCATCAATATGATAAAAAGCGGGATAAAACATATGGCAAATTCCTTTACTTTCGAAGTCTCTTTATCTTTTATGCAAAAAACCGCCCTAATGCACACAAACCAGAACGCAGCGCCAAACAAAAAAGAAAAGCATGCAGCAAGGAAATAAACTGCATTATTATCTGCGGGGATATTAAATATGTTCCGTTTTTGCGCAGACAAAAGAAACGACTGCACCGCATAGAGCGCAGTCGCTGCAACTAATGATATCAGATTGTTACGCGCCTTTTCATTCATTTACCGATCATAATATCTGTGCCTGTACTGCCGTAAGTGCGACTACTCCGACTATATCCTCCCATGAGCATCCCCTGGAAAGATCGTTTACCGGTTTAGCGATACCCTGAAGCATCGGGCCGTAGGCCTCAGCCTTTCCGAGCCTTTGTACAAGCTTATAGGAGATGTTACCGCAGTCTAAGTTGGGGAAGATAAGGACATTTGCCTTACCTGCAACTTCACTTCCGGGAGCTTTGCTCTTGGCAATATGCGGAACAAGTGCGGCATCGGCCTGAAGCTCTCCGTCTATGCAGAGATTGGGATATAATTCCTTTGCTATCCTCGTAGCCTCTATTACCTTATCTACAAGAGGATGCTTTGCACTGCCCTTCGTGGAATGTGAAAGCATTGCTATGACAGGCTTTGAACCAATAAGACTCTTAAAGCTCTTGGCACTTGTCTCAGCTATATCGGCAAGCTCTTCCGCACTCGGATCCTGGTTAAGTCCGCAATCGGCAAAAAGAAATGTTCCGTTATCACCGTATTCGCAGTCGGGTACATCTAAGATAAAGAATCCCGAAACGAGCTTGATACCGGGAGCCGTTTTTAATATCTGAAGAGCGGGACGGAGCGTATCAGCGGTCGGATGGCAGGCACCGGCCACCATTCCGTCGGCATCATTGGCCTTAACCATCATGACTCCGTAGGTTATATAATCCTTTGAAAGGATATCCCTTGCCTTTTCGGGCGTCATCCCCTTGTTCTTTCTTGTCTCATATAAAAGATCCGCATATTCTTCGAATTTAGGCGAAGTCTCGGGATCTTCAACCGTAACGCCGTCGAGCTCTACTTCAAGCCATCTCGCACCATCCATGATCTTTTCTTTATTTCCGACCATGATAAGATCCGCAATGCCTTCTTCTATGATATGAGATGCCGCGATCAGCGTCCTTTTATCGTTTGTTTCCGGCAGGACGATAGTCTTTCTGTCACCCTTTGCCTTTTCCTTTATAAGATCGATGTAAGCCATGCTTCCCTCCTTATACCTTTACAACTTCTCTCCTGTATTCATCAAATAATCCGCCTCCGTATTTCGCATCAACAAGACATTCATACACGTGCGAAGCATAAATATCCTGTTCAAACATGCGCATCCCGAGGGGATATAATACGTTCTTAGCCTCCGAGACCTTTGTGATCATTGGTATCGAAGTGTTTTTCTTTATTGCAGTAAGCAGCTCCTTTGAGCTTTCTTTAAATCCGAGGACCCTTGCATAATAAGAGATCCCGTTATCCATATATTCGCTTACTTCATCAGCAAATACATCTAAAAGGATATGGCAGAGTATCCTGCTTATACGGGCATAGGTCACATCCTTTGTCTTCATCGCATTACAGAATTCTTCATACTCTTCCATCATGAAGCTTCCCTTTGCCAGGCGGTCGGAAAGATCACCCGTAACATCGAGATATCTTGTATAACCCTTCTTTTGCTCTCTTATGAGTTTGAATTTGATAAGTGATGTAAAATCCACCGCAAAGATCGGGAATATCTTATGGAAATGCTTTTCAAGTATCTCGTATGTCGTCATGGGGACCTGAGCTTTGATCCTCGTCAGATCATCCTGAAGTGAAAGAGACTCCCTTATTGCGATCGCGGAGCTTACATTCTCCGAAAGGCGGTATGAATGGTAATCGCTTCCTATCCTCATATGGGTATAAGGCTTTATCTTATAGCCTCTTCTGATGATGGATTTGATATATTCTATACCCAGGATATTATTGGGACTTCCAAGGACATTTGAATAAGCCGAAAAGCCGTTCATGGTCTGCGAAAGAGCCTGCGACCTGGCTACGGGAAATGAATTCCCGGCCTTTAATTTCTGCTTTAAGACTTCCTTATATTCGGATGATTCACTCGCTAAGGTCGCAGCGACATTACTTAAAATATCTATATCACCGCACTCACTCCCAAAACATAAACTGTCCACAACGCCTAAGTTCTCAAGAGTGGATAAAGCTCCGGCCGAGTAATACTCTGCGCTTGCGGTGGCATAACAGGTGGGGATCTCTATGACAAGATCGGCTCCGCCCATAAGAGCCATCCGCGCTCTCTCATATTTATCGATTATCGCGGGAACGCCACGCTGCATGAAATTACCGCTTAATACCACAACGATAAAATCGGCGCCGGTGATCTCCCGCGCCTTTTTTATCTGGTGCTCATGTCCATTGTGAAACGGATTGTATTCCGCAACTATTCCCGTTACTTTCATTTTTCCCCTGAAACTCATGCAGGCAGAAGCCTGTTTAATATAAAATATAATAACACTTATTTCGAAATAATACAAATCAGTTTTTGAACGAATGTATCGGTGCCGGTATCCTTCCGGGTCTGTTTACAAAATCATCGCATGAGAATGTGTTTACGGGCATGATCGGAGCATATCCCAAAAGACCGCCGAATTCCACAGTCTCGCCCACACCCTTACCTATAACGGGAATGATACGGACCGCCGTAGTCTTCTGATTGACCATTCCTATCGCAAGCTCATCGGCAATGATGCCCGATATCGTGGTCTCTTTCGTATCTCCGGGGATCGCTATCATATCAAGACCCACACTGCATACGCATGTCATTGCTTCAAGCTTTTCTATCGTAAGAGCGCCGGCATTTACGGCATCTATCATACCCTGATCTTCGCTTACGGGAATGAACGCACCGCTTAATCCACCGACATAGGAAGATGCCATTACGCCGCCCTTTTTAACCTGATCGTTTAAGAGCGCAAGAGCCGCCGTTGTGCCCGGAGCACCGGGATGCTCAAGGCCTATCTCTTTTAATATATCAGCAACAGAATCTCCTATTGCGGGAGTAGGCGCTAAGGAAAGATCCACGATACCGAACGGAACATTAAGCATCTTAGATGCTTCCTTTGCAACAAGCTGACCTACTCTTGTAACCTTAAATGCGGTCTTCTTTATCGTCTCGCATAATACTTCAAAACTCTCTCCCCTTACTTTCTTAAGGGCAGTATTTACAACACCGGGACCGGATACTCCGACATTTATGATCGCATCGGCCTCCGTTACACCGTGAAAAGCGCCGGCCATAAAGGGATTATCATCGGGAGCATTGCAAAATACTACAAGCTTGGCACATCCTAAGGAAGAATCCTCTTTTGTGGCTATGGCTGTATCCTTTATGATCTTTCCCATGAGCCTTACGGCATCCATGTTTATACCGGTCTTCGTGGAACCTAAGTTAATGCTTGAGCAGATATTCTTTGTAATTGCCATTGCCTCGGGTATTGACCTTATCAGCATCTCGTCCGCTTTTGTCATGCCTTTTGCGACAAGCGCGGAATATCCGCCAAGGAAATTAACACCAACTTCATGGGCCGCCTTATCAAGTGTCTTAGCGATCGAAGCAAAATCCTCGGGACCTTTGCATGCACTTGCACCGATAAGTGCGATCGGAGTAACGGATATCCTTTTGTTTACGATGGGAATACCGAATTCCTTCTCGATCTCTTCACCGGTTTTAACAAGGTCTTTGGCGACCGTGGTGATCTTTTTATAGATATTGTCATTAAGGACGTTAAGATCGGAATCTATGCAGTCCAAAAGACTGATGCCCAGGGTTATCGTGCGGACATCTAAATTTTCCTTTTCTATCATTTCATTGGTCTCTGCGACCTCACGAAAGGTTATCATCTTTTTGGGGACTCCTTAAAAAAATTTTATTCGCAAATCGCGCTTACTTGCTCATGCTTGTGCATTTAAATTACGCGTATGATACGGATTGCTCCGTTTCACTCTCGCAATCCTGCGGAGCATTCGCAAATCGCGCTGCGCGCTTACTTGCTCATGCACCGCGGCGCTCGCCAAGGTCAGATGACCCAATGTGCAAGCACATGGTCATCTGACTTTTGCGAGCTATCATACGCGGTGCATCATTTCGAATATGTCTTCTCTCTGGCAGTGGATGTCGACGCCGATGCCTTTTCCGATCTCCTTTAAGTCGTCGGATAAGGCGTCAAATTCGTTACCTACATTTGTTACATCCACTATCATCATCATATTAAAATAATCCTGAACGATAGTCTGGGATATATCAAGGATATTGATCTTTTTATCCGCAAGGTAAGTGCAGACCTTTGCGATGATACCTACGGTATCCTTACCTAAAACGGTGATCACGGCTTTTTTCATGATTTTCTTTCTCCTCTTCTGTCGTGTGTTTTATAATATTCCCTTTTATTATCATACATCATCTTATCGATAGTTTTCAGGCAGGTTTCCGAATCGCTTTTGGAAAAATCAAATATATCTCCGCCCATGGAAACCGAAAGCTGATAAGGTTTGTTATATCCCGTATTATATGCATCAAGTCCGACATTTATCTTTCTTTCGAGCTCTTCGATGATATTTTCGGAAAAATCATTTACTATAACGATGAACTCATCTCCTGCAAATCTTATTACAACGCCGTCGTTTTTGACTACATTTGAAAGTATACCGGCTATCGCAACAAGGGCCCTGTCTCCTTCAGCATGTGAATAATTGTCGTTTATCTGCTTAAAGCCGTTCATATCGAGCATGACGGCTGCGATCTT
>OCVV011258710.1_pt1 | contig 20581 bp, 44 predicted proteins | sample 1539721 | NCBI WGS metagenome assembly OCVV01 (sample SAMN02144230, study PRJEB22623) | gut metagenome | biome: sheep rumen | host: Ovis aries | place: New Zealand
ATACACTTATTGATATAAATCAACCATAATTATATATATACATATTATATAATAATATATAATACAATTGTAAAAAAGTGTTTATAAATATAGAATAATATTAAAAAACAAAAGATTTTGCCTAAAATATTTGGAGGTATCAAAAAATTATCATACCTTTGCACCAGTATTAACAAATAAAACATTTTAAGATATGGAAAAGAGATATTTAGTAATTAAGGACAAACTTACGAGAATAGTAGTTAAAAAGTGGTTCTTTGATTTGTCTATCTTGGATTACGTTATCAACGAAAAGGCACAAATCTTATTTGATGACTTTTGTAGCGTTAATGATATAGACGCCACCAAGTTTTTTTGGGAGATTACAAAATAACATTATAACAATATAGTATTAACTTTTAAACATTTACGATTATGGCAATTTTTAGTATTTCATCCAAAGAGTTTTCAAGCGTTACAACAAGCGCAAAGAAAGAGTTAAAAGGCGTGTTCAAAAATCCGTTTGTAGTGTGTAACTTGCTAAATAAGGCTGCAAAGGGCGATTTTGAGAAAGTCGCGGGTGTTGATGGCGTTACGCGTGATAATCTTGCAAAGGTGGCAAAGGTGCTCAAAAGTGCACATGGTGGGCGTTATGCTTTCGAATTTAACTACCTTTTAAGCGATAGCGACCTATACCGCAAAGATAGCAAAGGACGTTTGTGCGCGGTTGCAACATGCAAAAGTGTGCCCGTTTACGGCTATGATTTGGTAAACATTATACCCGCGACCGAAAAGGCGTGCGCAAAGTTTATCTATTTGCGCCCTATTTCGTGCTCAATTAGCGCTATTTTTAGCGCTTTCGCAAAGGTGGCAAAGGTAGAAATAAAGACCACCGAAAAGGAAAACGAAAAGGCAGAAAAGGCGGCTAAAAAGGCGGAAAAGGAAAACGAAAAGGCTTATAAAATAGCCCAAAAAGGTCTTATATCTGATTTTAACGCTGGCAAAATCACGGAGGTGCAATTTGCTGAAAAGTTAACCGAAATTAAGGCTAAATTTGGCAAGTAATCGCCATAGGGTGCAAACGTGCTGAAATATGGCACTACTTTCGAAAAGATTTGCACCCGCTATTTGGGGCGTGTATAGGGATACGCGTGCCCATCACCCGCAAAGGGTGGCAAACTTACTGAAAAGGTTGTAAGATAGCGCAAAGGGCGCAATTTTAGATACCTATTTATTGCAAAGTGCAAAGGTATCTATCTCTGGCAATTTGAGTATTTAAGCGAGCAAACAAGATTTATTTTCATAAAGTAGCAAAAATTCACTATCAACGTTTGTATGTGCGATAGTTCGAAAGCGGTTTTTGTGATTATTAGAAAAGTTTGAAAACGAAAATAATTGCCTACATTTTCGCTAACAAACGTTTGGTTGCCACACATGTTAACCTTTGCAGAAATGCAAAATAACTTTGTTGCAGCAGGGCGGAAAATAGCGAAAAGCGGTACTTATTTGGGGTCAATAGTTTGGTACGGCTGAAATAGTGCTGAAACGATAACATATCACCACAAAGGAAAAACGGCAGGCAATTATATAAGTTTAGGCAAAGAACAAGCTATAACGATATGTTAGCAAGAATTTTTATATTTTTGACTGAAACGGCAGCGATGCACGATAACAAAAATAAGCGTATTATATTGGGTAAGTATGGCTTTATAAATAGCATGGTAACGCGTGTAATCCGATATATTTGTGTATTATTTCGTTTGTTGCATTATACGCTATATGCAGCAAAAGCGAAAAGCAACCGATGGGCTTTTAGTAACACATCGGCAGTTGTATTGATAATATTGCAATTTTGCAACAATTCATATAATTGGAAAATAAAGGCGAAAAGTGTGTGTACTGATAATAAGACTGGGTTCTTCCCGACTTGGTGTGCGCGAATGTTTACCGAGGAAAGAAAATATATCTATCAGTTGCAAAAATAGCGATATTGCACACACTGCAAATAAAACGAAAATAGAAAATGAAGTATCATGTATTAGTTGGCTCTAAAACAAGAAAGGAGCGCAAAGAGAAAAGAGAGTTTTGTGTGTGTTGTGGTTTTGAGATGCAGCAGCATGTAGAGCGTATTGAGCGTAATATATTTGCAGCAGCACAAACTCACAGACCAAGCAAGAGACGTGTAATAAACAGATTTAGCAGGGACGAGGCAGGCACATGTGGCACGTACATCGTGACCAAACGTTTTGCAAATAGTCGCCTGACTTGTGTATGCAAAAGCAGGAATTTGTATTAAACAATATAGTATTAACTAAAACATAGGAGGAACAACAATGAAACAGAGAGTATTTAAAAAGAGTAGCTACCGCACTGTAGTTGTAGGCGGTAGCAATTGCATAGGCATGCGTCGTTATAACGTGGCATTCGTTCGCAGGGATGGAGGCTACATTGTTATGGACATCATGATGCAGTCGGACGAAAAAGCGAGGCAGTACGCCCGAATGATTAACGCGAAAGCACTTTACAGAGTAAACGAAGGTAAAAACTTTGTCGCAGGCTGCAATACTTACAGCCCAATGACATTCTAAATGATAACGATATGGAGAAGTATATAAACGAGCTTTTAAGCAAGAAGTGTGTGTACGTGCCTATAGCTTTGGCATGTGCTTTTGTTGTTGAGTGTATTCAGCAGAACATTGTATGCGATGGCGGTGAGTTTGCGTACGAGCAGCGAGAAATTGCAGGTCAGTATTTTTATCTTTAATGTTGGAGGACGTGTGATATGAAGAAGAGTTTTAAGCAGATGTGTGACCAATTGGAGCACATCTACACCATGTTCGAGCATGGGTTCGGCACGAAAAAGTTATTGGAACGTGCAGAGAGTTTTATGTTCCGCACCCAGCGAGTAGGTCTAATGTTCTAATAGGCATAGGGCAGCACTGGGCGTGCGTTCACTATCGTCGCGCCCGTCTGCCGAGTATTAACATAAACAAAACATAATGCAAAATGAAGATTAATGTAGTAAAAGTCGAGTATAATCTCGACAAGTTGATGGAAAAGCGTGTTGTTGTTGAGGGCACGCTTATTAGAGTTGAGGACGTTCTGAAGGGCGAGAAGTCGGTAGCACGTTGGTATCGCAACACGTATCACGAGAACGTCCTTAACATGCGCAAGGGTTTGAGTTGGTACGACCTGTTCGAGCAGATGCGCAAAGGTGTCGACATCTATAAAATACTCGGTGTCGGTGACTCTGTGGTGCGTGAACGTGTGTTTGCACACCTGTCTCGTATAATGAATGTACCATACGATATGGTGTATAATCTCTGGACGCTGACGGAGTGCAGCATCTAAATGTGTTCGGGGTGGCAGAAATGCTGCCCCAATTTATTAATCTAAAACATTAGGAGGGCAGAGTATGATTACATTCGAACGATGCAAGGAAATATTTTCAGACAGGGAAAAGTTTGAAGTGACCGACAAGGGAGGTGGTACAAAGTACACAAGAGTAACGATGCATCTCTTTTCAAAGGATGGCGAGGTCTACGAATTTGGCTACAGACGTATGCCAAACGGATATAACGATGCGGCAGAGGTGTTTATGGGTAAATGGACTCCTATGCGCTCTTATATTGTAGCGCACCAAATCTGTGACGAAAGGTTTTTGTTGGCGCTTATTAAGCAGTGTCACGAAGTAGGTAATCTTTAAAGCAGGAGGGCTGAATATGAAAGCAACAGAGTTATCAGTACGTATGTGGGTGTACTTTTGCTACAACTTCCCGCATCCGAGTTTGTTTATACACTATATTGTAGACCATGCCGACGGCAACTACGACTACATGCACCTCGTCAAAAAGTGGGAGCAATACTACAACGAGTATGGCAGCGGAGAGGTCATGCATCGGTTCTATATCAATCTAAGCCCTGACCTGCAAGACAAGCTGGCAGAGTATGCAATCCATGTGTGGGCGCCAGTCGGCATGAGTCTTACGGATGAAAAAATGGAGATTTTAGGTATTAACAAATAGTATCAACTTAAACAAAAAGCATTATGAAATTACAGAAGACGACAAACGGAGACGAAAGTAAGGTTACATTCATCCCCGAAACCGAGGAGGAAAAGCGTATTATGGGCACTTTGCGTAATCACTACTTTTGGGGTGACGACAAAAATGGGACGTACCCAGAGTACGACGGCATCACGACTGAGGACAACTATATCACGTCTATGAGTTTCAAGTTCAACAACTTTAAGTAACATAGATTATGACAAAGGAAGAATTTATTCAAAACGCAGCACTGACCATCTTGTCAACCAATCAGAAATCACCTGAGTTTATTGCGTCTTATGCAATGAGACTGGCTAAACTTGTCTACATGGAAGATGATGAAGAAACCGACAAGAATTGTTTTGTAGGCATGAAGGGCATTTCTGTCATCAACATCATACAAGAAGTTGAAAGGATTGACAAAGAGAACACGGAGAGAAGAATACGCGAGGCGAAAGAACACGGTCATCGCGGCTATCACCCCAAAAATAAAGGATATGCTTCAATACTCAAGAAAGCGCTCGAAAGTCTTAACATTGCGACAGTAGACGAACTCATGTCTATAGGAAGAGCTGAGATTTGTCGTTGCAGGAACGTCGGCACAGGCTGTGTCGAAGCACTCTCCAATGCGCTCTACAATCTATATAATATCCGTTTTTAAACATAGTATTAACTTTTAAAACATTAAGCATTATGGCAAGTTATTCAGACGTTCAGCACAGATTTGCGAACAAGTTAGAAGGCAAGAATGGTTGTATCAGTTCTTCATCATGCAGGTACGAGGGTAGAAACTTCTACAGCTACTCGACTATATTCGGTCAGTGGCTCGACATGGAGAAGAACGTGTGCGTTATCTTTGACGGCAGCACAAGCATATCAAGCAGTAAGCACAAGCTGGGAAAGTGGTGTTTCCCTGACGATGTGCATGTGTTCCCTCTTGATTTTGGCGGTGGCTACTATGGTTGGCGCAACTGCAATCTCGTAGGTGAGTATAACACCAAGGACGAGGACTTCAAGGAGTATCATCGTATGCAGATGATAGACCACTATGTCGAGCGCATCTACAATCAGATTGCAGCCATTAACGGAGGCAAGACGAAGGGGCTGGAGAACGTTGACTTCTCTGCATGGGGCTACATTGAGGAGTTGTGCAGTCTGTACAAGGACACAAGCATTGCGAAGTACCTCAAGTGGAGAGCACCGAAGAAGGATTGGTGCAAGGAAGACAAGAAACTTGCAAACAACGAGCGCAAGTTGGCACGTATGCTCAAAGACGGAGAGCGTGATGTAGAAACACTGACAGACGCACTCTTTGGAGAGGGTACGTTCAAGAAGTATTGGGACTACTGCGCAAGGTATCGCAAGGCTGAGAACAAACGTGCGAAGATTGAGGCACTATGTGCAAGGTTGGGTATTTCAAGTCCTTATGAGGGTTATTGCCGTGGACGCATGGACGCTGTTTTGACGGCAGACCAGATTCGCAAGTTGACAGCAAAGGAGCGTGTTGAGTTGCACTTCAGGGCTCTTGCATACAATGAGTACAAGAAACACGAGGACGAGTGCATTCGAAAGTATAACAAGAACTTCCGCAACGCTTACAAGTGGATTGTAGGTAGCGAGCCGAAGCAGAGTTATGGTGGATACTCTGGAGACGTCTACAACAACTGCGTCAACAAGGACAATGGTGTCGTATATGAGTGCAGCGGAGATTACATCTTCTACTGCTGCTGGTGCGATACAGACATATCGTTCAGCTACGATTCGTTCCGCATGTCAGAGGACAAGGAGCAGTGGATTGCAGAGTTCTACAAAAAGTGTAAGGACGTAGCTCTTAACCGCAAGGCAATCGGAATCCTCAATCGCGTCAAGGCGCACAAAAAGGATAAGAAGAGCTTTTATTACGACGATATATATATCAACGACGACTACCTTCGTGAGAACACGACAGAGGCGGAGTACGCTATCTGTTCAGAGTTCATTCGCAAGCAGGACAAGCACTTTGCAGACCGAGAGGCTCGCATACGTGCCGAAGAGATTGCACGACTCAAGCGTGAAGAGGAAGAGCGCAAGGAGCGTGAGTACATGGAGCAGGTCAAGCAGGAGCAGATAGTTGAGTGCCTAAAGGATGGCTCAGAGGGTTGTCGCAACTTGTGGCGTAAACATCTTTCGGACTTATATGATGCAGAAGCGTCATTCAAGGATGCAAGCGTGGTAGATAAGGATGGAGACTTCTACTATGGTGGCAACGTTCTCCTGCGCTTGAACTTTAACAATGACACTGTGGAGACATCAAAGCACATCCGTATTCCTGTGGAGGTCTGCAAGAAGATGTGGAAGATTGTCAGCAAGTGGCATGAGAATCCGTCGTGCTTCAAGTCAATGCAGATTGACACGAAGGGCAGTGGTAAGTACACAATCAGTTCTTACGAGAACGACATCCTCACGGCTGGATGTCACAAGATAGCCTATACTGAAATGGAGAGAATGTACAACGAGATTATTAACGCATAAATCACTACAACTATGAACAAGAAAGAGTTGCACAATAATATTATTGCTCTTTTGGAGCGTACAGAGACAGCTGTACGTACGCAGGACGTAAGTACCATTATCGACTGCATGAATGAATTGTGTGTTGACAACAGAAGAAGAAGCTTCCTTGAAGAGTATGCCAGTCTGATTTGCATCGACACTATTGTCGAATACATAAAGACAAAGAACTTATCATATCTTCGTATTTCGCGAAAGAACGAATACAATGACGACACCTATGACCGTTATATGCTTGACGATGGCGTACTGAAACGTAACGGCACAGACGTGAAATGGACTTCATTGGGAAAGTTATACACAGCATACAAACAAATTGTTAAAAAATGAGACTATGAACAAGAAAGAATTGGCAAAGCAGTTCCCTTGGATTTTCAAGGGAGAGTTGGACTACGAGTTGAAGAAAGTTCGTAAGGAGTATAAGACCGAGCGTGGATTCCTCGCACATCTGGCAAAGGAGAACGAGAAGAACAAGGACAAGTTCTCTATGGGCGACATCAGCGAGTTACGTATTGATGTTGAGTGGAAGAGGTCTCGCTGGTGGGGCAATTGTCCTCGCGCCGAATGGCGGTGCTGGTTCAAGGACGGCTCAGTCATGGAAGGCTCTGAGTATGCAAGCGGCTGTGGCTACGACAAACTCTCAAGTGTCGTTGCGGAAGCTTTCAACAAAGTCGCAAAGGGTATGGCTTGGAGAAAACGCAACTCACGCAAAAAAGCACCTTACGGCATTCAGCATGTAGGCGATGGTGCTGATAAAAAATGGCCTCCTTACTTCGAGGGTGGTATCGGTGCTGAGTGCTATCGTGCTATTGCTGCGTACCTCGGTGGCAAGATGGATTGGAGCGAAGGCAAGACGTGGGACAGATTCGTGTTCACGTTCAAGTAACGTTCACTATCGACATGGTTCGGCTGCGATGGTCTTAGAGCCTACACTTTGATGTGGTCGCAGCTACTTATTTTTCATTATGTTTTTTAGTTAATACTTTAAGTCCGTCTTTGTCGCGAGATACGGGCGGACATTTTTGATTGAAGTTAAACATTAAAACGATATACATTATGGCAAAAGTAATTTTAACCGATGCAATCATCAGTGAGATGAGCATCCGAGAAATCAACAGACACTTCCGCAACGAGGACGATTCAGACAAGTTCCCTATCTGCGGAAAGTTCAACGTGACCGAGCGAGCAATTCGAAGGGTTCGCAAGCAAGGTCTGAATGGCGGTCTTGAATACTACCTCGCTCTTGAGGATGAGATTGGTCGCATCGTGAACGACGAGAAGAATTGGTAACTTTAGTATTAACATAAAACATTACAGCTATGAAAGGATTGACAGGAAAAGATGTTATTGATTACATCAAGGAAAATCATTTAGAAGAAGCCGTTGTTACAGTAACAGCAACGATGTACTATGACGGAGACCATGATTGTCGAACTACTGACGAGGTTTCTATTTCAGAAAGCAGTATGCACATAAGAGTAGAAAGAGATGGGAAAAGACCAAAATATATAAATGTTCCCACAATAGATTTTTATGTAGACAGTAATTTGTATTAACATAAACATCACAATTATGGAAGGTTCTTTAGAAAAGAGATTTATCAAGAAGGACGGCTCACAGAGAATTTCCTTCTATCGTGACGATTGTGCATGCAATCCTCGCGACATGACTGACGAGCCACTGCACTGCGAGGACTGGTCAAGGGACTACTCTATTATGGACAAGCAAGAACGGGAATACAAAAAATGTTCTTGTAGTGACCGCTTGCGCATCCTAATAGGTTTGTATGGTCATCGGGATGCTATCATAGGAATACTGAAAGCCAATGCAAATTCGGATGAGCATGACAAGTACGAAAACTCTCTCGTCTACGACAAATCAAGAAGAGAATGGATATTGCAATCTTGGCATCCATCATGGAAAGACTATGATGGTAACACACACGAGGCGCATTGGGAGGAAGAGGTTTGTTTTTGCTGCAAGATTGACAACTTGGGAATGTACGACTTAACCGACTATCTTTCGGACGAGCAGATTGATGCGATATGCAAACTCGATTTATTCACCAACGAGATAAAGATTATGTCCTACAGCTTCGGCTACTACGGAGAAATATCATTCAGCCATGAGTTCTCAACCAATTCGGAGGGTATCTGCTGGCTTGAGAAGGACGAGTTCTTGAAGTACAGCGGATGCAAGGAAGAGTATTGGAACGGCAAGAGCCTTGATGAGATTGAGTGGATGCTTGACGAACTGAAGGCTTGGGGAAACAACGAGGTATATGGCTTTGTCGTAGAGGACTGCATTAAGAGTGTAATCCATAAGGAGTACACAAACTCAGACAGAGACGATGAGTGTTACGAGCATGAGGATTGGGAAGAGTCTGATTCCTGTTGGGGTTTCTACGGCGAGCTGGACAAGCGAGAGATTGACATGTTCGATAACGCAGGTTTGTATAAGGAAGAGTTTGAGGAGGTGAGTGTATGAAAGACTATCAGATTTGGGATTTCAACTACCTGTCGTTTGGTAGTGACGGAATTAACGTAATCACAGGGAATAAAGAGGAGTCCTCAGAAGACTTCTCTATCCCATGCTTTAATGGCGTAGCGTACTTCAAAGCTATGGGTAAATGCTACGTAGCACGATACCCGAAGGTGTCCGAACTGACCGCCGAGCAAATGGATAGGATTGAGAAATACTGCGGGTATGAGCCAGAGAACGACGAGTTTGGTGTTGTTATGGGAGCACTTGGAGAGATTAAGAGGGTGTGTGTCAGAGACTACTATCTTGTTTCGGCAGCACACCCAGTAGAGTGTTATGACAGAAAAAAAGTAAATATATGACGATTATGAAGAGAATAAAGAGCTGGTCGATTATTATCGGAGTCACTGTCACCGTGTGCGCTGCGTTTGGTGCTGCATACGTATTCGGATGGTGGAATGTAGCGTGTATTGCGTGCATGATTTTGCTTGTCTATGCGATAATCTGCGAGTCATAGGGTGTAATACGCACACGCATGCTATAATAATTAATAATATATAATTAATAAAGTAAATACATTATGAAAGCGATTGAAATTTTGGAATGGGTTGTGAAAGAGTCCATTAACGGAGAGTTCTTGAACTTTGTTGATGTTCCCGAAGAAGGTAACGAAGAGTGGGAGCAGAACGAAGAGTGGTGGAATACATGGTGTGGTTCATGCCCGCCTCATTCAATACCGAGCGGACGATATATGTACTACTATACGAGTGCTATATCATACGGACAACTTGAGAACCCAGACGCAACGATAGAAATTCCTTGTAATGAAGGATGGGATTTTATTCATCTATACAAAGTTGAGGACTGATTATGGCAATACAAATTTCAATTTACAACTTGCGAACCAATCAGAAAGATATTCGGTACATTTACCCTCTTGATAAGTGTGTTGAAATTTTCAATGCGCAAAGAAGACTCACAAATGAGACTTCGTGTAAAGGCTTTGAGATAGTATTAACAGAAATAGTTTGACAATTATGAAAACAAAGACAATAATCACGGAAATAAATCACGACGATTTGGTACACCTGTTAAGCACAGCAACGTATGGCAGTAACTACTTTAGTGTAGTGAAGAAAAAGAAGGACTACTACGGAACGGAGCTTGAAGACGAGAGCGACTGCTGTGAAGACACTTGGGCAAAGATTCTTCTCGCTGGCAAGCCTGTGTATGTACTCGACTACTACTCGGAAGAGGATGCTTACGGAAACCTACCTCACGAGTGGGACGAGAAACGCTGTGCAATGAAATACACGGTGACACTTGAGGACATCAAGAATGGTATTCAGAAAGCTATTGACAATGGCGGCTGGGATGCTGAGTGCGCATTCGACCTCATCAAAGACGATTCTTATAATCTCGATTTGCCAGAGGCTGAGAACATTCTTCAGATTATAACTTTTGGCAAACCAATTTACGGATAAAAATATTAACAATTTTAAAATACATAATTATGAATATCAAAATTATTGCGAACGACTACGTTCAGCCAACAGAAGTAAGAGAGAATATCGTACAGACATTGTGTAACGTTATCATAGAAGACTACCTCGACAAGAACACGTCGATAGCCATCTACCCGAAGCACGCCGAACTGTATGTCGGGGTATTCAAGGGGAACAGTTGCGACACAACGTCTCCATTCTTGATTACACGCTCTACGCTAAACAAGAACTATGACTACACTCGTATCCACTCCTGCGAGATGGAGGAAGTGTTCAAGGTAATCCAAGACGCTGGCTACCACATCTATCTGGAGCGCGACAAGAAGACTCGCGAGTCCCACTACAGATTCTCGAAGAAGCCTGTATTTGAGGGTATTAAGAGCAAGATTCTTGAGTTCGACGTGTTCATTGACTAATTAAATACTTAAGCACTATGATTAACATGGGACATTGCAGGTTCGAGAATACTTATCTCGCCCTGTGTGAATGCTATGACGCAATGACAAATTATTCAGAGGTTTCTGAAACAGAGCGCGAGTATGCAAAGATGCTTAAAGAAAAGTGTCAAGAGTTTATCGACAACTTCAATTTGTAGCGTGTTCACTATCGACACGCGCCCAACCGCGAGACGTTTAATTTAAAATTTAAGGATTATGAAGAACTTTATTTTAGATGTGGACTTCGTAATGTCCAAGAGAATACAGGTAGAGGCGGAGAACGAAGAACAAGCAAAGGTTATCTTTGAACGATTACTGAAAGAAGACCCTTACGACTATGCTCGTCAGTTTGATGCCTTTGTAGGTCACAAGATTATTGATGTCGAGGAGGATTGAGTATGGTTACAAGAGCATGGGTGTGGATAGTCGGAGAATCCAGCCGCTACCACGAAATGAAACTTGACGATGTCAAGACTCTGTGCAAGAGCAGGGACTTAGTAATCTGCAAGAATAGCGTAATGTTCGACGTAGACGATTTTACGTTCAATCCTGAGACGGAACACATCAAGCAATACGGATTCGTTATAGGACACTACGAAACTCCGCCTCACTTTGACCTCGTTCCAAGAGGTACTACGATAGAAAACGGACGATATAAATTTCCAAACAAATAACGGATATGGAAAAGTATTTTGAAGAGTGGGACGGAAAGAAGTTCCCTGTAAGAGAGGTTATGTTCGAGGTCTGCGACGGAATGGAAACCGTTGTTAAGGTTGCTGGCATCGAATTATGGGATGCTATCGAGGAAGGCTGCAACAACGGAAATTCAGAGGCTCATGCGCTCGACAACGACATCTACTTCTACTGCGACTACGGGTTCATCGCAAGCGACCCGACAGACAAGGAAATCGTTGAATACTTACTAAAACACGGATGCTGAAATGAATACACCACATTTTAAACTTTATGCAATACCTCACGATTGCGTGACAGACCTTTATCGTGACAGAGAAATGAAGCAATACTATGGCACAGACCTCTCCTGTCAGTACAGAAAGAGTAAATGTAGAGTCATCAACGGCATATATCATTTTGTCGAAATTATAAAATAAGATATTATGTGTAGAGTATTCTTATATAGTCGCGTCTCAACATCCTCTCAGACGTTGGCACAGCAGGAGCGTACAGCTTACGAATGGCTGAACGCTCACAACATGAAAGTTGACGAGGTGGTGTCAGACGAGGGAATATCTGGCGGCGTAAGCTATGAGGACAGGAACTTAGGTAAGATTCTTCTTCCAAAGACTCGCGAGGGCGACATGATTATTGTTTCTGAAATCAGCCGTCTTGGACGTTCCATGTTTAACCTCAGTGAGCTTATACACAAAGAACTCAAGCCTCGAAAGATTCGTCTGGTATGTGTGAACATGGGCATTGACCTGAACTGCGCAAAGATGACCGCGATTGATGAGCTTATCTTGAACAACTTCAGTTTTGCGGCACAGTTGGAGAAACAGCTAATCAGCGAACGTACACTCAGCGCTTTGGAAGTCAAGCGAAAGCAGGGTGTTAAGTTCGGTGCGGCAAACGAGAAATACAGAATTAATTACAACAACAAAGATTATCAAATGAAATTACAATCAAACAGAAAAAAGGGTATCACAAAGAATGCGCGGTTTCTTGAAAACAAGAACACTGTTGCGTTTTTAAAGGTGTTGTCAAACGTGTTCCCAGATGCCTGCGTTGGCGAACCAAAGGACTGGCAGTGGAATCTTGTTAACACCAAGAAGGAGAATCGTGAGGAAATAGTAAAGACTATGGCAATGTTCAAGGACATTGACCCAACGCTGTTTCCGAAGTGGAATCTCGAAGGAGACGACGCTATGAGTACAAAGACGCAAGTAAAAATTGCTTCTACTATTGGCACAATTCGCAAGAGTCTGTTAAGAGCAGAAACTATAAACAACTAATTATGGGTATAATCATTTTTATCGGTCTCATTGGGGCAATACTCAACGGAGACCTTATTAGAATGGGCGGACGCGGATTCCGCAAGTAATTAACAATTAAAACGAAACATTATGAACAAGACAAGAAGAAACGAACTTCAAAAGCAGGCAAACGCGCTTGCAGAACTAAGAACTCAGTTGGAAGACATCAAGACTGAGATTGAGAACATACACGACGAGGAAGAGGAGGCATACGACAACCTGCCAGAAGGCATTCAGATGTCAGAGCGTGGGGAAACTATGCAGGAGAACATTGATTCGCTCGATGAGGCTGCCTCTCAGCTCGACGACGAGATTTCAAACATCGACGACATCATTGATGCCATCAACGAAATAATTGAACGATAAACTTAAATATTACAATTATGGCAAACGATTATCAATTCAATCCAGAAGAGTTCGCTTCACAGAAGAAGCAGATTCGTGAACACCTTTTAAGTGGTAAACACATTACACAGCTCGATGCACTAAAGCTCTATGGCGCACTAAGATTGAGTGCTATTGTTTTTGAACTAAGAAAGGAAGGACTCCCTATCGTAATGGAGAAGATACAGGTTGCTCCACGCAAGAGAGCTGGTGATTATTTTTTAAAACCAGAGGATTTAACTCCAGACGGCGTGCAGATGAAGGCAATGTAAAATCACTATCGACAAGGGAAAAATGTTGTGGATTATCTTGCTCGTAATAGCATTATGCCTCGGTTTCGGTAGGAACACGAGGCTTTAAGTGTTAAAGTTTAGTTAAAATCACATCAAAACCATTGCGGAATGAAAAATAGTTCGTATCTTTGCAGCGTGAAATCAAACGTAGCGGGCTTGATGGAACGGACATACTAAGATAGAAAGGCTTTTCAGCCAACACTATAGACGAATGATTCCCTGTTGAGTACCGCTACTACTTGACGGGGATAGTTCATTTTAGGTGTTGGCTTTCTCCATTCACTCGCTCGACGACCCTATGCGTCCATAAAGCCGACATCGGCAGTCTCCCTTCCACGTCGAGTTAAATCATCATCCGAGTGAAGGTGCTCATAGGAACAAGTGATGGGTTGCCGAAAGGTTATTGTCCGCTTGGAGCGACGTTGTTAAGAACGGAAGTGACAATTATCAGTAGTGCTTAAACCGCTGCTGTGCGTGAAAATGAAAAGGCTCTAAGGTATAGCAGAATCATTAGCGCAAACCAAAAACGAGTAACATCGTTTATGGGTGAATTTTGCGCCATTCTCAAGGATAATGGTAAGCAGTTTTAGTTTAAAATAATATAATATATACAGAGATGAACTACAAAGCTTATACAGGTGGAACTTATAACTACAAAAAAAACGAAGGTGAGTTCCATTACAGAATTACAGACGAAAAAGGCTTGCTGATTATTGCTGGCAAACATGCCATTCAAAATGAGAATACAAACAGGGCTTACTTAAAGGCAATAATAACCGCCATACACAACCTTCCAGACGACGCAAGAGTTGTGGACGTGTATTCTCCTTCTGAGTATGCTATAAAGACAATTAACGGCTCTTGGGGCAGGCGTAAGAACGCAGACCTGTTCGCCACATGGAGGACTGTAAGGAACAGACATCTTGGTGTCATAATAAAATGGAACATCGAGAATAACAATAATTAAGTTAATAATACAAAATTATTTTGGAATATTCAAAATAAACATCTATCTTTGCAAGTGTCATTGTTATATTTATATTTTTTGTTGGTATTAACGCAGCCCACAGCGGTGGGCACACGGACTCTTAGCTCAGTTGGATAGAGCAACGGACTTCTAATCCGTAGGTAACAGGTTCGAATCCTGTAGGGTTCACTAATAAGTAATAATTAAAATCAAAGCGTATGAAGAGTATCAAAGAAAAGTCAGAAGAGTACGGCTACACCAACTGGCAGTCTGACGATTATCACGAAGGCGCAAGCGAGGGTTTGGATTTTGACCCGATAGGTCATACACAGAAATCTTTTGAGGCAGGTGCAAACTATGTGCTTGAGCAGATTGAACAGTTAATCTACGAAAAGCATGTTGAAGGAAGTCTTCCACTGTTTGACTTGACACATCTTATTGATAAATTAAAGGAAAAATAACTATGAAAGAGAAGATGACAGACGAGGTAACGCTTGCGTGGTTGAATGAATACGAAAAGATATTCAACGAAGCCATCAGAGTGGCGAAAGCCAACTTGTACAAATCGCGGCAGGCAGTACTCGACCAATGGGCGCGAGACAATGCCGAGTTTAATGTCGGAGACATTATTGCGTCAAATGATATTATAATCAAGGTCGAAAAGATTGTAGGTCGTCACAGTCCATATTACAGAACAAAGACTCTGTACGCCGAGTATATTGGAAAGCAGCTTACCAAGAAGCTCCAACCAAGAAAGGACGGACAGGAAAACAGCATTTATGGTGATGGTAGGAAAATAACAAAACTGTGATTATTATGGCAACAATAACTGAGGATTACGTTTCATCTGAGGTGGCAAAGCTACTGAGAGAGAAAGGGTTTGACCAAAACTGTGCTACTTATTATCTTGATGGACAGGTTTGGCGTCATTATTATGGTGAAGTAATCCCTAAAGGTAAGCAAATATATGCTGCCCCAACTCAAACTGTAGCAATTAAGTGGTTGAGAAAAGAACATAACATATTGTTATTTTTACTTCCAGCACAAGAAAATGGAAAACTTGTCTATCTTGTAGAAGTTTGGACTTGGAATAAAGAAGAAGGTATATATGAAAGTACTTATGCTCCTATGCCAAGAAAAGAACCAGAACAAGCAGTTGAAGCAGCATTAAAGTATTGTCTTAAAAATTTAATTTAACTATGGCGACAATTAAATCATACACAGACCTCCCTCAGAGTAAGGCTTTGAGTAAGATACTACCGCTTGATAGTGCGGATATGAAAGAAGAATGGCGAGATATTGAAGGCTACGAAGGTCTATATATGGTGTCAAACTTTGGTAGAGTTATTAGTCTTCAAGGTCGCAATCCAAGGGTTATGAAACTTGGAATGACACATAAAGGCTATCTGCACGTTGGACTACAAAAGAATAAACAACATAAGACTATCGTTGTGCATAGGCTTGTTGCGAAGGCATTCATACCAAACCCAGACAATCTTCCTCAAGTCAATCACAAGGATGAATGTAAGACAAACAATCGAGTTGATAACTTGGAATGGTGTACAGACAAGTATAACCACAACTATGGCACATATATAGAACGACAAAGAAACTTCCATCCACGTAATACTCCTGTGCTTATGTTTGACTTAAATGGAAACTTTGAAAAAGAGTTTATTAGTACAAGAGAGGCTGCAAGAGAAATGAATGCAAGTCATGCTTTGATATGTCATTGTTGCGATGGTTATGGAGATAAACAAACACATATTTCTCTAAAAGGGAAATTGTGGTGTTACAAAGGAGAAGAAAATACCATACTAAAGAAGGTTGAATTTGTAAAAAACCACAAATCTCGAATAAAAGTAACAGTTTATTTTCCAGACGGAACTTCAAAAGAATTTAAGTCTGCCACAAAAGCGAACAAAGAAATAAAAATTGGCAGAAACAGACTTAACAAAGATGGATATGATGCAAAATCTGGTCTTCGATGGACTGTCTGTGGATGCTTATGTAAATATGATTATTAAACTTAAAGAATTAAATTTGTTGTGATTATGGAGAACTCATTAGAAAAGATTAACAGAGAAATGGGTGCTAAATTACGAGGTGAATATGGCATTCGTAGAGGTAATGAAATTATTCGTTCTATGGCGGAGACAATAGACGGATGTAAATATCCTTTATGGGGTAGAGATTAAACAAACTTAAAATGTCGTGATTATGAGTGCAGGGTGGATAGCATTTTTCATTATTATGAGTTATGTGTTATTTATTTGTTTCTTGGTTTACGAATATATTAAATTTAATAATAGACAAAAATGAAAGAATTATCAACAGAGGAAAAAGCAAAAGCCTATGATAGGGTTTCCAAAGAAGTGAAAGACTTTTTTGAAGGTAGGCAAAAAATGTATAGTGATGTTAATCAAACATTAGAATATCTTTTCCCCGAACTCAAAGAGAGTGAGGATGAAAGGATGTTGAACCATCTCCATTCTTGGATGAAAGAATTTAGTGGCGCAGAAGAATACACAGAGAAAGTGTATAATTGGATAAGAGGATTAATTGAAAAGCAAGGTGAGAAGAAGCCTACTGATTTACCTAATGGTGAAGACTATGGTATTGACGGACTGTGGCATGCTATTTCCATTTTGGAAAGAACTCGTGGCAAGGTTGATGGCTATCAGACTGATGACGGCATTTTAGAGCACGAATGCGCTATCAGTGCCGTTAAGAAACTCTATGAGCAGAAGCCTTGGAGTGAAGAGGATGAAAATTATTTTAATGCTATAATTAGTATAATAATAAAAAACCAATCTCTAATAAAATTAGATGATTGGGATATTGACTGGCTCAAGTCACTTAAATACAGAGTACAGGCACAACCAAAGCAAGAATGGAATGAAGAAGATAAAGCAAATCTTGACTATTTGATAGATTTCTGTAATGGTTACTATAATGGTAACAAGCCTGTACTCACAGAATCTACTGCACGTTCTTTAAGTAATTGGTTGTACCGACTTAAATCATGTGAAATAATATCAAAACCAAACAAGATTGATAATGAAGAAGTAGAAAAAACAATACATCTGGCTTGTGAGTTCATACGTCATAGAATGGAATCTAACGGAAATATTGGAGGTGTAGATTATGCAGAATTAATCAAGAGGCTCCAATCACTCAGAGAGAGATACACTTGGAAGCCGAGTGAAGAGCAGATAAAAGCACTTGAAAGAGCAATGAGATATTGTCCAGAAACAGAAACGTTGAAGGATGCAATTTATATATTAGAACAATTAAAGAAACTAAAAGGTTAAAGTTATGAAAGCAAACGAAGCACCAGAGTCTTATCCTATACAATTTAAGGATAAAATAGACGAATACCTATGGAAAGAACATCACATTCTTGGAGGATGTTGTTCTTCCATAGAGAGCATGAAATATGCTGTAGCAAGAGAAGTGGCAGAGAAACTTACTGATGCCTTTATAGAAAAGGCTTGCGAGTATCTTAATTGTAATTTAAGTGGTATCGTTGCTATCAAAGTTGGTGATATCGCACAAGGTTATCTGAGGACTAGTAGTGAATTTATTGATGAATTTAAAAAGTACATGACAGAAGAGTAAGATATGACAATTATATTTCAGACTAGAACATCCTACGAGATTGGAAGGTGGGAGAATTGGCAAGGTGAAATCCCAAAAAAAGGTGATATTATTTTCGACCGTTCTTGGTTGGAAAGCCCTTTTAAGAGAGAGTTTGTAAATGGAATAGTATGTGGCAGAGTTATATGCTCTGATATGCCAAACGAAATAATCATTTATATAAAGTGAAGTATGGCAAAGTATAGAATTGAACACAGATACCCATGTTATGTTAATGGTGGCTGTATTCCTTATGACGGCTACTTTGTTCAGAAACTCGAAGAGGGGTTCTTTACAGACAAGTGGGTTGACATCAAAGGGTTTGGTGACAGAGAGCGAGCAGAAGAATTATTAGAAATATTAAGAGGGTAGTTATGGCACATTTGATAGACAAAGACGCTTTATTAGCGTGGGCAAAGGAAGCTTATTTGTGTGAGAACGCAAGCATGATAAGAAAGGTTTGCTATAAGCAGTTATTAGAACACCTTGATACCCTCGAGGCAAAAGAGGTGGATTTTGAAAAAGAGATAGAAAAGTATGCTTATTCTCTTCCACATTCAGCAACTGGAGCAACAATCTATGTTTCTGATATAAAATCTCCTATAGCAAGGGAGTTCGGTGTCAAACATGATTGGTCATATGAATATGTAGAACAAATTGCCGAGCATTTCTTTGAACTTGGACTTTCTGTAAATAGTCCTATCACAGCATCGGACAGAGGCATGGCAGAAGAAATCATAGTCAACCTAAAGCGGGTTGAGAATGACTACCACATTAACCTCACAAGGGAGATGGAATGGTTGAGAAATCAAGTTAAAAAAATAGAACTATGAGCAAAACGGATTCGTTACATTATCAGCTTTGCACGGAGGGGGCAAAATGGCTGCGACGTCGGAAGAATGATTGGAAGAAGTGTCAGACCAAACCTTGTCATGTCATAGACGAGGCGACTGGCTGTTATAAATTCTGCCAGCATTGCCATACATACAATATCGTTGCGGTGGAGCTGAATGTGACTGGAACTGAGAACCCAGATGTATGGGGCTACGACGGTAACAGCACGGTGCTTATTGAGGTTAAGGTGTCGCACGCTGACTTCAAAGCCGACCAGAAGAAAATGTGGCGTAATGTGCAACCAGAGTATCAGGCTGGTAACATTCGTTGGTATCTCTGCCCAGAAGGTGTTATTAAGCCCGAAGAACTACCAGAGGGCTGGGGGTTATTATATTGGGATGGCAAGCGTATCATGCCTGTGGTAGCTCCTGTGGAAAGGGCGCATGGTTGTCACGCCGACCTACGAATACTATATAGTCTGATGTTCAGAGAGAAGATGACTGGCAAAACCTATGATTATCGCGGTCGTCCGTCAACGATACAGCCAAAGACGATAAACGGAATACCAGAGCGTGAGTATTACAAAAAAGAACGTGAGGAAGAATTGAAAAGACAGAAAGGAGAATAGTATGGTAGATATAAAATCAATAGCTGAAGAATTGGTGAAATTGAGCACCAAGGAAGTGAATGAGTTGTCAATGGTGACGAATAGTGAGTACGATATTGAACCTGCCTCGCAAATCAGTAGTATCAAAGAACAAGCTTATAAGGCAAGAGATGCTAAATTCAGCGAATTATCGCCCAAGCAGTATGGCATAAGTTTATTAAAAAGGAAACGTAAAAAACAATAAGCAATATGGATAAAATAAAGAAAATAAAAGAGTGGATAAGCAAGAAGCAGGACGGTCTTATGGATGCCAATGGCAACTTTAGAACTGCGGCTGACGAGGCTTCTTACAACACCTTGTGCAATCTTGATGCTTATATAGACTCCTTGCAAGAAGAGCCTGCAAGCGGGAAACAAGTTAAAGAATCACTTATTTCTAAACATGATGATAAAACGTGTAAAGAAAATGGCAATTCCTTAACACAAGAGCCTGTAAGCGATGAATTAGACAAGGCGGCAAGGGAAGATGCTAAAGTCGTGAGGTCTGATGATACCGAAGTAGGGTATAACCTTGATAGGTACAGCGGCTTTATTTCGGGTGCTGAGTGGCGTTTGGCACAGATGATGAAAAAAGCTGTTGATGGGCACGCTACTTTTGAGTTTTATGGGATTGAAGGAAAAGCCTATGGAACTATTGCTCATGACCCAATCAGCTTTGACGATTTGGGTTTAAAAGACACGGATAAATGTAAACTGATTATCATTAAGGAGGACTGAATATGACAGACAAAGAGAAAATATTGGCTGAGATTGAAAGGCTTGAAAAGGAAAACTGTATGAACAACGGTGAACACTTCTGTATGCGGAG
>OCVV011324502.1_pt1 | contig 20578 bp, 20 predicted proteins | sample 1539721 | NCBI WGS metagenome assembly OCVV01 (sample SAMN02144230, study PRJEB22623) | gut metagenome | biome: sheep rumen | host: Ovis aries | place: New Zealand
TCGCGAGAGAAAACGGGAGCCCCTCGCTTGGGGTTCCCGTTTCTCAATAGGCCGTTTTCTCAATGTGTCCTTGACATGGGGTCCACATTAATTAATCTTGGTATTAGGGACTATTTTTGAACCCAAGAAGTTCTGCCGCCAATCAAAAATAACCAGTGCCCTTCTTTTTTGGCTCGTCTTTTTTGTAATAAAGTTCGATGTGCCCACATTTCTTGCAGGCGTATGAAACTACGGTCGCATTGTGTAGACGATTAAGGCTAAAGAAACTATTGCTTCCCGCGGGACCAGATAAAGAGATTTCTTCCAGGTCTTTGCATCCACATGCCGTGCATTTTTTGTTTTCCATTTGTAATACCCTCTTTCGGCATTATACCAAATCCAATCCTTTGGTTTGGATTATCTTATTGGGGTACCAAACTAAAGGCGAATCCGGTTACAAGATCTCAAAAGCCTTTTTGTTTGCCGAAACAATAAGGCATCTCTCGCAATCGTCCTTCTTGCCATAATGCACATTCTGATAGAGATGCCAAAACGACGCTGAAGCGTAATAAGAAGGTTGAGAGGACGCAGGATTGGTTAAAAAGAACCAGAGAACCTCTCTCCCTGGAGTTGGAAACTGGTTTGGGCGAGAGCGAAGAATATAGAAAAGTCGAAGTGGTGGTTAATCCCTCTTGAATAGATCCCTGGTATATACCTTGTCTTTCACATCATCCAAGGAAGGGTCGTAACGGTTCGCGATCATGACGCTTGTAACTGGATTAAGACATTTCCCTCGCAAGCGCTCGCGCGTTTTTGGTAAAATCATATTAGCCCCATAGATTTGCTTTTCGGGAACCTCGATAAAGTACTGGGTCATATCGCTCGAAAGTCCTGTTCGGAGGTAATGAATATGAAAGTAGTGCTCTTGGCTGGCGGTTTCGGAACCAGGATCTCTGAAGAATCCCATTTAAAGCCAAAACCAATGATTGAAATTGGAAAATATCCAATTTTGGTTCACATCATGCGCATTTATGCGACCCAAGGATTCAAAGATTTCGTGGTTTGTGGTGGATATAAACAGCAAGTAATCAAAGAGTATTTTGCCAACTTCGCGACATACACGAACGATGTTACCTTCGACTTAGCCACAAGGGAAAGGATCTACCACAAAGATCCGAAATTTGATTGGAGAGTCACGGTCGCAGACACGGGATTAAAAACGCAAACCGCTGGACGTATTTTAAGAGCGAAAGATTATATTGGCCGCGAACGTTTTTTCCTAACATATGGGGACGCTGTTGGAGATATCGATCTAAACGCTCTGCTGGAATGCCATAAGAAATCTAAAAAATTGGCGACCATCTCCATTTATAATTTCGGTCAATCAAAAGGTCTTGTTGACGTTGGGGAAGACGGCTTAATTAAAGCCTTCCGAGAAAAGAACAATAAAGACGGTGATCTAATCAACATAGGTTTTATGGTTTTAGAACCCGAAGTAATTGACATGATTGCCGGTCAAGATACCGTTTTGGAAAAAGATATCCTCCCCAAATTGGCACAAATGGGTCAATTAAATGCATATGTCCATCACGGGTTTTGGCAATGCATGGACACCTTAAGAGAAAAAGAACTCCTTGAGAGGCTTAATGCAGAGGATAATTGTCCTTGGAAAGTTTGGAAAAAATGAAGCTGGATTTGACTTTTTATAAAGGCAAGAGAGTTCTTGTTACCGGACACACAGGCTTCAAGGGCTCTTGGCTTTGCAAAATTCTGATAGACGCAGGCGCAGAAGTCGTTGGTTATTCCTTGGAAGCCCCAACGAATCCAAACCTTTTCGCGCTATCGGGGATTGAAGCGCAAATGATTTCCATAATTGGAGATATCAGGGACTTCGACAAATTACTCTCCGTTTTCAGGAGGCATCAGCCCGAAATCGTTTTCCATCTTGCGGCGCAGCCTATCGTTAGAGATTCGTATAAAGAACCTAGATATACCTACGAAACGAATGTCATGGGCACGTGCAACGTTTTGGAATGCGTTCGCTTGACGAATTCAGTTAAATCGTTCTTGAACGTCACAACTGATAAAGTCTACTTTAACGACGAGGCTCCCGATCACGCTTTTAAAGAAGACGAACCTTTAGATGGTTACGACCCTTATTCGAATAGCAAATCTTGCAGCGAATTGGTCACCCATTCCTATAAGAAATCATTCTTTGCCGATGGCTCGGTTGCAATTTCAACAGCTCGTGCTGGCAATGTTATTGGCGGCGGCGATTTTGCGAATGATCGAATCATTCCGGACGCGATTCGTTCAATTGAGAGAAAAGAAAACGTTTTTGTTAGGAATCCGAATTCGACCCGCCCATATCAGCATGTTTTAGAGCCTCTTTACGTATATTTGCTCATCGCGAAAGCACAGTTCGACGATCCTTCGTTTGCCGATTACTATAACGTCGGTCCTGATGATTGCGATTGCGTTACGACCGGAACCCTTATGGATATGTTTGTTTCTTCCTGGGGCAACGGCCTTTCTTGGTATACGGGAGAAAGCCAAGGGCCGCATGAAGCCGCTTTCCTTAAGCTTGATAACGGGAAAATTAAACGGGTTTTTGGTTGGCGTCCTCGATGGCACATGAACGAGACAATCAACAAAATTGTTCAATGGACGAGAGTTTATCTCGAAAATCCTTCTTCGATACCATTAGAAATGGAACTTGAGATTAATGAGTTTTTGAAAGGAATAAAGGATGAATAGCCTCGATTTGGCACGAAGAATAAGAATCGATGCCGTTAAAATGTCTCATTTTGGGCATGCCTCTCATATAGGATCCGCCCTTTCGATGGCGGACGTAATTGCCGTCTTGTATTCTGATGTTCTCCATTATGATCCCAAGAACCCGAAGGCAGAAGATCGTGACCGGCTTGTTTTAAGCAAAGGCCATGCCAGCGCGTCGCTTTATTCCGCTTTGGCTGAAGTTGGTTTTTTCGATAAAGAAATCTTGTGGACATATTGCCAAAACGACAGCATGCTATCTGGCCACATTTCGCATAAAGTGCCTGGTATTGAGCTTTCAACAGGTTCCCTGGGACATGGCATTGGCGTAGCCACCGGATTTGCGATGAGTGCAAAGAAATCCAATAAGGGTTGGCGTTCTTATTGCATTATTGGTGACGGAGAATGCGACGAAGGAACAATTTGGGAAGCCGCCTTATTTGCCAACAACTATCAATTGAACAACCTTACGGTGATCTGCGACCATAACCAAATTCAAGCGCTGGGCCGTTGCGAAGATACCATGAAACTTCTCGATCTTCGGAAAAAATGGGAAGATTTTGGTTGGGACGCAAGAGAAATCGATGGTCATGACCATGAGGCTTTGAAAAAGAATCTTCTCTCGCCGAACCCAACCAAGCCAAACATCATCATCGCCGATACCATTAAAGGGAAGGGTGTCTCATTTATGGAGGGTGAATTACTTTGGCATTACCGAGACCCACAAGGCGAGTTTTACGTTAAAGCAATGGAAGAACTAGGAGGCAATTCAGATGAGAAATAGTGTTGTCGCCGAAATCACGAGACAAGCCGAAAAGAACGAAAGCATTTATCTGTTAACCGGTGATCTTGGCTTTAATGTATTGAATGTATTCTGGGACAAATTTCCAGATAGGTTCATTAATTGTGGGATCAGCGAACAAAATATGACCGCGGTTGCTGCGGGAATGGGTTTAGACGGGAAATGCGTTTTCACCTATTCCATTGGAAATTTCCCAACCCTTCGTTGCCTAGAACAAATTCGGAATGATATTTGCTATCCAAAAGCAAACGTAAAAATCATCGGTTTGGGTTCGGGATTTGCTTACGGAGATTTGGGTATGTCTCATCATGCAACGGAAGACATTGCTTGCATGAGATCGTTGCCGAACATGACCGTTTTTTCGCCATGCGACCCCTTGGAGGCTATCGCGGCAGTAAAAGCCGCGGTGCAAATCGATGGCCCGTGCTACATTAGAATCGGCAGAGGAAAAGAACCGTGTTTAAGAGACGCTTTTGATTCCTTGGAAGTCGGAAAGGGATATTGTCTTTTTTCTGGTAGCCAAATTGCAATTCTTTCCACTGGCGCGATTACGGCCGAAGCCAAGCACGCTTGTGAAATACTAAAGGCAGAGGGGATTGAAGTGTCTTTGTTTGATTTCCCAACGATTAAGCCAATTGATGACAAGCTGATTTCCGATTTAGCAAAAACCAACCATCATCTCATCTCGCTTGAGGAAGGAAATGTTTTTGGAGGGTTTGGCGGAGCAGTTGCTGAAGTACTATCCGAGATTGAAGGAGAGCATGCCGTTTTGAAACGCATGGGTCTTCAAGATGAATTCACAAGCATCGTAGGCGACACCGAACACCTCCGTCACTATTACAAAATGGACGCCCAAGCCATCGTTAAGGCGGTAAAGGAACTGTGGAAAAGCGAATTATTATAACGGGTGCAACCTCATTCATCGGATCGCATTTAGCGAAAGCGGCTATTCAAAAAGGATATAAGGTTTTTTGCGTTGTTCGCCCCGATTCAAAGCATTTTGGAACCCTAGGCGAGATTAAGGAGCATCTCGAATTCGTTTATTGCGACCTTAAAGAATACGATTCGTTGGCTTCAAAGCTAGATGTCCGCGGCTTTGAATCATTTGTGCATCTCGCTTGGAACGGCACAAGAGGCGAAGATCGGCTAAATGAAGATCTTCAAAAATCGAATTATCTCCATTCTTTGGAGGCTTATCGCTCCGCCATCGAACTTGGATGCAAATCCTTTTTGAGTGTGGGCTCTCAGGCAGAATATGGGCCAAATGCTTCTAAGGAGTTAGTCACTGAAGAAACCCGAGAAAACCCCAACACCGCCTATGGCTTCTATAAATGCAAAACCATTCATGAAATTCTTGCTTTAGAAGAAAAAGAACCAAGGATTGATGTGAAGTGGCTAAGGCTTTTTTCCGGTTATGGTGTGGGAGATTGGGAAAAATCCATGGTGATGAACGCGACGATCAACATGCTTCAAAATAGGCCAATCGCTTTTACCAAAGGCATTCAACTTTGGAACTTTTTAAATGTTCGCGATTTGGTTTCGATAATGCTTAAACTTATTGATGTTCGTGGAAACAATGGGATTTTTAATGCTTCCAGCGATGACACTAGACCTTTGCGGAGCTTCATTGAGGAAATTAAGGTTCTGACGAACTCCTCTAGTCAAATTGATTTTGGGGCAGTTCCTTATGGCCCTGCCGGAATTATTAACTTAAATCCTTCCAACGAAAAGCTGAAGTCGCTTATCGGATATAATGAATTCGTTTCATTTGCCGACGGCATCAATGAGATAATTGAATCAATTAAATAACGCTTATGGATGTAATGTATCAAGCCTCAAACACCTTTATTAATCCAACCATCGTTTCGATGTTCTCTTTGCTTTCGAATTATTCAGGAAGCGAACCTGTTCGGTTTTATCTCTTTTGCAAAGATTTTAGCGAAGAAGACAAGGCTAAGTTCAAGTGGCTTGAATCTCAGTTTCCTTCCTGCTCGGTCGTTTTTCTTCCTACGCCGGATTTAGCGTCTGAAAAAGGTTTGGTGTTTGATACTTATAATGGCAAATGGCCAATAACTTCTTTTACTAAGGCTTTTGTCGACGCCTATATCCCAGAGAGCGTGGACAAACTTTTATATTGCGATGGAGACATCCTTGTTTGCAAAGATTTGAAAGAACTTTGGGAAACCGATTTAGGAGATAATTATTTTGCCGGCGTAAAAGACCCCCTTGGCCCACGATACATGGAAGTGTTTGGCCTTGCAAAAGACGACCTCTACGTAAATAGCGGGTTTCTCCTATTTAACCTCAAAAAGATGCGTGAAGAAGGTTTCTCAACAAAAATCGTTGAATATTCTAAAAAACAAAACGGGTTCATATTCTTTTCTGAGCAAACTGCATTGAATGTGGTGGCGAATAAGCGAATACTGCCGCTTCCGCTCAAATACAATGTTCAAACGTTGCCCCTTTCTTTGACAAAAAAGCAGTTTATCAAATTGAGAAGGAATTATTTCGATGATTCTGACGAAGATGTTAAGAACGCGATCGAAGGTCCGACCGTTCTTCATATGTCGACTTGTTTTTTGATGGTCAACAGACCTTGGTTTGAGAAAAATAATTATCGTTATAAAAACAAGTTTGATTTTTATGCTAAGCAGGTTCCTTTTTTTGAATATGCAAAAGACCGCAGGCCTCCCAAGAAGAGAGGCGTTTCATTTTTCGTTAGAATTGCCCCTCGCTTTCTTTTGGCCTCTTTCGTCGGGTGGTTATATAATGGCCCGAGGATTAACCGATGGTTAAAATTTCGCAAAGCGTCTTATGACGGCCTCTCGAACTAACGAAGGCGCTTGGTTTGCATAAGATGATGTTAAATCAATTCTGACTTTCCGTAAGGGTTTTTCAGTCCCTCTTGAACAGATCCCTGGTGTATACCTTGTCCTTCACATCATCCAAGGAAGGATCATAACGATTCGCGATGATCGCATTGCTGATCTTCTTGAATTGATCAAGGTCTTTGATGACTCTGCTTCCAAAGAACTCATCGTCCTTGAGGGTTGGTTCATACACGACGACGGACACGCCTTTGGCTTTGATTCTCTTCATGACACCTTGTATCGCGGACGCCCTGAAGTTGTCGGAGTTAGACTTCATAGTTAGCCTATAAACACCAATCACGATATCCTTGGCTTTATCTTCCTGGAAGCCAGCCATACGAAGGACTTCTTCGGCGATGAAGTCTTTTCTGGTGCGGTTGCTCTCAACGATCGCGGAGATGAGGTTCTCCGGAACGTCCTTGAAGTTTGCTTTAAGCTGCTTGGTGTCTTTGGGCAAGCAGTATCCTCCATAGCCAAAGGATGGGTTGTTGTAGTGGGAGCCAATCCTAGGATCGAGGCAAACGCCGTCGATAATGGACTTGGTGTCCAACCCTTTGGCTTCCGCGTATGTATCTAATTCGTTGAAATACGAGACGCGCAAAGCGAGGTAGGTGTTGGCGAAGAGCTTAACCGCTTCGGCTTCTGTATAGCCCATGAACAGAGTGTCGATGTTTTCTTTGATCGCGCCTTCTTGGAGCAAGGCTGCAAATTCTTTAGCTTGCTTCAATTCGCCCTCATCGCAGCCAACGATGATCCGGCTGGGATAGAGGTTGTCATACAGGGCTTTTGATTCTCTTAGGAACTCTGGAGAGAAAAGAATGCGGTTAGTGTGATACTTTTCCCTAACTGATTTGGTATATCCAACAGGGATGGTGGACTTGATGACCATCGTCGCGTGATCGTTGACCTTCATGACCAATTCAATGACTTCTTCGACATGGGAGGTGTCAAAGAAATTGAGTTTTGGATCGTAATTCGTTGGGGCGGCGATGATAACGAAGTCGGCATCTGCATACGCCTTCTCACCATCAAGCGTGGCAATTAAATCCAAATCTTTTTCTTTCAGATACTTCTCAATGTATTCGTCCTGAATTGGGCTGATTTTATTGTTGATCTTGTCGACTTTCTCTTTGATGACGTCGACAGCGACAACGTGATTGTTCTGTGCCAGCAACACTGCTAGCGATAAACCGACATAACCTGTTCCTGCGATTGCAATTTTCATAGCGCCTCCCTTACAACGGATTTCCATCTTTGGTCATTACGATAACCGTAGACTTGCAATTTGAGCACTTGTAATTATACCAAGCCGCTTGCCTAGATAGAGGCACTAACTTATGCTCAAGCTTCCAGCAAGCCGAACAATAAGGGAGGCTTTCTCCTTCGCTTTTAAGCGTGAAGAAGCCGTTGGGACTATATACAATGTTGCTTTCATCAATTATCGGCTTCTTTAAGCTTTTAATTTCTTCTTTAAGTTTCTTGTTCTCGTCTTTTAAATCTTCGATTTCTTCCTTGAAATCAAATAGTTTTGCTTGGACTTCCGTGGAAAGCAAAACTATTTCTTGGTTCTTTAGCTTTTTTGCTTCCTGAATCAGGTCCTTAAGTATGTCGTATAAATCTTTGAAAGTTCCCATTAATTTATCTTTTCCCTTTTGGCATCACATAGAAGTTGTAATACCATTCAGCAAATTTTCTGAGGCCCTCTCTTAGAGAAGTCTTTGGTTTAAAACCGAAATCTTTTTCTAAAGGAGAAACGTCTGCATAAGTAACCGGCACATCACCCGCTTGCATCGGGACGAGCTTCTTGTGTGCCTCAAAATCATAGTCTTTTGGGAGCACCTTGGCGCGAACCAATTCTTCTTGAAGAATTTGGACGAATTCCAATAAGTTTTCTGGATGATTGTTCCCAATGTTATAGACGGCATAAGGAGGAATGGGCAAGCCATCTTCGCCAACCTTTTTCTCCGGGGCTTTTTTCATTATTCTTGAAATGCCTTCAACGATATCATCAACATAGGTGAAGTCTCGCTGGCAATTACCATAATTGAAGATTTCGATCGTTTCGCCTTTGATCAGTTTGTTAGTAAATCCGAAATATGCCATGTCAGGTCTTCCAGCAGGGCCATAAACGGTGAAGAAGCGAAGCCCAGTAGACGGGATGTTGTAAAGTTTTGAATAGGCGTGAGCCATTAATTCGTTAGATTTTTTGGTCGCGGCATAAAGGCTAACCGGATTATCAACCTTGTCATCCGTGCTGAAAGGCACTTTTTTGTTTCCTCCATACACGGAGGAAGAGGATGCATAAACCAAATGCTGAACGGGATGATGCCTACAAGCTTCCAAGATATTAAAGAAGCCAATCAAATTAGACTCAACATAAGCGCCAGGATTGGTGATGGAGTAACGTACGCCCGCTTGGGCAGCCAAATGGACAACAATATCAAAATGATATTTAGCGAAAATTTCCTCAATTAAATCTTTGTCGGCGATATTGCCTTTAATAAAGATCCATTGATTGGATGGGTTCTCTTCGGCTACGGTCTCCAATTCGCGGAGGCGGTATTCTTTTATCGAAACGTCATAATAATCGTTGACCGAGTCAAGACCAACGATGATAGAGTCTTTCCGCTCTTTCAATAGCCGTTTGGCTAAGTTTGCCCCGATAAAGCCCGCGACACCAGTTAATAGTAAATTCATGTTTCCACCCTCTCTTAATTTTACTAAACAATTTTTTCTTTTTCCTTAAGAAAAGCGACGGCTTCAAATTCGTCTTTTGCGGTTCTTTAGCTGGCCAAACGGATTCTGAGCATTGAAAAAAGCAAATCCTTCTCCTCTGTTCCTTTAGTTTAGAATTTAGAGCAGGCGCGTTACAAGAAATAGCGGGATAAATACAATTTAGTATAATATATAATAGAAACAAGTAGCGTAAGATTTACATCTAGTGGCTAGTCGTTTCTGGTTCATCGTTTCTGGTTCAGCAAATAAGACAATGGTCTGGTATAAAAAGTGATGGAGAATCCAACGCCTGAAGATACAAAAGAAAGAAGGGAAGAAAGTGGCCCCCCAACGTTAAGCAACCTTCCCAAAAAAAGCGTTAAAAAGAATTATTTTTACAATCTTCTTTACCAAGCCTTTTTGGTAATAGTCCCCTTGATAGTTACGCCGTATCTCTCGAGGGTTCTTCAAAGCGACGGCATTGGACAAAATTCTTTTGTGCTTTCCGTAAACTCGTACTTCACTTTGTTCGCTGCGCTTGGATTTGGCTACTATGCTCAAAGAGAGATTGCAAAAAACGCAAATAATAAGCAAAAACAAAGCGAATTGTTCTGGGAAATTCTTATCATAAGATCTCTTTCCACCTTTCTAAGCCTTTTAATATACTTTCTGCTTCTTCTCTTTTTACCGGCGTTTAACGATTACAAAGCGCTTTTTCTCGTTTACGCTATTAATATTTTTAGTGTGTCAATCGATACAACCTTCCTTTTTCAAGGAAACGAAGACTTTAAACAAATTGCTGTTCGGAATTTAATTGTAAAAACGCTTACTATTGTTGCGATCTTTGTTTTTGTCCGAAAGAAGCAAGATGTGTGGATTTATGCCTTAATATCCGCGTTGGGAGTCCTTATTTCCGCAATAATAATGATGCCCTTTTTGCCAAGATACTTAATTCGTGTAAAAGGGATTAATCCCTGGAGGCATATACTCCCCGCAATAAGGCTTTTTATACCCACAATTGCAATATCAATCTACACCACGCTAGACAAAACAATGATCGGTTTTCTTATTCCTGGCGAAGTTACGATAATTAAAGACGGAGTTAGTTCAATCGCCAAGATTGCCGACATAGAAAACGGTTATTATCAGCAAAGTGATAAGATAATAAAAATGTTGCTAATGGTTATTACGGCTTTAGGGGCGGTAATGATTCCTCGCAACACCGAATACTTTCACAACGGATTGGCTGAAAAAGCCAAGGAAAACATTTACTCAGCAATTCGCTTCGTGTTTTTTTTGGGGGTTCCTTTGACCTTTGGCGTTTTGGCAATTGCAAATTCTTTTTGCCCTTGGTTCTTCGGAAGCGGCTATGAAAAAGTGCCTAGTTTAATGATGCTTATGTCCCCTTTGATTTTACTTATTGGATGCAGCAATGTTTTTGGGGTTCAATACATGGTGCCGTCAGAGCGAGATAAAGCTTTTGTTGTTTCCATTGTTTGCGGGGCTGTGACCAATTTGCTTTTGAATTATTTCTTAATAAAGGGTCTTGCGTCTTATGGGGCGGCCATCGCTTCTGTGATTTCTGAGTGTGTAGTTACCCTCGTCCAAATTATCGTAGTTCGGAGGGACTTTTGTTGGAAGAGGATTTTTTTGCCTTCTTGGCGGTATTGGGTGGCCGGCGGCATTATGTTTTGCATAGTTTTCTTTTCGTCTCGGTTTTTGCCACAGACGTTTTGGGCAACGCTTTGCCTCTTCTTTGCGGGTCTTATCTCTTATTTCGGAGTTGTTTTGCTTCTGAGAGATGACCTCTTATTGTATGGAGTAAAAACGCTTAGTGCTAAGTTTTTTGGAAAGAGAAAAAAACAAAACAGCCAGAAGCTAGACCCATGATTTTGTTCGTGAGAAAACATTTCTTTGTTGGGCGAGCTAATTAAAGTTATATCCCTTCATTTCGCGCGATTTCGTCACGAGGCTTTTTCTTAACCCCAAACAAAGCTTTTATTCCGGGAATCGAGACAAAAACCAGTGACAAAACAGCAATCAAAACTAATTCAATTCCGAACCTGCTGCCGTAGGCCAACGCCTTGTGGAATAAGCCCTCTTTTTGGCCCATTACAAAGGTAACAAATGTAGACCAGGGCACGCATAATAATTCCAAAGAATGAGCGCAAAAAAACACAATGGAGTATGCTCCGGCTTTCCCTAAAAAAGAACCGATAACTTTTAAGGAAGACAACCCTTTACAAAAGACTATGAATGAATAGCAGATAACCACAGAGGAGAGCGCGGTTAAACCATAAAAATCAAAGCGACACCAAGAAATTTCTAAACCGAGGCTGAAAACGGCTTGAAGACTCGCAAAAAGAATCCCTAAAGCAAACACCACCCATTTCCAGCCAGACATTGAATCGAACAATCGCGGAAAATGCTTTCGAACAAGTGCGCCAAAATAGACAAAGAAAGTCGCGCAACCAGCAGCTTGAACACTTAAAGGAAGCCAAAAATAAAGGGAAGAAATATAACTCGCAACAAACAGCGGTATTGTGACTAAAAAACCAAACTTTGTTTTTATAAGCGCTTTTGTAATCAAGAGAGAAAAAAACAAAGCAAGCAAGAACCAAGGAGCTCCGAATGCCCCGATTCCAAAAGGTATCAAGCATTTATTCGAACCTGCCCCCCATAAGGCGGAAAGCAGAATATTCAAAAAGAGCGAAAAATAGTCGTTCCAACCATGTCCGCCAGTCAAAATTAGGATAATTGGTTTCAAAAGCAAGACCAAAGATCCAACAAAAAGATAGGGAACTAGCAAGGCCCTGGCCTTTTTAGCCAAAAAAGATTTGAACGAGTGTTTTCCTGTCACAAAGAATCCAGAGATCAAAAAGAAGAGAGGCATATGAAAGGAATAAATTACTCTGTTGAAAAAAAGGTTTAAGTGTCCTAGTACAACAAGGACAATACCCAAACATTTCGCAACGTCCAAGAAAACCAATCTTTGTGGTCCGCGTTCTTCGACTGTTATTTCAGAGCTTTCGTTTCCGTCCATATTATCCGTTACCCTTCTTTCAATGATAATAAGTCAATGCCAGGTCAAGCTTGTCGTTTTTCCCACTTAAAAGGAGCGGACTACAATTCGCATCGAACCCCGCGTGATGCGAAGCTTCTTTTAAGAAAACGTGGCCCTGACAAAGAAACATTAAAGCCCCATAAAAGAACAGTAAAATAAATGAGATACTTTACAAATGTGGGGCTGAAGATTAATTCATAAAACTTGTTAGAGAAGAACGAGAACAAAAGACAATACCAAATGAATGAGTAAGCAAAGGAAAGGATTGCTTTATTCTTTGACTTCCTTCGCGAAAGCAACTCGAACGCCCACGAGGAAACCACGCCCATGATAAAAGGCATCACAATTATGCCAGCTACGCCAAAATCGTATAAAAATGGATAGAAAACGGTACAAACATTGCCGAGTGAATAACCGTTTGCGTATCTGAAAGGCAAATCAAGAGGGTATGGAGACCAATTTGGAACGAAGAATCTCCCAAAATATATGATTAAAGAACGGAATGATTGCTGACCAAACAGGTTTGAAATTTGAAAATTGCCTGCAGTCACGAATTCATCTAAATTTTTAATCTGCGCACCACAATAAATAGAAAAATAATCAATCCAGTTAAAAGAGGCGTTTTGAGTTTGGCCTAGCGAAGTGCCCAAAGATTGAAATCCGAGGAGGAGAGCAATAACAAGAATCGCAGTAATCAAATAAGTCCTTCTGGCAACTCTAGCTCGATGTTTATGATTTGCTGCGAAACTTAATAAGCCAAACACAAGAGCTGAAATAAGAATGATTAAAGAGCCGCGGGACCCCCCCAACAAAGATCCGATTGAACATAAAACGAGATTGGATATGACCAAAAAATAAAGGAAGACGTCCTTGCATTTTTTAGCCAATAGCGAAACAAAACAAAAAATAAAATAAAAACCCGATACATAACAAATAGACATAAACCCATTTAACCATGTTGGGTATGCGAAACTTGCTTGTGTGGTGGCGCTATTTATGGAGGCGCGAACCCCTTCAAGAAGAAACCCGATATCTCTTGAGCCGAAATGATTCATCAGCAGAACAACTGCAGATGTATAAGTTATGATCTGAAAAACCCCAAATAAAGCGAGCCTTCCCGAATGAGGCGTGGAGCAGCCTGGCGATATAAGGAGAGTTGGATTTTGAATTCTGGTGTCTTTGTGTCTTTTTGAGAATGGCAAGGTTCCTAAAAGGAATGACAAAACCCCCAAAACGAGAATCCAAAAGGTTTCGGCCCTCATTATAAAACCCCATTTTGGAGAGCAAATCAAAGCAATGAGCGAAGCAATGAACAGCCCGAATAAAAACGGAAAAGTCGGTGATAAAATGCTTTGCTTCAGTACGACTTTTTGAAACGCTATGATGGCCAGCAAAAAAGCCAAGAAAAGAAAAAGCAGGCTATTCATTTTTTACAATATTTCCTGGCAAGTAATAGATTCCGGTTTTGCCTTGCTTTGCGTGCTTAAAGCCGGTTTTGATTGCCTTTGCGGTTTCTCGACGTTTTTTTGGAGGAAAAACAAATAATGATAGCCTCCTTTTAATGTAAAAGCGCAGAATGGAAACAAATGGATGCTTGGAATATTTTTGAAAATTTAAACAATGATTGCGCATTCGGTAGTATTCTTTCCAAGGTTCTTCAATGTTGTTATAAAAACGTATCCCAAGGATCGTTTTAACCTCATCCGTTTTAGCCATGCACGGATGATAAAAAAGAGATTTATAGCAAGTTAACACTGTAATATTGTTGGCTTTGGCTCTAAGGGTGTATTCCTCTTCGTCGCCTTTTATAAAAAAGTCGCCCACTGGAAATCCTATTTTTTCAAACACCTCTTTTGATACTAAAGTTCCGTTGAAAGGGCTAATGGACGAGCAGGAATCCCCTTTCAATTCTCCAACGGTTAAGACCACTGTGCCGTTTTGAATCAAGCCAAAAGAAAGGCGGTCCTGATCGCAAATAACCAAAGAGTTGACAATGAACGGGCTTCCAAGTAGCTGTTTTTTTGAGCAAAAAGACACCAATTCCTTTAACGTATCTGGGCTATAAGCATAACCATCATCGTCCATGAGCCAAACCAAATCATAACCCGCGTCGAAAGCAAACTTTGTCCCTTCATGGAAACCGCCAGAGCCTCCCCGATTTTCTGGCAATTCTAAAATGGTTAATTTTTCTTTGTTGGCCTCAAAAGATTGTTTAATAAAAGAGACTGTTTCATCGGTTGAATGATTATCCACGACAACAACTTGTTCTATAGGCTGTTTTTGGGAAAACAACGACTCCAGATTTCTCTTTAATAACAGCTTTCTATTATATGTGACAACCACTACGGCAATTCGCACTTTTTACTTTGACCTTTCTTTTGCTTGCCCAGCAAGACAAACAACCCTATAAACGCGATAATAATATCAGCTAACGCCAATAAATAATACTTTATTATCAAACAAACGGCATTTAATAGCAGAAGACCGAAACGCGTTTTTTCGTATTGGCTTGAGTGCGACTGGTTCTCGTGGGGTTTGGTTTATACCTCCGTTTTAACAGCCCTCTTTTTGAATTGGGGGACAGTACGAGGAGGGTTAGCCCGCCTTCCCAGCAAATAGCCTCGTTTTTCCTTCAAAATCTGCGTGCTAAAAAATGTTGTCAAAGTCAGCAATGTGATAAGATAAACATTGTTGGAGAAAAAACACAAAGGGCCTTTGAACAATTGCCCAATCAAACGGGTCTTGGATTGTCTCCGTTTGCTCAATATTGTGACCGCACGCAAGGCAAAGACGCCCTCTCTGATCTGCCTGCCCAATAAGGAGGCATTTGACTCCCCCTTGCGCCCCTTAGGTTGCTGATCGTCGATTGTAAGGAGGGGATCGGGGTCAAAAGACGTTGTTGTGAAGGCGAGGCAAAGAAAGAAAAAATGTTTGATAAGAAAGATAAGAGGATTTGCGCGGTTGTTGTGATCTATCAACCGAATTTGCGAGATTTAGAAAACATTAAAAAATTTTCAACATTTGTTGAGAAGGTGTACATCGTTGATAACTCAGAAGAAAAGGTAACCGATTTAGAGATTTGCTCTTCTGAACGCTTTGTTTATCTTTTTGTTGGGTATAATTCCGGTTTTGGCCCCGGCTATAACATTGGTTGTAAACAAGCCTTACTAGATGGGTTCCAATTTGCTTTAACAATGAACCCAGATAGCGAATTGATCGAATCCAATTTTGATCGCTTTGTCTCACAAGTCGATATTCTAAAAGACGCAGCAATTATTGCGCCGCAATACATTTTTGGCCGCGGGAAAAAATACATAGAAAAAGATTCGGTTAATTTTGTTGATTTTGCCATGACCTCAGGAAGCATTACGAACCTAGAAATCCTTAGCAAATTGGGCTGGTTCGAGGAGTCTTTTTTCATCGACGGAGAGGATTACGATTATTGCTTGCGCGCCTGGGAGAACGGGTACAAATGTTATGAAACGCATTTTTACGCCATCATTCATAATCCTGGAATTGAAAAGACTTCTAGGTTTTTTCACCTTAAATACGGTTATTTTTCCCCGCTACGGGCTTATTATCAATCTCGAAATATGCGGGAGTTGATTCGCAGACATAAGAAAAAGAGGTTTTTCCTTCTTCTCTTCATGTGCTGGAAATATTTTAAAATCCTTTTTTTCTTCGACGACAAGCGAGCATTTAAAGATATGTGGCGCAAAGGAAAAAGGGACTATAAACAAAGAAGGTTTGGGGAGTACAAGCAATAATGATCACCGAAGAACAGCGCAAGCTTTTAGAATTGAATCAAGGCAAGATTGCCGTTGAGCAATCGCGTGCTTTTTTCTTGGGGGCGAGGCTGGAAAGATATCTCTCATATTTGAAGGGGTTTCATCCAATTCGCTTTGCTAAATTATTTTTTCATGACTTGGGATCCGTGAAAAAAAAGAAAAGTTTTCAGTATTCTTTGATCGACATTACACAGGGGTTTGTCGAACCCACAGATCGCATTGCCGTCTATACATCCATTTATGGGGCTTACGACCCTATACCAGAACCTATGACAAAAGACGTGAACTGCGACTACTTCATCTTTACTGACCAAGAAGTCCCGAGCAGCTCTGTTTGGAAGAAAGCGGACGATTCTCTTATCCCTGACGAGTGTAATACGCCGGCCTTAAAAAACCGTTATGTGAAAATGCACCCTCACCTTCTTTTTAAAAACCGGTTTTCAATCTATTTAGATGGTAACTTGAGGATAGTTGGAGGCGTTTCAAATCTCGTTCAACATGGAGCCGTAAATTCGAAAACTGGAATTGCGATGCACCTATCGCCCCGAGAGGTAGATATTTATTCTGAGGCGAAAAATGCTTTTTTCCGTGGAAAAATAACAAAGAAAGAGCTACGAAGCATTATACGTTTTTATAAACAGGAAGGGATGCCACACAACTTTGGAATGTTTGAATGTAACGTGATAGTTCGGGACTCCAAAAATCAAAACAACATCCAATTAATGGATGAATGGTGGGAACGTTATAAAAATGGCGTTAAGCGCGACCAGCTTTATTTTACTTTCGTTTTGTTTAAGCAACGTTTTTCTTTTTCTGATGTGTTCAATTTTGGGGCGTCAGTTAACAGTAACCCGATTTTTATCCGGACAGAGCATTTGCAAAATAGAGGCGAGAAAAAATAAAAAAGGCATGCCGGTCTTTTTCTGCCCGAACAAAGAACCAAAAAACCATCCCTACTTTTCCTTAGGAGGCGAATCAAACTCTGCTAGGATTTCTGAAATTTTGGCATTGTCTCCATAAATGCAAGGTGAATCATAAGGTCGATCAGGATATTTTCCGAACTCGAGCTCTATTTCTAAATGATTACGATCGATATATTGACGGATTTCTTCGCCTAGAGAAACGGCCTTACCTGTACAAACGTTTATTATTCCTTGAATTTTGCTTTGGCAAGAAACAATAACGATTTGACGCGCCAATTCATCGACATGAATAAAGTCGTATTCATTTTTGCCAGAATTTAAGGGGAATGTCTTTTTCCCCTCTAATGCTGCTTTTCGAATCTTAACAAATATCGAGTTTCCAAAAAGGTCCTCACCATAGATGTAATAAGCCCTCAGCCATTGAAAAATGCAGCCTTTTTGATTGCAGTACAGTTCAAGCGATTTTCTCAGTGCGTTTTTTGCTACCCCGTATTGTGATAAGGGGTTGCATGGAGTGTTTTCATCGACCGCGCCTACATAGTAACCAATCTCATGCATAGTGCCCATTCCAACTACACGTTTGAGGCCGTTATCGATGAGGTTGGTTAGAAACGAAACATGGGCAGACAAATCTCCCATATGTTTTGGAGAATTGTGGATAAACCCATCGCGCCACGCTAAATGCAAACATACATCTGGTTTGTCGCACGCCTCGAACCAGTTTTCTCTTTGTTCAAACAAATTTTCCTTAAGAAAACGCGCTCTCGGATCGATGTGATCACAATTTAAATCCATGGCCAAAACTTCTTGGCCGCAGTCGCAAAGAACTTTTACAACTTTGGATCCGATATAACCGTTGGCGCCCGTAACTAGGATTTTCATATACTAAACTCAATATGCGCCTCTTTTAATGATGGATGGGCTTTGTCTTTTTCGGAAAGCAGGGGCTCTCCTTTATATGGCCAGTCAATTCCGATTTCGGGATCGTTCCACATCAAGCCGCCTTCATCACCGGGATGATAAACATCATCACACTTATAAGCGAATACAGCTTCGTCAGAAAGAACGACAAACCCATGGGCAAAACCGCGAGGGATCATGAACATCTTTTTGTTCTCTCCAGAAAGCAAAACCCCGACATACTTGCCATAAGTCTTGCTTCCTTTTCTTAAATCGACCGCGACATCATAGACTTCGCCTTCAAGAACCCTTACCAGCTTTGCCTGAGGATGATTGACTTGATAGTGGAGTCCACGAAGAACGCCTTTCTTGGACTTAGACTGGTTGTCTTGGACGAAGGTGTAGGGGATGCCTTTGACTTTGAATTCTGGTTCGTTATAAGTTTCCATGAAATAACCGCGGTCATCGCCAAAAACCTTTGGTTCAATGATCAAGACGCCTTCAATTTCGGTTTTCTTAACTTCAATCATCGGAGTTCCCTTAGTACTTTATTTTTCCTTCAGCTACATTTAGAAGGTGCTGGCCATATTGGTTATTTTTCATAGTTTCGCCGAGTTTCGTGATTTGTTCTTTGCTGATCCAGCCCTTTTTATAAGCGATCTCTTCAGGGCAGCAAATCTTAAGGCCTTGATGCTCTTCAATATCTTGGATGAACTGAGAAGCATCATTTAAGGATTCGTGGGTTCCTGCATCTAGCCAAGAATATCCGCGGCCAAGCAAAGTAACATGGACCCGTTTTTCTTCAAGATACATTTGATTCAAGGTGGTTATTTCAAGCTCACCCCTGTCGGATTTCTTGACTTTTCCGGCCATCTTAACGACGCCGGCAGGATAGAAATACAAACCAGTAACCGCATAGTTAGATTTCGGATTTTGGGGTTTTTCTTCGATGGAATTTGGCTCGCCATTTTCATCAAAACCAACAACACCAAATCTTTGTGGATCATTGACGTAGTAACCATACAGGGTGCAGGCGTTTTCTTGTTCTGCACGGCGGACACTATTATTGAGGTGCTTGGTTAAACCGTCACCATAGAAGATATTGTCGCCAAGAATTAATGCACAAGCATCATCTCCTGCGAACTCTTTTCCAATTAAGAACGCTTGGGCCAAGCCTTCTGGTTTTTCCTGGACGGCATAAGAAAGGCGAATGCCAAACTGAGAGCCGTCTTTTAATAGTCCTTGGAAGCGTGATGAATCCTCGGGAGTGGTGATAATCAAGATGTCCTGGATTCCGGCAAGCATAAGGACACTTAAAGGGTAGTAAATCATCGGCTTGTCATAGACAGGCAGCAGCTGTTTTGATGTGACTAAGGTTAATGGATATAACCTGGTTCCGGATCCTCCGGCGAGAATAATGCCCTTCATATCATTCTGCACCTTTTCCCTTCAACACTACGCCCACAGTTTTAAATATCAGGCCTATATCATACCAAAAGCTTCTCTTGTTTTGGATATAATCCAAGTCCATCTTCACCATATCGTCGAATGTGGTCGTGCTTCTTCCGTTGACCTGCCATTCCCCGCTTAAGCCTTGGGGGACAAGAAGCCTGTCCAATGCTTCTTCTGGATATTGTTCCACTTCACGTGGTAATCCAACACGAGGACCAATGATCGACATATCACCCCTTAGGATATTCACCAACTGGGGAAGCTCATCCAAGGAAGTCTTCCTTAAGAACTTCCCAACAGGAGTGATCCTAGGATCGTTCTTGATCTTGAAGATGACGCCGTCTTTGACTTCGTTTTGGGATAGCAGCTCATCCAATTTCTTATCCGCGTCCTTGTACATGGAACGGAACTTATAGAAATTGAAGATCTTCCCATTCTTCCCAACTCTCTTGGAAACATAGATCATCGGCCCTTTGGAAGTCAAAACGACAATGAGGCCGATGATCAATAAAAGCCAAGAAAGAAGGATCAAGGCCAGCAAAGAAGCAAAGATATCAAACGCCCTCTTGAAGAAAGCATAAGCCTTCCCGCCCTTCACCTTGGTGGTGTGGGGGATATGGATAGGCATATATTGACCGACTTTGTAGTCGGTTTTCTTTTCCTTCGCCGTGCTTAAATCGCGTTGGAAGCTATTGAGGGTGATATCGCTCTTCTTCGAAGCCTTCCTTGCTTCGGATACGGCATTCTTGATCTCCTGCTCATTGGCTTCGACGAATTTGGCGATCGCGATGTATTTCTCCGTATCTTTCAGCTTTCTTTCTTCGCCATATTTCCGGTACTTCTTATAGTCCACCGAGGCGGTTTCCACCGCCGCGGCAAATAAAGAAAGGGGAATCGCCTCGATTTCGCTTTCTTTTAGGAACGCCTTCCCGACCGATAGATAACCCTCTAGGTAAGAAGAAAGTTTCTCCCAATCAAAGCCATAGCCATCCCAGCATACATCATTCGCCGTATGGGCGAAGTCATATAAGCCGATGCCAGGCATCGCCATATCCAAGGAGATGATCGCCGAAGGCTCATTCTGACGGTTGAACAAGAAGTGGTTGACCTTGACGTTGTTATGGTTGACCCGGATCGGGAGATTCATCTTATTGAGCTTGGCTGCCTTTTCTTTGGCCTGCTCCAAGAAGATGCCGATCTCGGTATCGTCTTTGGCATCATCCACCAATTTCTCGACGTCATGGAAATCCGGCATCGTGATGGCAAGCTTAGAAACATCGAAATCGACGAAGGAAAGCTGGAAGCTTCCT
>OCVV012869882.1_pt1 | contig 20575 bp, 22 predicted proteins | sample 1539721 | NCBI WGS metagenome assembly OCVV01 (sample SAMN02144230, study PRJEB22623) | gut metagenome | biome: sheep rumen | host: Ovis aries | place: New Zealand
ATTTATAATAGAATAAGTGATTTATTAAAAATTAATAGTTCAGATGTTGGTGAAATCATTAATAATTTTAAAGGTAATATTTATTTTGATAATGTTAGTTATTCATATGATGGTATAAATAATAATATTGAAAATATTACTTTTAATATAGACTATGGTAAAAAATATTTAATATATGGTAATAGTGGTAATGGAAAAAGTACTATTATGAAAATACTACTTAAATATTTAGATGATTATAGTGGAGAAGTTTATATAGGAAATATTAATTTAAAAGATATTTCTTCAAAAAGTATACAAAATAATATGACTTACGTATCTCAACAAAGTTATGTTTTTAATGACACATTAAAGAATAATATTATTTTATATAGAAATATATCTTATGAAGAATATGAAAGAGTATTAAAAATATGTAATTTAGAATCATTAAGAAAAAGTAAAAAGCTTAGAAATAATTTTTTTATAGAAGATAATGGTTTTAATATATCTGGAGGAGAAAGACAAAAGATAGTTCTAGCAAGAAGCTTATTAAAGAAAAGTAATTATTTAATATTAGATGAAGCTTTAAGTGAAGTAGGTGTTAATGAAGAAAAAGAAATAATAAAAAGAATATTTGATTATTTTAAAGATAAAACTATCATTTATATATCTCATAAAAAAGAAATAATAGATATGTTTGATTTAAAATACAAATTAGAAAGGAGAAAGGTCAATGATAAATAAAGATGAACTTGTTAATATAAAAGGAGGATTATCTAAATATTTCTATGGAATAGGTGCTGGAGCATTAGTATCATTTGTTATAGGATTAATTGATGGTTATATGAGGCCTTTAGCTTGCAGAAAATGATAAATAAAAGCGAATTAATAGAAATAAGAGGAGGAACTTCATCAACAATTATTAATACTATAGTAAAAGTTGTAACAACTGCTATAGAAATAGGAAGAACAGTAGGAACAATAATAAGAAGAAAAATAAGTGGAAACAAATGTTAAAAAGAGATGGAAACATCTCTTTTTATGTTATAATTTGTTTAGGTGATTAATATGTTTGATACACATCATGATTTATTAGCAAAATTATATATTTCATATTTGAAAAATGATTTTACTTATATTGAAAATTGGATAAAGAATTATAGACCTGATAATGTTATAGGTGTAATAGCAAACCTATGCTTTATGAGTGAAGAAGAAATGAATAGCGAATTTGATCCTAATTTCTATAGAAAAGATGTTAGTGTTATTGATATGTTTAAAAAATCAATGGAATTATTAAGAGAACATATCCCAAGTAATTTAAAAGTATTTGCTTCAATAGAGGGATGTGACTTTTTAGAAGATGAAAATGATTTAGTTGCTTTAAAAGAATTAGGACTTGACGCTATCGTACCTGTTTGGAATTGCAAAAACAAATTTGGTTCAGGCAAAAGAAGTGAAGATGGATTAACTCCATTAGGAGAAAGACTTATAGATAAAGCAGCAGAACTTAATATATGTGTAGATTTGTCTCACGCTAATGATAGAACATTTTGGGATATAATTAATTATATAAAAAGTAAAAATTTAAATGTTAAAGTTTATGCTTCACATTCAAATTCTAGAAGTTTATGTGATATACCTCGTAATCTTACAGATGAACAAATAAAAGCAATTGTAGAATTAGGCGGATTTGTTGGTATAATGAGTAATTCAGGTTTTGTTGATAAAGGTGGTTATAAGAAAAGAGAAGAGAAACTTGGAACTCCTGAGTATGATGAATATATTAAATTTTTAAAAGAAAAATATGTAGAACACATATTGCATGTTTACAAACTTACTGGAAGTATAGATAGTATTTGTGTAAGTACAGATGATATGGGATTTAGTGAATTATGTGATTACAAAGAAAGTACAATGTTTGAATATGGAAATATTGCTAATGAGTTAAGAGAGTTATTAAGCAAATATTTTAGTGAAGAAGATATTAATAAAATAATGTATGAAAATGCATTAAATCACTTAAATCAAGCAAGAGAAAAAGAAGCAAAAAGAAAGAGATGATTAATCATCTCTTTTTTTATCAAAATCCATTAATATTTCATGAATTATTTCTTCTTGATTACCAACATCTAATTCTTCAATTCTATCAACTCTACATTTTTCACAAGTAATAATAGAATTCATTTTATCTAAAGCATCATCTAAATCATCATTGACAACTACATAATTATATTTAGATACTTCATTTATTTCTTGATATGCTTTTTTAAATCTTTCTATAACTTGTTCTTTAGTTTCAGTTTTTCTATTAACAAGTCTTTCTTTTAATATCTTCATTGATGGTGGCATTACAAATATAAATACAGCATCTTTTCTTTTCTCATTAATTTTTCTAGCACCTTCAATATCTATTTCTAAGATAACATCAGTTCCTTTAATAAGATTCTTATCAACAAAATCTGATTGTGTTCCATAGTATTTATCTGTGTATACCATCGCATATTCTAAATATTTATTATTTTTAATATTTTTTCTAAATTGTTCAGGAGTTATAAAGTTATAATCAACTTCATCTTTTTCTTCACCTCTAGGACTTCTAGTAGTATCAGAAATAGATAATATAATATTTTTTCTTTTCTTAAGTAACATTTGAACTAATGTTGATTTACCACAACCTGATGGTCCTGATATAACAATTAATAATCCATTTTCTTTTCTTTTTATCATAAACGTACCTCTAATTAAATATTAATATAATTCGATTCTTAAATCAAACAATATTGATTAGTTTTCCTAAAAAGAATATAATTATTATGGTGATAAAAATGGAAAAGGTAGAAAACAAACAAGTAGTAAACAAAAAAGAGATAGTAAGAAAATTATTAAAGCAAGATATTAGTGCAGATGATGAAGCAGATTTAATTGAGATGTTAATAGAAAAACCTATAACTATTGATGTAGATAAACAAGAAGATAAAGATTTAACAAGAGGAGAGAAATTAGCTGATAAATTATCTGAAGTAGCTGGTTCATGGGGATTCATAATAGGATTTACATTATTTATATTAGGATGGATTGTTATTAATTTAGTTGTAATGAGAAAAGCTATGGATCCATATCCATTTATACTATTAAATTTAATGCTTTCATGCTTAGCTTCATTACAAGCTCCTATTATTATGATGAGCCAAAATAGACAAGCAAAGAAAGATAGTATTAGAAACCAAAATGACTATCAAGTAGATTTAAAGAGTGAATTAATTCTAGAAAAACTTCATGACGAAGTTCAAGAAACATTAAGAGTACAAAGACAAATTTTGAGACTACTACAATCAGATGAAGAAGAGAAAAAAGATAAATAACACTTTACAGTGTTATTTTTATATGTATCAATTTTGATACTCTAAATGTAAAGCGAGTATCATTTTTGATACGTCAAATTTGATTTTTCCCTAAAAAAGTGATAATATACTTCTCACAGGGAGAAAGAAAAGACTATGGAAAATAATAATTTACATGATTTATATGATGAAATTAAAAGGATTCAATCCGAAAGAAAACCAAACACTAATGTTTATAAATATAGTGATAAATTAACTAGAAAAGCGAAAAAGGCATTAGATTACATTGAAAGAAACAATAATAATTCTTGGGCTTTATTTATGTTTGAGAGAAATGTAAATTCAATGGATAAAACTGCAATTAAGTATAGGGGAAATAAGATTTCTTACGAGGAAATGTACTCTAAGGTTTTTGAATATTGTAAATCTTTAAAAGCTTTAGGAGTAAAAAAAGGAGATCAAGTTCCTGTATGTATTTCAAATATTCCAGAGTATATTTATCTTCTTTTGGCTTGCAGTTTTATTGGTGCAACTATTCATTTAGTTGGAAGTTGGTTCGATAAAAATAATTTAAAAAATATATTAAATAATACAAATTCTAAGATTATGTTTATATCTGAGGATTATTATGAAAAAATAATGGATGTAGTTGAAGAAAGCGATATTCAAACTCCAATATTAATTTCATTAGAAGACTCTTTAATGAAAAATAGAGAAGGCAAACCATTTAATCCATACCAAGATATTGATGGGGAAAATCACGTGTTTACTTCTAGATTTAATGAATTTAAAGGAAAATCAATTAAAAATGTAATTAATCAAAAAGAATTTATTGAAAGAGGCGCCGAATACAAAGGAAATGTTCTTGAAAGCACTACATTAGATGATGTTGCAACAATTACTTATACAAGTGGAACTACTGAAAAGGGATGCCCTAAAGGTGTTAAACATTCTAATAGAGTATATATTACATCATCTAGATTTAAATTAGCAGATGTTTCTGGAATGCCAGAAATGAAAGACTTAACTGCATTGTATGAAATACCTGTTTATTCTCATACAAACGTAAGTAATGTTGCAGATACATTATGTTGTAATTGTACATATGCATCCGAACCATTTAAAGAAACAAACTTTTTCTTAAAATCGCTATTAATTAATAAACCTCATTATTGTCAATCAACAATTGGTAGATGGTTATTCTTAGGAAAAGAATTAAGTAAGGAAGCAAATAAGAAAATTAAATTCCCTTATTTAATTATGTGCGATGTTGCTGGTGAAGGATGCAGTATTGGAGAAGAAAAATTTCTTAATAGAATGGCAAAAGAACATAAATTTGGTACTAAAAAGTTACCATTTCCATTATCTCCAGTTACATTTAGTATGGGTGGGGGAACTTGTGAAGCTGGTGGAGTATTTACAACTTTATTTCATGAATTTCAACAAGGCGTTCTTTCAGCACTATATGCTAGAAAGTATTCATTGGGAATAATTCCATTTAACATGATTGAATATGAAATATTAAATCATGATGGTGATTATTGCGCACTAAATGAACCGGGATTATTGGTTGTTAATTCGCCAACTAGTTTTTCTGGATATACTGATGAACAAATTGATCCATCAGCATATGTTTTTGATAAATATGGAAAAAAATGGATTAATATGGGTACTTTAGCTTATAAATCAGATGAAAGAGCTCAAAGTATTAAAATGAAGGGTAGAGAAAAAGACTTTGTTATACTAAAAGATGGAACTTTCTTCCCAATTTTTAAAATAGAAGAATCAATCTCAAAAGATACAAAAAACATTATGTCTTGCACAGTTATTAAAACAGATGATAATGTTTATGTTTGCCACATAGAGAAACAACCTAATTCATCAAAAAGAATAGAAGATGTTCTTAGTTCATGTGCATTAAGATTAGAAAAAGAAATTCCAGAAGAAATATTTAATAAGATTTATTTTAGAGTAAGAAGCTATGAAGAAGGATTTCCTATTTCTAAAAGTGGTAAAAGAGATTTTAATAGTTTAAGATCTGAAAAGGATTATGAAAACATGATTTATGTTGAAGATGCTATAACTAAATCAAATAATCAAAAGAATAATATGGTTTTAAGATTAACAAAATAAAAAAGTTATTATTTGTAATAACTTTTTTGTTATAAAAGTATAGATTTAAGTCTATAATAGTGATATAATTTACGTAGTATAAAATAAAGAGGTGTTGGTATGAACTTTCTGGTTATGTTGATAACTTGTTTTGTTTTTTCTGTTACTTTAGGTATTGTTTTTATATTTAAAAATAGAGTTCGTACAGAAGAATCAAAAATATATTCAATATTACTTTATTCAAATTTGATAGGTATTGTTCTAGAATCATGTTGTATATATTTAAGTAACTATTATTTTGAATCATATTTTTATGATATTATTATGCGTATTTATTTTACATATATTTTGTTTTTTAATACAGTTTTGTTGTTCTATGTTTATTCACTTTATACTACTGAAGAAACAAAAGAAAAGTATAAGTTTGCAAAATTATGTACTTTTACTGCTTTATTAATTGGAGCAATATGCGCTATGCTTTTACCTGTAGATAAACATGTCGGATATGCTGTGGGTATTGCTGTTAAATTTATTTACGTTTACTCTAGTGCCATATTTACTGCTGTTATTGTAGTTATAATCATAAATAGAAAAGATATGAAAATCAAAAAAGTATTCCCGTTTTTCTTATTGGGAATGATGATGCTTGCACTAGCGGTGGTTCAAAGAGAGCATCCTGAATTAACTATTTCTACTGCTGTTCACTTTTTAACAGTATTTATAATGTTTAATACAATTGAAAATCCCGATGCTAGAGTTATTGAATTAGAAGCTCAAGCAAAAGAAAATGCTATTATGGCAAGTAGAGCTAAATCTGAATTCTTAAGTAGTATGTCACATGAACTTAGAACTCCACTTAATGCAATTGTTGGTTTAAGTGAAGATGTTGAATCATTTAAAAATGAAGTTCCAATAGACGTACAAGAAGACTCAGTTGATATTATTAATGCTTCAAATACATTACTTGAATTAATAGGTGGTATCTTAGATTTAAGTAAAATTGAAAGTGGAAAATTAGAAATAGTTGAAAGTGATTATGCTCCTAAAGAAGAGATTGAATCACTTGTTAAAATACAAAGAACTAAAGTTGCTGAAAAGCCACTAAAGTTTAATACTGAAATATCAGATGATATTCCGGAAGTATTATATGGAGATAGATTAAGAATTAAACAAGTTCTTAACAACTTAATTAGTAATGCTATTAAATATACAGAAAAAGGTCAAATAGATTTTACTGTTAATTGGGATAAAGCATCTAGTTCATTGGTAATAAAAGTAGCTGATACTGGACGTGGTATTAAACCAGAAGATATGGATAAACTATTTGCTAAGTTTGAAAGATTACAAGTTGAAAAGGTATCTTCTGTACAAGGTACTGGACTTGGTTTATCTATAACTAAAGATTTAATTGAACTTATGGGCGGAACTATTACAGTAGATAGTGTATATGGAAAAGGAAGTACATTTAATGTAATTATTCCTCAAAAGATAGGTAGTAAAGAAGCTTTAGAAAAGATGAAAGCAGAACAAGAAAACAGCGTACCTAAGAATCTTAACTATAGTAATATGAGAATTCTTGTTGTTGATGATAATCCATTAAATATTAAGGTTCTTAGAAAAGCTATTAAAGCATATAACTTTATTATAGATGAGGGATCTAATGGTTTAGAAGCTGTAAATAAAGTTAAATCTGGTAATAAATACGATATTATTTTAATGGATATATTAATGCCACTTATGGGTGGAGCTGAAGCAATTGCTAACTTAAAACAAATACCTGGATTTAATACTCCAGTAGTTGCTTTAACTGCAGATGCTATGACTGGTGCTAAAGAAAAATATATGGGTCTTGGATTTAATGATTATTTAGCTAAACCATTTTCAAGAGATATCATTGCTAAAAAATTATATGATATTTTAGGAGCAGGTAGCCCTGAGCCATCACCAACAGCAACAAATAATGCACCAACTTTAGAAGAAACAATTAAACCTGCTGATGTTAGTGCTGCTAATAATACTTTACAAGAACAACAAATAATGATGACTATGGGTACTCCAGCACCACAACCAGTTGCTCAACCTCAACAAGTTGTTTATGCACAACCAGTATATGCTCAACCTGTATATGCACAACCGGTTTATGGGCAACAAGGACAACAACAAGTTGTGTACACTCAACCAGTATATACTCAACCAGTATATACACAACCAGTAATGCCTCAACAACCAGTTCAACAACCTGAAAATAAAGATGAGGGAGTTCTATAATGGCAATATTTAAAAATGATGATGAAATTAGTGAAGAACTATTAAAGAAGAGCGAGGCTGCTTCTAAAAATGCCCAAGAAGTTGTTATAGATAATTCTGGAGAAATTGCTGTTAATGATAAACATAGTTTAGAATATTTAAAAACTAATGGTATAGATGCTAATGCAGCAATAGATATATTGGGTGATAAAGATTTATTTGCTAAAAGAATAAGAGATTTTGTTAGTTTAGCTAAATCTAAATATGGAAGTTTAATGGAATGTAAAGCTAACATGGATATGAATAAATATGCTCTTGAATCTGAACAGTTAAAGAAAGAAACTAATGTCCTTGGGATAAATGATTTATTCATAATGGCTAAAGCACATGAACAAAAGGCTAGTGCTGGTGATACTAATTATGTTATAGAAAACTTCAAAACTTATGAAGATGAATTAATGAGAGTTATAAAAATAGTTGAAGAATATATTAATTAACACAGTTTAAATACTGTGTTTTTTATTTTAAAAAGTGTTTTTGACATTTTATTCTTATTATATATTAGGGAGTGTTTTAAATTGAAAATAATATATAAATGTAGTAAAATGTTTATAGAAGGAAAAGGGTTATTATGAGGAAAGCTATTATAGATATAATTGATATGTCTTGGCCAACAATCGTTATTGTCGTATGTATATTAACAATAATGAGACTTGCTATGCTTTTTAAAGGTGAACGAAAAAAATTTGTTTTTCATGAAGAAATCTTTAATTTGATATTTATTATATACTTAATGGTTTTATTTAGGCTTGTCACTAGTCAAGATTTGCCTGGTGGTGGAACTAATTTTACTCCTTTCCGAGAAATATTAAGATATGATTATGGAACTAATGGTTTCTATAAACAAGTATTTGGCAATATTTTATTATTTATTCCACTTGGATATTTTTTTACAAAATATTGTAGAATTAAAAGATTAGGTGGAATAATATTAACATCATTGTTAGCAAGTTTATCTATAGAAGTTGTTCAACATTTTATAGGTAGATGTTTTGATATTGATGATGTTATATTAAATGTTACTGGTGGTGTAATAGGATTTTTGATATATATTGCTTTAGATGCTATATCAGATCATTTGCCAAATTTTATGAGAAGAAATTGGTTTTATAATGTTTTAACTATATTGCTTTTATTAGCAGGAGTTATATTTTTAATTAAAATACTATAGGGGATAATATGAAAGATTATATTTTTAATACAACTAAAGAAAAAATTGATACAGAAGAATTAGATAAAGTAATTACTTTTGCTTGTAAACATTTGAAAATTAAAAATCCATTATTAAATATAGTTATAGTTGATAATGAAAAGATTAGAGAAATAAATAGAGAATATAGAAATAAAGATGCTGTTACTGATGTAATATCTTTTGCTTTTGAAGAAGTTAAAGATGTTAATTATGAAGACGTTAGATTTTTAGGTGAAATATATATTTCTTATGAAAGATGTGTTGAACAAGCTTCTGATTATGGTCATAGTGTAAGACGTGAGTTTTGCTATTTAGCAGTTCATGGATTATTACACTTATTAGGATATGATCATATGAATGAAGAAGACAAAAAGGTAATGAGAGCACTTGAGGAGGAAATATTAAATGAATATGATATCACGAGAGGATAGAAAAAGAGAAAAAGGACTAAAGAAGTTTATTAGAAGTTTTGAGTATCCTGTTAAAGGACTTAGATATGCATATAGAAATGAACAAAATTTAGCAGTTGATGTTGGTATTGCATTAATAGTAGTATTAGCAGGTTTTATATTTAAAGTGTCTGTTACTGAATGGGCATTACTTGCTTTAACTATAGGGTTAGTTATATCTTGTGAGTTAATTAATACAGCTATAGAAGCAGTAGTTGATTTAGTTACTGAAGAATATCATCCTCTTGCTAAAGTTGCTAAAGATACAAGTGCGGCAGCAGTATTTGTTTTTGCAATTGTTGCAGTTATAGTAGGAATTATAATATTTGGACCAAAACTAATTGCTATATTGTTTTAGGAGGATTAAATGAAAGATAGATTATTAAAATTATTAGAAAATAGTTATGCACCATATTCACATATGAATTTTGCATGTATAGTAGAAACTAAAGATGGTAACTTTTATGAAGGAGTTAACATTGAAAATGCTTCATATGGAGCAACTGTATGTGCTGAAAGAAATGCAATATTTAATGCTGTTTCTCATGGAGAAAGAGAGTTTAAAACATTATATTTAATGACTAGTAGCGATGAAATATGTTATCCATGTAATTTATGTAAGCAAGTATTTCTAGAATTTTTTGATAAAGATGTAATATTTAATATAATGACTAAAAGTGGAAAAATGGAAATATTAACATTTGATAAATTAATGACTACAACATTTACTAAGGAGGACTTAGTATGAAAAGTGGCTTTGTAACTATTGTTGGTAGACCAAACACTGGTAAAAGTACACTTTTAAATTCAATTATTAAAGAAAAGATTGCTATTATTAGCCCTAAACCTCAAACAACAAGAAATTTAGTACAAGGAATATATAATGAAGAAGATACTCAAATAGTATTTGTTGATACTCCTGGTATTCATAAACCTGTTGATAAATTGGGTGTTGCTTTAAATGCACAATCTTATTATTCAATAAATGATGTAGATGTTGTATTACTTGTAGTTGATGCATCAGTTCCTTATGGAAAAGGTGACCAATTTATAATTGATAAATTAGTTGGATTAAAAAAACCAGTGTTTTTAGTTTTAAATAAAATAGATAAATTAACAGATGATCAAATAATTCTTAAAATTAATGAATATAAAGATTTATATGAATTTAGTGAAATTATTCCATTATCTGCTTTAAAAAATGATAATATTGATAGATTAATAAAAGTTCTAAAAGATTATTTACCTGATAATGTTAAATATTTTATGGATGGAGAGACAACAACTGCAGATACTGAGTTTAGATTATCTGAATTAGTTAGAGAAAAAATATTTATACATACTAATGATGAAGTTCCTCATTCAATATCATGTAAGTTAATTGGTTATGAAGAAGGAAAAGATTTAATTAAAGTATATGTAGATATAATAGTAGATAGAGATTCTTTAAGAAAAATAATAGTTGGACACAATGGTAGTATGATTAAAACTATTGGTCATGAAGCTAGAATAGATATGGAAGAATTGCTTGGTAAAAAAGTATATTTAGAACTATATTGTAAAACTATTAAAAAATGGAGAGAAAAAGAAAAGTATATTAAAGATCTTGGATATTTACTTGAAAGTGAAGAAGAAAAATAATTTATGAAAATTATTAGTGTAGATGGAATTGTTATTAGTAGTACAGCTTATAGAGAAACTAGTAGAATAATTAATATATTTACTAAAGATATGGGTATAATAGGATGTATTGCTAAGGGAAGTAAATCATTAAAGAGTAAATTAAGATTACCAAGTGAAAAGTTTGCTTATGGTACTTTTCATATGTATTATAAAGAAGATGGTTTATCTACTTTAATAGATGGTGATATTAAAAATTATTTTATTAATATTAAAAGTGATATTGTTAAAATAAGTTATCTTTCTTATATATGCGAATTAGCATCAAATGTATATAAAGAGAGTAATGATAATGAAGTATATGATTTGATGGAAAGTGCAATATTAAAAATAGAAGATAATCATGATCCTAAAATAATTACTAATATATTAGAATTACAGTATTTAAGTTATTTAGGTATTAATTTAAATTTAGATAATTGTGTTAAATGTGGTAGTTCTAAAATAGTTACACTTTCTTTATCTAAAGGTGGATATATTTGTGGTAATTGTAGAGATAATGAACCTATATTAGATGGAAAAGTATTAAAAATGTTAAGATTATATTATTATGTTGATATATCTAAAATTAGTAATCTAGATATTGATAAAAATGTTAGTGATATGATTGATACAATAATTGATGAATATTATGAACAATATTCAGGAGTATACTTAAAAAGTAAGAAAATATTAAAAGATTTAACATAAATCTTTTTTTATTTGTTATAATTATGATTGGGTGAGAATATGAAAGATGAAGATATATTAAGAGAATATTATAATAATAAAGATTCACATTTAATGAGTTATAATTTTGATATAAAAGAATTAGTAGATAATTTTACCATACTAAATTTTGTTAAGAATGGTAGAAAAGCATGTTTATCTGAAGAAGGCGTGGATTTTGGTGGGTTTTTTATTTGCACACCAAAACAATATGTGATAGGATATAATTCTAATTATGGAGTTGGAGCTCATATAACAGCAAAAGCTAGGGCTATGAAGGATATTCTTGGAGGTGGAACATTAACAAGAATAGATGAACTTACAGAGTTAGGACAAATGTGTACAGAAAGATATATTACAGGAAGACTTGCTTATGAAAATACTGGTACTGATCTTTCAGGAAGACTTAGAATAGGTGGTATATTTGATATATCAATTAAAGATAATTCTGATAGTATTAGTCGTAATATGTTTGAATCATTTAAAAAGTTCTATGATGATTATAATAAAGAAATAGAACTTGCTTGTAATAATTCTGGTGGTTCATTTCATGTTTCATTCTATAATAAAGATACTAAGAAGAGAGTGGAAAGTAATAATTTAGATTTAATATATAGTTATTTAGAAAATCATATAGATGAAAATTTAGATGATGAAGAAGATGAAGTAATAATAGGAGTTCCTACAAAAGATAAACAATTATAGTTATTTATAGGGGGGGTAAAATGGTATACAGAAATGCTAATAGAAAAATTTCAAGAGAAAAGTATGGATACAATATAAAAGAATTAACTAAAGATTTTTCTTTCTTTGATTTTACTCATTCTGTTCAAATAGGAGATGTTGAATATAATGGTGGCATTTTAGTATGTACTCCTAAACAATATATATTAAGTTATAATTTAGGATTTGGTAGTGCTTCACATAATGCAACATTTGCTAGAGTTGAAAAAGATTTACATGGTGGTGGAAGTATATTAATTGAAGATGAATTAGGACTATGTGAAAAATGTAGAAATAAATATATACATGCTAAAATATTATATGGAAGAGTTGATCCTTTAAATTATAGTTTTAAAGGTTTTATAGATTTTTATATTCCTGATAAGATTAGCCCTAAGTCTTTTGAATCATTTAAAGAGTTTTTTAAAGATTTTGCTAGTGAAATATCTTTGGTAAATAGAAATGTACAAAATTTTAGTATTAATTATTGTATTTATAGTAGAGGAAAATACTTTTTCAATAGTAATATGGAAGAAATATATAATTGTTTACAAAGTGTAGTAGACTATAATTTAGATGATGAAGAAAGTGAATATATAATAGGAAAAGATACTAAAAATAAGGTTTTAAGATTTAGAAGTTTGCTCTAAATCTTTTTTATTTTTTTAATCATTAAAAAAATTAGCACTTTGTGCTTGACATTGCTAAAAAATGTATTATAATTATATTAGCACTGGTTTGATGAGAGTGCTAAAAAGGAGATGTATGATGATAGGAAGTAGACAAAAAGAATTGCTTAAAACAATTGTAGAGGAATACGTTAAATCTGCAAGACCTGTTGGTAGTAAGGCTTTATGTAAAAAGTTTAAATGTTCTAGTGCAACTATAAGAAATGATATGGCTGCTTTAGAAGAACTTGGCTATTTAGAAAAGACTCATATATCTTCAGGAAGGATTCCTAGCGAAAGCGGTTATAGATATTATGTTGATAATTTGATGGAGCCTAAGAAAATAAGTGGTGAAGATATTTTAAAACTACAAACAGTTTTAAATAACAAAGAATTAGAACTTAGTGATGCTATATCAAAAAGTTTAGAAATAATTAGTGATATAACTAATTACACTTCTGTAGTATTAGGTGGAGAAGCAGATGATAATATGCTTAAAAAAGTAGAAGTTGTACCAATTAGTGAAAAACAATTAATTGCTATATTAATAACTGATACTGGGCATGTTGAAAATAAGAATGTTTTCTTAGAAGAAAATATTCCTGCTGATGAAATATCAAAAACAACAGAACTATTAAATAAGATGCTCGTCGGGACGCAAATTAGCGATGTTCCTAGAAAGTTAGAGTTTGAAATTAAACCTATAATTAGAAATTATATTCAAAACTATGAAATAGTTTACAATGCATTTTATAATGCACTATCTAACTTTACAAGTGATAGGGATGTTAAATTTGCGGGGAAGACTAATATATTAAAACAACCGGAGTTCAATACAGTTGATGATGTTAAAAATATCATAAGTAAGTTTGAAAGCAAAGATATGGTGAGTAAAATTGAAGAAGCTGGTGACGAGGTTAAGGTATATATTGGTAGCGAAAGCGAGATTGATGATAACGTAACTGTTGTTAAGACTAAATATAAAGCTGCTGGAAGAGAAGGAACAATTGCGATAATAGGACCTAAACGTATGGAATATGAACGTGTTGTTAACATGTTAGAGTATTTAAAAGGTGCTATTGAAAACAAAGGAAGTGAAAACAAGTGAAAAAGAAAGAAACAAAAAAAGTGAATGATGAAAAGGTAGAAAAAACTACTGAAGTAGTTGAAGAAGGATGCGGAGGTTCTTGTGAATCTTGCGGTGGATGCGGTAGCATTGATCCTGAAACTTTAGTTCAAATTCTTGGAAGTAGAAATCAAGAACTTGAAGATAAATATATGAGATTACAAGCTGAATATTTAAATTTTAAAACTAGAACTCAAGGAGAAGTATCAAGAATGCTTCAATATGAAGGTGAAGGTTTTATTAAAGAAATACTTGGCATTAAAGATAATTTTGAAAGAGCTATTATGATGGATGATAATGATTTATCTGACGAAGTAAGCAAGTTCTTAAGTGGATTTAAAATGATCCTTGGTTCTTTAACATCATTATTAGATAAATATGAAGTTAAAGAAATTGATTGTTTAGGAAAAGAATTTGATCCTAATTTTGAGGAAGCAGTTCTTACTGAACATGATGAAACTAAACCAGAAAATGTTGTAATTGAAGTTTTAACGAAAGGATATATGTATAAAGACAAAGTAATTAGACATGCAATGGTTAAGGTAAATAAATAATGTTTAATATATTATCTAGTATGTTTGCAATATTTGGTTCATACAGAGATCCAGAATATTCTAATTTGTCAAAAGAAGAAAGAGAAAACTTAGATTATATGGATAGCTGTATAGCAAGTGAGAACAAAAATATTAGCGATGCAGCATTTAAAACAATGATGCTAATTTTAGAATTGAGTGTTGATCCTGACAAATATCAACCTGAAGAATTACATGAAGTTCAGGAAAAAATATTAGAGGGCTTATCAAGTGAAGAAGTAAGCACTATTAATAAGTTTATTCCAGCATGTATAAATTCTATGGGTATATATAGTGAGGAAAGCAAACAAGAAAGAAAACTTAAAAGAGAAAGGAAGAAATAATAATGACAAAAGTTAATAAAGTTATAGGAATAGATTTAGGTACTACAAATAGTTGTGTATCTGTACTTGAAGGTGGGGAACCACATGTTATACCAAATGCTGAAGGTAATAGAACTACTCCTTCAGTAGTAAGTTTTAAAAATGGAGAAGTTAGAGTTGGAGATGTAGCAAAAAGAGAAGCTCAAACTTCTACAAATGTAATTAGTTCTATTAAAAGATTAATGGGTACTAAAGAAAAAGTTGAAGCAGAAGGAAAGAAATATACACCAGAAGAAATAAGTGCTAAGATTTTAATGAATTTAAAGGAAACTGCTGAAGCTTATCTTGGTGGTGAAGTAAGTAAAGCTGTTATTACAGTTCCAGCTTATTTCAACGATGCTCAAAGACAAGCAACTAAAAATGCTGGTAAAATTGCTGGTTTAGAAGTAGAAAGAATTATTAATGAACCAACAGCAGCAGCTTTAGCTTATGGTCTTGATAAACAAGAAAATGCTCATACAGTACTTGTTTACGACTTAGGTGGTGGTACATTTGATGTATCTATATTAGAACTAGGTGATGGAGTATTTGAAGTTAAATCAACTAGTGGAAATAATCACTTAGGTGGAGATGATTTTGATAATCGTATTATTGATTATATAGTTACAGAATTTAAGAAAGAAAATGGCGTAGACTTATCTAAAGATAAACTAGCTATGCAAAGATTAAAAGAAGGTGCTGAAAAAGCTAAAAAAGATTTAAGTGGCGTTAAAACTACTCAAATTAGTTTACCATTCATCACTCAAGGTGAAAATGGACCTTTACATGTTGATATGACATTAACAAGAGCTAAATTTGAAGAATTAATTAGTGATTTAGTTGAATCAACTAGAAAACCAGTTAGAGATGCTTTAAAAGAAGCTAAATTAAAAGCTAGTGATATTGATAAAGTATTATTAGTTGGTGGATCTACAAGAATTCCATGTGTTCAAGAATTAGTTAAAGAAGAACTTGGAAAAGAACCATCAAAAGAAGTTAACCCTGATGAAGTAGTTGCTATGGGAGCTAGTATTCAAGGTGGAGTTTTAACAGGTGAAGTTAATGATTTAGTACTTCTTGATGTAACACCACTTTCACTTGGTATTGAAACACTTGGTAATGTTATGACTGTATTAATTCCAAGAAATACTACAATACCAACAACTAAATCTCAAGTATTTAGTACAGCTGCTGATAACCAACCTGCTGTTGATATTCATGTATTACAAGGTGAAAGACCAATGGCTGCTGATAATAAGACATTAGGACACTTCCAATTAACAAATATTCCACCAGCACCAAGAGGAGTACCTCAAATTGAAGTATCATTTGATATTGATGCTAACGGAATTGTTAATGTTAAAGCTAAAGATTTAGGAACTAATAGAGAACAAGCTATTACAATTACTGCTTCTTCTAACTTAAGCGATGAAGAAATCGACAGAATGATGAAAGAAGCAGAAGCTAATAAAGAAGCAGATAATAAACGTAAAGAAGAAGCTGAAATTAGAAATGATGCTGAACAAATGGTATTTGCTTCAGAAAAAGCATTAAAAGATTTTGGCGATAAAGTTCCTGAAGATGAAAAAGATGAAATTGAAAAATTAACTAAGAAAGTTAAAGATGCTTTAGATGGTGATGATACTGACGAAATTAAAGAAGCTAGTGAAAAACTATCAAAAGCTGTAATGGATTTATCAAGTAAGGTATATCAAAGTCAAAATGAAGAATCTGCTCGCGCAAGCGAAAATGCTTCTAATGATGGAGATGAAACTGAAGAAAAATCTGAAAAGAAAAGCAAAGTAAAAGATGCTGAATTTGAAGAAAAATAATTAGGTATTGGGCTCTTATTAGAGCCCTTTACTAAATATAAGGAGAATATATGAATTATACATGGGATTTAACAAAAATAATTAAAGATGATAAAGAATATAAAAGTATTTTAAAAGAAATAAATAATTTATTAGATAAGTTTATTACATATAAAGGTAAATTATTAAAAGATGAAAATACATTTTATGAAGCTTTAGAAATTCAAAAGAATATTGATATGCTTGGTGAAAAAATATATGTTTATTCATATCTTGGTTATTATGAAGATATGTCTAATAAGAAGTTTCAAGAATATAAAGAAACTGCTGATAGTATATATGAGAAAATTGAAAGTTTAACTAGTTTTGTTAATCCAGAATTATTAGAAAGTGATTATTCTTTAATAGAAGAATATATATCTAAAAATAAAAAATTAGAAATATATAGAAGATCACTTGAAAACTTATTTAGATATAAAGAACATATATTAAGTGAAAAAGAAGAGAAAATCTTAAGTGATGCTAATGAAGCATTAAAGACTTCAAGTAATGCTTATGATGCAATTGATAATGTTGATATTAAATTTGATAATATTATTGATGAAGATGGTAAAAGTGTAGAATTAACTCCTTATAATTATAGTAGTTTCTTAACATCTAAGAATAAAGATGTAAGAAAAGGTGCTTTTGAAAGTGAATATAAGTATTATAAAGAACATATAAATACTATTAGTGCTTTATATATAGGTAATGTTAAAACTGATTCATTTATTTCTAAAACTAGAAAATATAATAGTATTTTAGAATCATTCTTATTTGATGATAAGATTGAACCTAAATTATATAAAAATCTTATTAATATTACTAATAAAAATTTAGATTATTTAAAAGAATATTATAAATTAAAAGAAAAGAAATTAGGTTATAAATTACATATGTATGATTTATATGTTAATACTGCTGATATTCCTAAGAAGAAGATAGAATATGAAGATGCTATTAAGATAGTAAATGAAGCTATTAAACCTTTAGGAAAAGATTATATTGATAACTTTAATATGTTATTAAAGACTAGATGTGTAGATGTATTTCCTAAAAATAAAAAGAGAAGTGGAGCATATGAATGGGGTACTTATGGAGTAGATCCATATGTATCATTAAATTATGATCATAATTATGATTCTGTTAGTACTTTAGCACATGAAATGGGTCATGCTATGCATTCATTTTATAGTTATAAGAATCAAGATTATTTATATGCATCATATCCAATATTTTTAGCTGAAATAGCTTCTACAGTTAATGAAGTATTATTATCAAATTATTTAATTAATAAATCAGAGAATAAAGATGATAAGATTTATCACTTAGTAGATTTTTTAGATAAGTTTAAAGCAACAGTTTATAGACAAGTTATGTTTGCTGAATTTGAATTATCTATTCATGAAAAATATGAAAATGGAGAATCTTTAACTAAAGATTTATTATGTGAAACTTATTTAGAATTAAATAAGAAACATTTTGCACCAGTAATTGATGTAGATAGTGAAATACAATATGAATGGGCAAGAATACCTCATTTCTATACACCATTTTATGTATATAAATATGCTACTGGATTTATTAGTGCTCTTATAATAGCTGATAAATTAGTAAATGAAAATGGATTTAAAGATAAATATATTAAGTTCTTAAGTAGTGGAAGCAGTAAATATCCTTTAGATTTATTAAATGAACTTGGTATAGATATATGTGATGAAAAAGTATTAAATAGAGCATTTGAATTATTTAATGAAAAAGTAGAATTATTGAAAAAATTAGAAAGGGATGAGTAAAATTGGCAACTAAAAGAGATTATTATGAAGTATTAGGCGTATCTAAAGATGCTACTGAAGAAGAAATAAAAAGTGCCTTTAGAAAAAAAGCTAAAGAATACCATCCAGATATAAATAAGAGTCCTGATGCTCCTGAAAAATTTAAAGAAGCACAAGAAGCTTATGCTTGTTTAAGTGATAAAGAAAATCGTGCTAAATATGATCAATATGGACATGCTGCATTTGAAAATCCTTATGGAAATGCTGGCGGTGGAGGTTCATATGGTGGAAACCCATTCGGCAATTTTGATTTTTCAGATATATTTGATGATTTATTTGGAGGAGGTTTCTCATCATTTGGTAGTGCATTTGGAGGACAAAGTAGAGGCTCTTCATCTTCAAGAGCAAGAAAAGGTGCTGATACATTATATGGTATTAACATAGATTTCTTAGAAGCTGTATATGGATGTAAAAAAGATATTGATATTGAATATTATGAAAATTGTGAAGATTGTGATGGTAAAGGTGGCCATGGAGAAAAGACATGTGATGAATGTGGTGGAAGTGGTTATGTAATTAAACAATCTAGTACAATTCTAGGAGTTATTCAAACAAGAACAACTTGTTCAGCTTGTGGTGGTAAAGGTAAAACTTACAGAAGCAAATGTGATGAGTGTAAAGGAACTGGTAAAATTAAAGTTAAGAAAACTCTTACAATTGATATTCCAGCAGGAATAGATACTGGAGAACAATTAAGAATAAGTGGAAAAGGTGAACCAGGAAGTAATGGAGGACCTAATGGAGACTTATATTTAGAAGTAAGAGTAAAAGAACATGAATTATATAGAAGAGAAGGATATGATATTTATATTGAACTTCCAGTAACAATTACTGATCTTTGTTTAGGAACTAAAAAAGATATTAAAACTATGGATGGTGTAGTAGAACTAAAAATTAAAGATGGTTCTCAACCAGGCGATATTCTAAAGATAAAAGGAAAAGGTATTGCTAGTGAAGATTCATGGAAAAAAGGAGACTTTTACTGCATACTTAAATTAGTTATTCCAACAAGTTTATCTAGAAAACAAAAGAGTATTTTAGAAGACTTAGAAGATACTGATTTAGAAGATGAACCAGTATTCAGAAAATTTAATAGATTAAATAAATAAGCACTTTAAGTGCTTTTTATTTTGTGATAAAATTATAATGGTGATGATATGAAAAAAGGTTTTACATTAGTTGAAATGTTAGCTGTAATAGCAGTCTTAGGACTTCTAGTACTTTTAGTATTACCAAACGTACTAAAAAACTATAGAGATGCTAAAAAGATTTCTTTTATAAATGAGGCAAAGGAAGTTTATGCAGCTGCGACTGATTTATATGTTACTCAAAGAACAAAGGGTAATAAAGTTGGTTTAATTGAGACAGGTGGTAAAAATGAATTATCACTTTCAAATGCAGAGGATTTAAGTTATACAATTAGATTAGATAGTAATGGAAAAGTTACAGCATTTAGACTTGCAAATGCAGAATTTTGCATAGTTGGTGTTGGAGACTTTTTAGGCTCATATGACAAAGATGACATTATAGATCTATCAAATGAAGAAGAAGCAGCAAAATGTGAAATAACTGCTATTCAAGATGGACAAAAGTTCATACTTAGATTACAAAATAAAGGTGCTGTTAAAACAGATTATAATCCTAAAATTATTTACTTAAAATATA
>OCVV012887141.1_pt1 | contig 20571 bp, 34 predicted proteins | sample 1539721 | NCBI WGS metagenome assembly OCVV01 (sample SAMN02144230, study PRJEB22623) | gut metagenome | biome: sheep rumen | host: Ovis aries | place: New Zealand
CCTCCCCCCCCCCCCCCGCCGTAGCCGGCGCAGAGGGTTTGGATCGCATCACCAATTGAGGTATCACTTTCTCCGGTTGTTTCATTTGCGTATGTCAGCAAAGCGTTCAATCTCGCTTTCGTTGATTCCAAAGTAGACTTTAAAGCCATATTTATTCACCTTCTTCAGGTGCTTTGTACTGTGTAGTGATTACTTGATGTTCAATCACATTTAATTCCTCATCTGTCAGCATAACGGCTACCTTTGGATACAGCTCTGTCATGACCATCTTTGAACAGCGGTCATAGAACAAAGATAATCCGCTCGCAAAACTGGAGCGAGCTGTTACGGTATTATTGACAGCTCCGTCCGCTCTAATCTGATTTTCAATTACATAATGTGCCATTTATTTGTTCCTCCTGTTTACTCGTAAATGCTTCCTTCAATTGGTCTAAATTCGATTACGTTCGCATATGTAGCCCAAACTTCCGACGCTTCGAATTGAGCTAAAAGTGATTGCGGTACATATACATATCCACCTTCATTGGTTGGATTAAACTTACTTTGCTCAAATGCATTTGCGTTCTTTCTAGGTTCTAGGTATGCATGTAGTATCAAGGTATCTAAATTTTGTGTATTCGTGAACCATCCGTTTTGCGTACTCAAGTGTTTACCGCAATCAAGCACTTTGAGATTGGTGCAACCGTTTGTCATGCTTGAATTATATGACTGATTATTCGGTAAGTATAGTTCTTCCACATATTGATTTCCAGCTACAAGTGAATGAGCGGTAGTTGTATTAGGTAATCTTATTACTTTAATTTTCGCTATTCTTAACGCTCCATTGGTGATATTACCTTGAATATTGTTAATGTATTCATCTGCTATATAGTTTGGATCAATCAAAGCTTTTTCCAGTATGTCTCCTTCGGACGTTTTTCCATACCCATCCGCCAATCTTTCAATCGCATCTCCGACAGATACATCATCTGCACCTGTCACCGAATTTGCATATGTCAATAGTGCTTCCAGTCTATCTTGTGTATCTTCTAAAGTAGTCTTTAATGCCATTATCCAACCACCTCACTTATTTCTTCCGCCAGAGCTTCCAGGGCAGAAATATCTACCGTAATATCCGAATTCAATCGCTTGCCATTTGTGGCAATGGTTAATCCACTATCTACGATTGTGAACGATGTAGCTCCTGTGTATAAAGGAATGCCTTGCTGGATTATTAAATCGTTTGCCAGCCATTTACCTGCAGTTTCAAGAGTTATATTTGAATCTCTTACTGTTACAACCGGATGCCTTGTGTACTCTTCCCTGTCGATATAAATAAGGTGTCCTAAATCAGCCGATGCAACAGCGTGATTATCTTCAATAACGGCATCGGCATGTATAGCGTCAGTTACATATGCCGGCATTTAAACCACCTCTCATTCATACTCAGAACCTTCGATAGTTCTGAATTCGATGACATTCGCATAGTCACTCCATGCGGATGAAGCTTGGAACTGCGTCAATAATTCGGAAGGCACATATACATATCCACCTTCATCTGTGATATTCTGCTCTTCCTGTGACCCTTCACCCCATTCATCTCTATTCACATCGAACGGGGTATATTTAAATACATCTGCGTCAGCCGGCTCGACAAAAGCGTGTAAAATAAGCGTGGTTAATTTCCAGTCATCTTTCAAACACGGTAACACGTATCCACAGTCTAATATTTGCAGATTGCTACAGCCGATAAAGTTGTCGTCAACACCGCTTCCCCATCCACCGGAATATCCATTAATTCTCAATGATGGTACATAGATCTCTTTGGCACGGCAGGAAAATATGCCGTTGCCATAAATTCGATTACATCTTGCTAATCTAATGGTGTCGACACGACACGTCACGAAAGCCCTGTCGTAGCAAACCAATACATTCGGAAGTGTTATTGATTTGTAATCTTCCTGAACCGAAACAAAGCGGTATTCGTTGACTACTTTGACCCTGTCATTAAAGAGCTCAATATGCTTTCCGATGCCGTCCATAGATTCACCCTGGATAAGTATATCCACCAGTTCCTTGTCCGAGATTGGAATGTAGTCGGTTCCGATCATTCTGTCTAACAGGGTATCTTCGATTGTGGTCGAAAATTTGACGACGCAGTGACGGCGGTCGCTTGTGAGCAGATTTAATTCAAAATTGATACTTGAATTCGGAGCGAATTGAAGCGAGTCTTCCTGAGCTATCTCATATCTGACCTGATTTAGATCGGTATCAATCGTCAATTCCGCCAGTCCATGGTGCTCTGTATTATTTCTATTGGCAATTGACAACACTGCCGTTTGAATATCTGAAACATCAAATTCTTCGTTGTCAAAGTTTGCAATAAATGTAAAATCTTCACCTCTAACAAGTCCCATGTTATCCTCCTTTTCATAAATTAGGAATCTAGACCATCATCGGCTAGATTCTCTAAAGTCGTAAAATTATCTAAAGTAGTACGGCTTTTAGAAATGTCTGTCGTACAAATGATTTGTTCTGTAATACGAGCCTCAACATACAAAGCACGTCTGCTATCTTCGATTGTAAAAGTATCGCCGATTTCCGCATCAATAAAACCTTCCACAGTGTAGCTCACCTGTGGAACACAGTGCTTTTTCAATTCAGCAAGTGCCTGACCATATAAGACTTCAATATTATCGGTCTCATACGAATAGTTATGAGCCAGCCATCCGTCAGCTGTTGATAATGCCGTAGCTGGATATCTATCCTTAGACTGCGGTGCAAAAATCACAATATTTCCGGATGGATGCCAATATAAGAGATTGCCATCACTATCGTTTACTTTTCTTTCTCCGAGACCTGCAAGTGTAAGATTATTACTTCCGTATGCCCGTATTGCTGTATAGAGCTCGGTAATATCTTCTTTGTGTTTGATTACAGAAAGCTCATTTCCAAACCGTAACACTTCAGCAGTCCTGTCTGAACCAACACCTTGATATGTATCATCATGAGCTCTGTATACGTTCAACGTTAATCCGGATAACCCATAATGTTCATCAAGCTCTGTTATAAATTCAATCTCGGCGCCGAATACTGACGCTAATGAATAAAGTCGTGAAAGTACAGTATCTGAATCGCTCCACGAATATGTGATTCGTTTGTCTGTTACTTCATTAATGCCGATATTTATGACTGTCGAATCGAATCCAAAAGCCTGTACATACTGAACAAAGCTCATAGCTGATGGAGCCTGATACGCCTGGACATCTTCGTTGATCAATTCAAATAAAAGGCCGTAGCATTCCACCACAACCTCAATTCCGTCATTCTCCACGCTGACAATATTCAGATAGTATTCCTTTTCTTTCTGCTCAGCACTCAAGCGGATAAAAGATATATGGTTTCCAACTGCCAATATATCGGCATCCTCATGTCCTGCATATGTTTTAAAATTAAACGTATACGCTGAGCCTGTCAGATAAGTGTGAAGTTCATCGTCGTAGTAATGCAGTGCGTCCTTTATTGAATTATCAATAAAACCAATAACATTATCACGCCGATCGAGCACAGCAATACGCATTCCTGTATTTGCCATTACTGCCATACCTCTCGAATGTATGCAATTATTTCCGGACTAATCGAGCACCACTCTGAAATCATCACACGAACCTCATTCATGCCCGGGTCAGCTTTGAAATATTCAGTTCCGATAAGCTCATCCTCAGGCCTGTACATTCCATTGATAAATACTTTCGATGTATTGCCGTCCACTTCAAGATTATCGCCTGCTGAATATCTGTTTGGTACATCTTTCCATCCGTTTACATTCATTTTTTCGAATTTCAATTCAGTAATGGCATTTACTGACACGTAACTCGTTCGTGTTCCAAAGTTATCGAAAGTAACCTGTATCTTGGTGCATACCATATCTTTGATTTCAGGATCAACAAAACTGAAATGTGAACCCCACCAATAGAAAGTGACTTTGTCACCTTCTTTGCGAATATCATTCGCTCCACGTCCGTTGAACGGGTTATCTGAATCGTAAATAGTCGGTTGGAAGTTAATCTGTCTCTTTATCTGACCGTTTACAAACCACTCGGCATAGGCGTTATTGCCCCCTGTGTCGGATTTAACAATTTGAAATCCGCAGATTAGTTTGTTGTCAGATGTGACAAAAGCTACACCCTGCTCACCTGTCTGATCTGCCTTTCCGGTCATGAACCAGTGCGCCATCCATGCATAGAAGTTCTTTGCGCCTGTATCGCCCACGCTATCTGCAGGAAGTACGAACTCATAACAGCATCCGTTCCATTTACCGGATGCACGATTTCCAAACGAATCGATAACTATACCTTCCGCTGAAGTACCGTTGACGTTCATTCTTTTCATCGTACCTGTATAGTTATAACTGTTCGTATTCGGATGCATTGCAGAAGCGGATACTTTTGTGGCAGGCCAGTTTGCAATTGTGCATAGGGTCTCATTCCCCTGGTAAGTTTCACCATCAACTTCAGCAGGATTGCCGAATCGCATGACTCCATTAGTGGATGAAAAACTAAAGAATCCGTTATCGGCTTTATTCAATACTTCATAACGAATTGCACAAGGTTCTGAGCCTTCATTATCAATTAACAGCATTAAATTTCCGTTTACATTTTCAGCTGAAAAGCTTTTTTCCGTGACACTGTATTTATACGGATCTGTACATGTTATTTCTATTTCACCTATGATTGCGTTCCGTCCACTTTCGACAGTTGTATTTCCTGTCTTGGTCCCAACAAAATATTTATCCGATTCATCCGCAAAGATGATCTGCACCTGCTCGCCTCGAAGAAGCGAATTCAGTTTATTGAATTTAGTTCTAAAGTCTGATGCTGAATCAGCTATCAGCTGATAGCCTACGGTAATCGTTCGTACCGGTCGGCGTCTGCCTAAATATCGGGCGCCGTCAATGCCGTTTATCTCCCCGGTCTGGAGCTCCGAAACAAGGAGCTCTCTGCCGGAAGTGTAAAGAGTGCGGTATCCGGTAATCTCATTCTCGATGTAGATTCCATTGTAGCTCATTGCCTCAGCAGGAAGAGCGGATGTACTTTCTTCCTGATTCGTCGGAATATCGACAAATTCGTATAAAGCCATATTACTGCACTCCTTTCAATCTTTTTTTAATTTTCTCTTGTTTAGAAATCTCATTCTGATTTGCATCATATGTCGCATGTGCAAATTCACGATCATTGATATACAGCGGTACATCCACTCTTATAGCTCTGGACATGTCTGTATCTCCAAGATCGTAGCCATCCATAGCGAAAGCCATCTGCTGATGCTGTGGAATAGCAAATAAATTGGCGGCAGCTGCTGCGACCTTACGAACCATATCGGATAGACCTAATGCCAAACCTTCGCCCCACCAACGGCCATCTTTTCGTGCGACTTTAGAAGGTGATCCAATCTTAGCTTTAGCCTGTATTGCTTTATCTGCAGCTGCTGCTAATTGTGCTGCTACAGATTGCACATATCCGAGCATGGATGCCATACCTTGCGCCAAGCCCATACCAATAAATGCACCGGCTTGATAAGCTCCACTTCCTGCTCTAGATAAAGCAGCTTGAATTCCGGATGACATTTGATTAGCAATTGCTACAGACCGAGATGCTCCGGAACTCATCGCAGAGGTGAATTGATTCATCGCTCTGTTAGCAAGGCTTCCGATATTGGAAAGTCCGGATTGCACACCGCTCTGCACACCTTTGCCGATCATTTGACCAGCGGATACTGCAGCAGCAGCTCCTGCCATCAATGCAGATGCAAATGCTGCCATGGCTGTGGATGCAGTAGCGCCTAAGCTTGATAATGGCCCGGATACAGCGCTGAGACTTGCGCCAAGCGCCATCATTGCAGCCGATGCAGTTGCTCCGGATGTATTGATCAATGTCAATGCCGTGGCTAACTGGTTCATACCATTACCAAGTTCGGTAATTCCTCCGCTTGCTGCAGCAATGCCTGCTATTCCAGTAGCTACTGCTGCAAGGGAAGCACCCATATCCAGCAGATTCAATTCAGTTAAAGTCTTAACTCCATTAGCTAGATGCTCGAATCCTTTACCAGCGTTTAAGGCAGAGTTTCCGATTGATTCGATAACACTGGATACTCCTTCGAGTATGGACTGTACTGCATTGCCAAATGATTCGATGGCATTTCCTGCAGATTCGAATACCGTACCAATCGCCGTGCCAAATGATTCAATTACTCCGGATAAGCTGTCCAGTATTGGACTAACCTGTTCCACCAGTGAAGTAAACGCATTGGCGATAGCTGTAACAGCTTCCTGTGTGGCTGTCATAACGGGAACCAGTGCAGGAATATATGGAGCTAATGCCTGTACTATCTGAACGACTGCGTTAGCCACAATCTGAGCCACCGAAGTGATGACATTACCGATAATTTCAAACACTGGCATAACTGCAGGCAATACGGTTGCGATAGCAGTACCGATTGCCGTTACAACTTCAGCTATGGCACTTCCTAGTGCGCTCATAAATGGAGCCATATTAGCGACTGCGGTACCGATTGATTCGATGATCGTAGCCACTCCATCGCCCTGTGTCGCCAGTAGTGTAAGAGAAGCGACCACCATGGCAATGGCAGCGCCGACCGCAAGGATATTGACAGGGTTAGCCATCTTCAACGCTTTACCAATACCTGTAAAGGCGCTTTCTAATCCTTTACCGATACCTTTAGATGCGTTGCCTAGACCTTTACCTGCTGACTCAACAAACTTGCCGAGTGAAGTAATTACCTGGGCAAGTGCCGATTTAGAATTCTTAGAAAAAGCCTTAAATGGATTCAAATGCTTAATAAAGTCCAGTGCCTTAGCGCCTGTGGATACGGCAGCCAGTGCTCCGACAATACCAAGTATAGGTGTCCAGTTGATTTGCCCAACAGCCTTACCCACATTCGATATAGTTTGTCCGATTGCGTTAAAGTCAATTGATGCGACAAACGCAGACAACTGGTCGGCCCATTGCTCCAAGAAAGAGAAGTCAATCGTGCCGATCCAGTCAATCAATTTGCTAAGCGCATCAATTCCAATCTGCGAGAATTTATCAAATGCCGGACCGAGCTTTACAGCTAACTGCTGCCTAACTCCATCCATTGCCTGCTCTAAGGTCTTGTACTGAGTGGCCATCTGGCTGAATCCATCCGAGTTACCAACCTTTGCGACCGCATTGAAGAAGTCCTCTGTTGCTACAGTACCATTTTGAACGGCAGCAACTAACTCTGTTGTGGTCATTCCCATCTCTTTGGCAACTGCGGAAATACCTGCAGGTGTCTGTTCAAGCATCAGCTTGAAATCCTGCCATGCTACATAAGGCTTTGCAGCCATCTGCGTAGCCTGTTGCGATAAAGTCTTCATTGCCTGCTGAGGATTCTCTGCAGCGGCAGCAAGTCCACCAAAGCCTTTAACGAGTTCCAGACAGTTATCTACACCAACTGCAGCAAGCTGTGAATAGGTGGATGCCATATCGGATGCAGTATAGACTGTCTTGGTGGCATATTCTTCCAGGGCACTGCGTACAGAGGCTATCTCCTGTTCGGATTTGCCGAATACTTTCATATTGCCCTCGAATGACTTCCATGCCTTGTTAGAGTTGTTGATCTCATCCGTTACAGAAGAAAACAGATCTTGCACTACCCCTAAGGCTTGGCTTCCAAGTTTGGCCATGACACCAAATCCAAAGCCACCTGAGAGCTTAGTGGATAAACCTCCGGCAGTTTCTGACAGTTTATTAAAAGTGGACGACATATTTTTATCTGTAGCTGTCAAAACAGCATTAACGTTATAGCTTGCAGCCATTATGCCACCCCTTTCTCTTTTCGATATTTAACGACCCTTTCAAACATGGATGAAGGTTTATCTTCCTCGCCACGTGCTTTCTTAAGCGCCTCTTCGTAGTTATAGAAGCTCTTGAAAGTAGGATACTTTGCAGTACCTCGCTTTGTGATGGAACCTGCAGCATTGGTCAGATACGCAAGAGAGTATACTTTTCCCTCTTCTTCAACGGCCTTTTCGTTATAGGCACGCATCTGCAGATTTACTTCCGGAAGAGTCAGCCTCTCCACCTGTTCAAAAGTCGTATATCCCAGATTCTTAAAATAAAAAAAAGCGACCTCGTCAAACAGGTCGCCCATACTCTTATTTATTCGTTCGGTTTTTCGTTCGCCTGCAATGTCGTCATCATCTGGGCTATCTTTGATTTGCAGACATTGCTCTGCGATAAAAAACTCATGATCTCATCTTTGAGAGCTTCCAAATCGGTGCCTTCATCTTCAAGATATGCATCAAGAGTTTTCTGCGAAATTCTAGGTGTTTCCGTTTTGTTAGCGATATTGAGAAGCTTGTAAATTGCAATGACGGAGCCGTCCATCATATCAGCCACGGTATAAACAAGCCCGACTTCTTGTGATACGCCCATCTTAACAATTTCTTTCTGCTCTTTCTCGATATCTCGGAGGAATCCCATCCCGAAGCGAAATTTATAAACAGTATTGTTAATTTCGATTTCCATCAAAGACATTATTAATTACCGCCTGCAGTCGTATCTGTAAATACATACAGAGCTTCATCTAACTGGTCCTGTGGAACAGTAACATCGCCTGTTGCTCCGGTTCCATTTACAGTTAAGCTCAAAGAAATCTCAACAAATCCATCTGCTGGAGATGATTTCTCCAAAGACGAAAGGTAGGCCTGATAGTATACCCCTTTGTAGGTGTTTGCCTTTGTTCCGGCTTTCGTTAAATCAGCTTCCCATACTTCAATAATGTCGCCGTCAATCAAAGCCTGCTCTAATTTGGCAATCATTGTATCGTCGGTTGCTAGGATGGAAGTAGCATCAATTGTGATTTCAACGTTTCCCGGAGTACCTACGGAGCCGTCCTTTGTGGCCGTAGTCTCGATGTCTCTTTCGGTTGATTTGGTATTCTCAGTCGTATATGCGATTCGAGTACCGGCTGTAGTATTCTGCTCTTTGAGCAGTCTGTATAGATAAATTAACTGTTTTCCCTGTACAGTAGCCATTTGAATATTCCTTTCTAGCTAAATAAATAGCTGAGTATCACGACTCCATGAAGATATGGAGTTGATGTGGTTGTGTCGTAAAGAAAATTTTCATCAACGCTTCTAAGTACAACCTTATAGTTTTCGGTTGCCTTGATCATTGACGCCTTCGCCTTGACGTTATTCATTAAAGTGAATAGTTCTTTCTTCTGGTCAATTCGGTTGTGCCAGATATGCACCATGATGGAGCAGTCGCCTGTCAAACCTGATTTATAAAGTGTATCGCTTGAATCAATGCTTTCGATATGGATATGTGGACATGGTGCATCCTCTTCCGGAAGGTCCTCGTTATATACGGTATAGCCTTCTTCTTCCAGTAAGCTGAACAAAGCTTCAGATATTTCGTATGATGCAATCATGAAATTAACTTCCTTAGTTCTTTGTCAAATTTTACACCTCCGGCTAATTGTGCCGGACGCATAAAAGGCTGAGCATGACCATGCTTCTTAGTACCAAATTCAACATATTGAGCATACTTTTCTCCTGCTGTTAATTCATATCGGAAGTCAGAAGCTTGTCCTGTAATGGACCCTTTCAGCTTTCCTGTCTTGTGTGGAACCTTACGCTTTGCGACTCGTTCCATTTCCTTGCCTGCAGTTCTAACTGCCTGTTTAACTTCAAGGAGCTTTCCACGCTTCGCAAGTGCTTTGGCAAGTTTTTTATTGCCTTCAATTTTTACTGATACAGACATGATCAAATCCTCTCATCGTCATATTCGGTATTCATCTTCTGTAAGGAAAGCTGAATATACGGAGGCTTTTTGTCAAAGCATTCCTGCTCTTGGACAACCTTGTAAATGTAAGGTTTGTCACTTCCAAGCCCTTGGAAAAATCTTGCCTCTACAAATACACAGGAAGCGACTGGCGAGTTGATCGGCACGCACACCACTTTATCCACGGTATAGTTGTAGTCTTTTGCCGTAAAAAATCGCTTAAATCCGACAGTCAGCTGAGCACAGGATATCTTTTGTGTAAGATTCTCCATGATCTTGCCGTTTCGGACCTTGATGCCCTGAATGTATCCTGCATTAAATGCCAGCATCGGATTCCTTTACCTTTCTTCTGTCAACCATACCTTGATTCGAAAGCCTTACTAATTCTTTGTGATAATTCACATAAAAGTCCGGAAGTGCGTTAGCGATACAATACTTTACATACTTCTTTAGCAGCGTCTTTTCGGCGCTTGCGTTTTCAAAATCACAAGATGGCTTGAAAGTACTGATGTATTCCTTGCCATCCTCAATAAAGTCAAGGAGCTGAGCCTCGGTGAACTCATCAGTCCATCGATAGCCCGAGCCCCTCATGATTTCGTCTAACAGAGCCATAATCAGCCCTCCTTAAGATTAGGCCTGCTCTTTGGTTTTAACAGTACCTTTTACTTCTACAGGAATTGCAGCTTCTCCAAGACCGGAAATATCCAGATACTGGAATGCATTGTTATCCTTCTGGATGCCGTTACCATACAGTTTGATTTTGAATGTTCTGTTATCGTTTAAGAAATCAAAGTCATCAGTCCATTCGATACGGCCGTTTTCTTCCGAGCCAACATGAACGAAATATTTCTTATCCATACCAAGGATAGCTTTTCCACGAGCAATATATTTTGATGGAGCAATGTCAAATGGATATGGTTTATTTTCTACCCATTCACCTAAGGCATTCTTAACGCATAATGCCGGACGGACCAAGGAGAAGTTATCCAGTGGATGAACTATCATGAACAAGCCCGCAGCTAATGGGTCACGTGCCTGTCCGGAACGGTTGACTGCCATAGCTTCTAATGCTGGAGCCATGCCTTTCGGAGTTAACTCAGTTACTGTGATTGGAGTCTTAGCAGTGTAAGTAGTTACTCCGGATACAGTGTTACCTTTTGTCATATCAGCAATCATGCCGATCGGACCCTGAGAAGATACCAAGTTAGAAACTGCTGCTTTTTCTAAACCGTTAGCAATTGCTTCATACAGTAGTGTACGAACGAACTGGTCAATGTATGCAGGTCCTAAATCTAGCATTGCTAATGGAACTGGTACATATGCAGTCAGCTTCATCATTTCAGAGCTTTCTTCAACGAATGCGCCGGCAACCTGCTTAGTAATCTGAGAAGTTAATGTTCCCCATGTTGCTGCAATATCTTCAGTAGTCGCATAGATCAATTTAACTTTTGCAGTAGTATGCTTAATGTCCAAATGTTTTAATACCGGATGATTAGCTTCAATGTCAGCAAATACATCATCGAGTACAGTTTCCGGAAGCGTCACCTCCATGTTGGATAAAGCATCACGGTAATTTGTGGAGCGCATAGCCTCGATGATCTTGTTGTAGTAGATAGTTTCAGCGTTCGTTAATACACGCACACCTCTTGACTGCAGAATCTGACGGTCCTGGTCTTCCATAACAGAATTAACTGCATCCAGAACAGCCTGTTCTGCATGCTTAGAAATAACATTTAAGAATTCCTTTGAATCCTTGTTTTCGATGGCGCTGTTTAACGCATCTTCATAGTTGTTTACAACTGGCATTTTTTTAAATTTTCCTTTCTTTGTTATGAAAAAAACCAATGTGTCTGCACGTTACGCATATCAACATTGGTTTGTTTTCCTTTGTTTTCGATTTTTTCATCGTCTTCTTCTAAAGTGTCTTCTTCGTCTTTGCCATCTTCAGAAGGTTCATCTTTTTCTTCTGCCTTGACATCGGTAATCGCATCACAGAATCCCATTTCAAGGCATTTGTCGGAGGTAAGATATGACTCCGAATCAAGCAGCTCTTTTAATTCGTCTTCGCTGATGGAAACATGATCTAAATATGCTTTTCGGATAGATTCCATAATTACGTCCATATCATCTGCAATCTTCCGGAGCTCTTTAGAATTACCGATAGCAAACGTATAGCAGTTATGGATCATCAGCATACTGGTCTTTCCCATGTTGACCGTTTCACCAGCCATTGCGATAACTGAAGCAATCGATGCAGCAATTCCTTCCACGTAGGTGTGGATGGTCTTACCGCTGTTCTTCAGCAAGTTATAAACAGCAATGCCTTCGAATACATCGCCACCGTTTGAATTGATGTGTACATGGATAGTGTCAGCTGTAACATCATCTAATGCTTCGATTAGCTTTTTCGGTCCAAATCCGACTAGATCACCAGTCCACCAATCCTTGCGCTCACCAATTTCATCAAAGATATACAAATCGGCATAATCAGCGTTTGGCTTCTGTTCCATGCGAAAATCTAAAACTCTAACTTTCAACCTTGGTTACCTCCTTTCTATTGACTTTCTACCTTGTCATCTTCGACAGGTTTCAACAGCTCATCGATGGTCGAGTAGTTCTTAGTCATAAAGTGCCTATTCGCCCAGTCTTCTGCTATCTCTTCGTCACCGAGGATTCGATTGATGTCGTTGATGGTCTTAACTCCGGAGCTTAGAAGCTTATCAATTCCACTTGCCATATCGAGCACATCAATATGCTTGATGGTCTGCGTATTGATCCGAATTTTTGAACCGGATAAATACTCTTCCGGAGTAAACTGTTTTCGATTCAGTTCATCGGAAATCAACTCGACAATCGAATCGAGGCAGAACGTAAGGAAGTCATCGACTGCCTTGGAAGTGTCGGTAACTTCACCTGTCGCAATATTTGACGGTATTAAAAAAGCCTTGGAAGTTATTTCCAAGACATCGTCAATCAATTTCTTTATACCGGTACTGTCTACGGTACCAGTTCCTCCGGATACCTTCTCTAAAAGATATCCATCGTATTCCGGAAATACGGAGTTGGTTCCTTCAAGGAATGCCTTAACGTCTTCATTAAGGATTTCCTTGATTTCATCTTCGTTATTCTGTCTGTAATCACTAATCTTAAGTTTTAATTTAAGACCTGAATTCTGTTTGACATTGGCATAAGTCAGCTTGATCAGGTCGGTGTAAAGCTTAGTAATATCGTCAAGAAGGTCCACGACTTTCTGATTTGTCATCTTGAAGTAGAATACTTCATGAGCCTTAAACTGTCGGTTAAGCTTTAAGCTCCGGATGGATACATCTTTGAATACACTTTCACGAAGTACCTTTGTATCATCCACGTTAAAGCTGTCAGCGATGTACAGGCAGTCCTTGCCGCCTACCCTCTGTGGAAAAATCAATACTTCTTTGTCGTGGTAATACTTATAAATGACCTCTTCCCAGAACTCGGTGGCGTTCTGATTCGGATTCGGTTCCACATTCAGAAGGTAATATAAATCTTTCTTAATTTCCTTCTTCTTCTGGTACGTCCGAAATTCACATTTACTCACGGCCTTGGCAATTCGATTGACGCATATATCGAAAGCTAATTCACGAATTGCTATATCGCGCTTCAAGCTTTCAATCTTCACCGTCATGGCTTTCTTTTTTTCTTCATCATCCATCAATTCAAGGCCGAATATTTTTTGCAGCCATCCCATAGCGTGCACCTCCTAATTGTATACTTGTGCTCGTACACGCTTTCGAACTGGTACGGCACCACTTAACATATCCTCTAAACAAACGCAGTTGACAAGTGACATAAAAGGGTCGGTCTTGCGTGCGTGAGGTTCAATTTTGTCATATAAAAAATTGCCCATATCTAACTCGCCACTAACGACAAGCTTGGACCGTTTTGCAGGAACCATCTTCGTGTTGTTGGTTGCCCATCTCAAACAGGGTTGATCACCCCAAATAAAAAGGCCGTTTGTGAACAGCCTGGTAATTACCGGTACAACCCTCATAATGTCGGATGGTCGTATCAGCTTTATATTTTTTCGCTTGTCAGAAAACTGGATTTCTTCAAGCGCCTTTTTTAATAATGCATATCTAAAGTTATCGATGCCGATCGCACGCACATGCCATCGGTGAAGCTCCATCTGCTCCTTGATGTATCCGGCAATCAGCTCCGGATTGATTTCCACCTCATCCACCAGTGTGACATGGCCAAGATTAGCCCATTCCCTAAAAGGTGCCTTGATGCGGTATAGTTCCTTAGACTGTAAGCAAACAAAGGCATGGTTAATATCATATCTTGTTTCACCTACTACAAAGTGAAAATTAACTGCAGCCCAGTCGTTTATCTTTGCGAAGTCGATTCCTACAACGCATTGAAAACCGTCAAGATTTGGCATCTGCATATTCGTTGCTGCGATATCATCCCATTCTGCTGCAGGAGTAGCGATGGCTGTCTGCCTGAGGTTCATCCGCTTTGTCATGAATGCAGTTAATGAATTCGGATTCTTTTTCCATTTGCGATATTCCTTCTTCATCTCATTCAATAAAGAAGGCTTATACCTCAATGATGGATTCGCCTTCCTCCACATCAATTCATTGTCTACCTCTGACTTATCATCCAGTCTGCAGATAAAGTAGAATACACCTTCATCCGGTTCGCTGTGAAAAAGAACATTCTCAGCATCGGTCAACTTATCATCCAGTGGACCGCCTACTATATCGCCATTGGTGGTAAAGTAACCGGTACGTGGATGGTCTTTTTTACCGAGGCCAGTGGTGAACACGTTAATGTTGTCATAGTTTTGATAAGTATGAATCTCATTTAAGAATACAGCTCCGGAACGTAAGCCATCCTTACCCAGAGCGTTGTTAGTATGACCTTTGATATATCCGCCGTTCTTTTTACCGAGTATCTTTTCTTTCGTCCAGTAGAAAAACTTCTTCATCAGCTTTTCCTGTGACTCCATGGCATTGTATACATCCTCAACTGGCCTCAATGCCTGGTCTTCGTTATAAGCACATATATCAATGTCATAATTCGGAATCTTGTTATATGGGCTGATCAAGCACAAGCTAAGCCACGATATAAAGCCGTCCTTACCTGCACCTCTTCCCATAAAGAAAAAGCCTTCATCCCAACGAGGAAGGCCGTTATCTTTCCGGAAGACACACAGGAAGCAGCCGAGGCAGTATCGTTCCCATTCGAAACCATCACCAAATCCTAAGTATTTACCAAGTCCAACATAGTGATGATACAAATCAATATCTATGATCAACTCTTCATTTTCGAATGTTTGAGTAACCAGTTCTCTTAAAGCTAACTGGTCCTTGCACATTTCAGAAGGGTTTTCATCCATGAAGTCAAACCACTCAGTAACAAATTCAGGTAACGGAGTGGACATTACAATTCGACATCCTCTTCAGCTTTCGTGCCAAGCTCTTTGATAATCTTGACAAGTACCTGAGTGGTATTGTTTGCCTGCTGAGCTGTCTTATTGTACCCATCAATGGCAGGGTTAAGGTAAATGTTCGCTCTGCCTTTGACATATTCCTTCGTGACGGTTGGACCATCCTCTTCAATGTTGTCTTCAAGGTCAGATAAGACATTGATCTGTACATCCAGTCTTTTCAGTGTTGACAGAAAAAGAAAGTTCTTAGACAGCCCAAGTTCTTCGGCTTCCTGGGCAAACTTTGCCCGGGAGATTTTCAATTTATTTGAAGTAATTCGTGCCATATCGTCAGCTCCTTTCTGTCTTTCGAGTTTTTTTCGAGTTTTTTAATGGTTTTTTTCGAGTTTTCCAAAAATTTTACGAGGTTTAAAAATTTTTCGACTGGATTGTCTGGCCCCCCGCTCTGGCGCCCAGGCTAAAAATTTCGGATTTTTTGACCGGGGGTATCTTTTATGGAACCCCGAAAAATCGCCCACGAACTTTCACTCACCAGCGTTCTTTGTTCAACGAGCTTTGCTCCTTCAACCCTTTTTCAGGATGCAATTCATTGTGACAAGTACTGCACACACTGATTAAGTTTCTTTCGTTCGTTCCTGGGACAAAGATATCAAGCGCCCATTCTGGCTTGTCTGTTATGTGATTCACATGATGAACTATATTAGCTCTTGTATACATTCCCTTGGCTTTGCATATCTGACATTCATTATGATCAAGCTCCAACACCTTAGCTCTTACCTTAGTCCAATCGCTTGAATGATAGAACTGGTTAACCCAAGGGATAGCATGCTCGTTATCCGGTTCGAAGTCTTCAAACCATTGACGAATGATATCTTCATATCCATTCGGCCTTTTTGCTGAGCGAGCTAAACATGTCTCGATGTCTGTATCAATCAGAATTGTCCTGGCATGGAGACGGTTAGCCAGGGACTGGCGGTACTGTCTTCTTGGATAGCCTCCGATAATGTAGGCATCGTTGAATGATTTATCTTCTTCAATGTACTGGATCAAGTTATTGCGCACCGACATTGCAGCATCGACTATATGCTCAGGCTTATCATACAAATCATTGATACTGATAGCCTGGCATATTCTGTCCACGTCAACAATCAGATCGGAAGGCTTAGCATGCTCCAGTGCATAGGTTGTCTTTCCGGAACATGGTGCTCCGTAAATTAAATATACATTTTTCATATCAAATAAAATTGGACTGCCATCGCTGACAGTCCTAAGTTAGAAAGGAGATTATTATGAAAAAAAACAATCCTTGATTTAATGGACCGATAGAAGGAGAGCTTAAATGAATTAAGGAGGAAGCTCTCCGATTTGTCCATTCAGAGCTACCTTTTTTACCGTAACTCTACGATATCAGCTTATCATGTATGACCGTCTAGTTAACTAGATTCTGATTGTCAGCCCTCGCATAACACTGATCATGTGCTCATAAGGGTTTTCCCAACCGTGCTTTATTGCCAGTTTCTTATAACTCATCCGGTTAATGTAATCGGTCATGAAAGGGTCTGAATTCGTCTGGGCAATTACCTGCTTCTTATACGACAATGCTAAATCTAAGCGAGCCTGTACCTTTTCCCTACATTCGATATATTCCTGTTCATCCGAAAGTAGATCATTGATTTTTGTTGAAGTTTCAACATGAGAATTTTCAACCTTTATTTTGTCAAAGTTACCGCTTGACGGAAGGCTCGCCAAATCATCCAGTCGTTGCCGAATACGTTTCAATTCACCTGTATACTCAATGATAAGATTCTCATAGTTACCTATCCGATGGATTTCCATCATAATGAAACGAGCATTAGCTTCCGTCATATTTCTATCCTCCTATTCGACAAACGTTCGATAGCCGTATTGCTTTGCTATCGTTTCTCTTAAATGGTTTACTGTAGTCTTAAGCCCATAATTCTCTCGCTTTAAGTGCTCGACTTCCTTACGCAGCCTAATCAATTCCCGGTACTCTTCAATCGGTATGATCATCTTATTTTCATCGAGCAATGAATCTGCAGTCATTTCTTACCCTCGATCATTTCAATCAATTCATACATACCTGAATCGTATTTTCTAAGCAGATTGATTTCATCATCGTACTTTTTCGAATACTTATCGAAATACATTTCACCCTTATTTCCGTATACATCACACGGATACTTTTCATCAATGCGGTCACGTAAGGTCTGCTTCTTTTCTCTTAGCTTTTCGATTCGAGCAGCGATTATAGCGTGTGCTCGGTTTACTGTTTTATTATTACTAATCATCTTCAATCACCTCGGCATATGTATCCCATTCACCATTGTCAATCATGCAATCAATTGCCATTTCAATAGCAGATTCTTCATTAACTGCATCAACTTCAACGGTTCCGCCTGTTCGCACTTCGACTAAAAATTTTGGCATATTATCAATCCCAATCGTTATGCGTAGGTGCTGAACCAATTAAGTAGCCGAACCATACGCCAAGTAGCCACACAATACCGTAAAATATCAACGCTTTCATACGCTTCTTTCTCCTCCTGGAACATCCGGCAGTAGTTCGATAATTTTCTCTTTTGTCAATCCTACATCAGAATAATCATCGGCTACAGTTACATTTAAATACCTTATATCAACAGATGTTCTTTTTCTCGTATACATATTTATGTTCCATTCCCAGACAAAGCCACCATACAAAACTCTCTTCGGTGGTCTGCCTTCTTTTATCATCTGCAAAAGTTCAAAATATGTAATCATTTTTTTTACCTCATTAGGATGTCCAAAATACGGCATAGCATCCACGATTTGTATCATATGTAATGCTGATAATCTGATCTGCACTGTATAGTTCTAACCACTTCGGGTCATTGGTTCTAATCGCTTCATTAATTTCGTTTAAATCATTGCAGTAATTCCAAAAGACATATTCTTTTAATTCAGATTCATCCTTTGCTTCTGTTTTTCGCAATGAACCCCATGCCTCTGCCAGTGCGCAGTCTAAAGGGTCTGCAACTCCTAAAGCACAAGCTTTGTTATACTGTCTGAACAGTTCCTCAATCAATTCTCCTAATGTCATGATTCTTTCCTTTCTACTTTTTTAAAATCCTCTTCCAGTTGTCTGCCCCTATACCAATCTTTACACGATTCACAAAACGGCAATGCTTCATCATTCATACTGTCAACCCATCCCATACAATAGATTTGAGGTTTTCCATTAATCTCAAATTCTGTTGTCGGTTTTCCTCGATTCCCATATGGGCACTTTCTGACATGTACACTCATTCTTCTTCCTGCTATTTGCTTTCGGTAAATGTAATCGGAATTATTGATTCCGGAATGTAATTGACCTCGTACTTATATTTGTTAACATTAGAACCGCCCAAATCCTCAACTACATACATGTTGTTATCTGTTAGATTGATAATATGCTTATAATACTTTCCGTCTTCTTCAACGATACAGTCTATTCTATCTTTCTTAATAGATACACTCATCTTTCCGATGATTTCAAATTCTGGCTTATCTGTTCGTGTATTGATGATCACGACTCTACGATACACGTTGAAGTTATCAGCTTCTTTAGCTACGTTATAGCTTACCTTTTCAGCTTCCGTACAACCGAACAACGTCATTAATATGATTGAACAAAAAATAACAAATGATTTATGCTTCATCTTCTTCTGACTCCTTTTCTTCTGCGTAAATACAGAATCCATTAAATTTGTCTTCAATTCTGCCGTAGTGTCCACAACTCTCTGGATCATGTTTGCAGAACATGCACCACAGTGCTCTGATTCCATCTTCTGCGTTCATTCTGAATCTCCATAACAAACATTTTCAAATTTTTTATAGGCATCCAAATACCATTCTTTCTTATTACCGTTATAAGTCAGCTCATAGTACATTCCATCAAATAATGTAGTGGAAATTAAGAATTTCCAATTCTGCAGAATTTTACATTTCCACACCGTAAATACATCAAATTCTACTGGACCATCGCTTTTGTCTAAATGCTGCATCGCATATTTTCTAACTAATTCAATTGCTTCATTTTCGTAGTTTCTAATTTTCATCTGTCAAACCTCTCTTTAAACCAATCAATCATTTCTCCAATGATTTTGAATATTCCGTCAATTATAGCCAACACCATAAAAAGGCATCCGGTACACAACACTAAGGTAAATGCCGTGATTATAATATTGCCTAATAAATAATCTAATGGTTCGTACATCCATCTCACCTCAATAAAGCGATATCGCAATCAAATAATGCAATATTTGGTCTTCGGCATAGCCTATAATTCCTTTGCACTTTTCCCAATCTGCTAAGACGTGCATAACAAACAGAATTACAATTTTATAGTCAATCCCATAAACGACTGCGAACGGAACGCAGTACAGGATGCAGTGAATCAACAAGTGATAGAAATTGTCTCCCTTTGTCTTTGCTAAAAAATCTGTCTGCAATACATAATCGCCTACCGCATGGCACATCACTATGGTTGCCAAGTTTCTGAAATCACCCATTCTTCTTCTTTCCTTTCTGCCAAAACAAAATATGTGTTATCTCTTGAGCATCTGATTTCATAACCGACATCAAGATAGCAAGGGCATCCCTTTCTCAGACATGGCATGAAATATTCGTTGTAGTAATATTCGCCAGCCACGGTTAACGAGGCTTTTTTCTCTCCATGTACACGGAACGGGCATGGCTTAATTTCGGTCATTCTTTAGCCTCCTAAAAGTGGCATAGGACAATCCCAAATCCAGTCATCATATTTTATCGTCTTATCACAAATGACCTCGCCGCCGATTATCTCAATTGATTGGCAGAATTGCATTCCACACTCGAATCCGAACAGTCTAACGTCTAGTCCACATTCTTTTGATATCGCAACAAAAGGTTCTACATCAAAGTTCCATGCTTGTTTAATTTTGAGTGCGATTGTGTCCCATTCTCCTAACCAACTGACATATCTATCTTCTCCTAAAAATGCTCTACGTGAGTTTCTGATATGCGGTTCATCTTTGATCGAAACCGCATACTCTTGCATTTCATCATCAAAATCCAATTCAATAAATTCATCAATCGTTCTAACTTCACCGAGAATCTGCGAAGGATCTAAATATTCGGTAAAAAACTTTTTCAGGCCTTCGGTTTTCCCTCTCAGTTTTAATGTTCCTTCAATCCAGTTAGGCATCTTATCTTAACCGGAGTGCCTTTCCTTCACTCCCACCAAGGTTATTCAGTGCATATAGATTCGTAATCTTATGCATGCAGTCCACAGGTGTATTGGCTGCCGTTTCT
>OCVV011332616.1_pt1 | contig 20562 bp, 13 predicted proteins | sample 1539721 | NCBI WGS metagenome assembly OCVV01 (sample SAMN02144230, study PRJEB22623) | gut metagenome | biome: sheep rumen | host: Ovis aries | place: New Zealand
CGTCGAAGTCGACCTGCATCCCGTGGCCGGCGGGTCCCACCAGCCGCACGGAGCGGCCGGGCACGTCCTCGAACACGAGCGTGTCCACGTCGAACAGGCGGTGCGTCAGCGCCAGGGTGTCCGCGTTTTCCAGGAGCTGGAAGCGGTCCTGGAAGTCTAGCAGGCCGGACGACGTGTCGATGCGCGGGCTCGCGTACGTCCACGACTGCGAAAACTCGAGGCGATAGTCCGAGAAGGACTCGCCCTCGTCGGCCGCGACGGGGACGTTGAACGCGGGGTGGCCGCCGAGCACGAACGGCAGGTCAGCGTTGCCGACGTTCGTTACCGTAAACGTCTGGGTGAGGCGCCCGTTCGCGGCGGCGTAGGTCATGTCGAGCTCAAAGTCGTACGGGAAGGACTCGCGCGTCGCGGCGGAGGAGCGAAGGCGGAACGCGAGCGCGCCGTCCGCGCAGTCCAGCACGTCGAACTCGCAGTTGCGCGCGAGGCCGTGGCGCCCCAGGCGCACCTCGCCCCCGCGGGAGTGGGCGCGGTCGTCGCGGATGTTACCGACGATGGGGAAGAGCACGGGCGCCCTGCGCGGCCACCACGTGGGATCGCCCTGCCACAGGTACTCGCGCCCGTCCTTGCGCAGGCTCATGAGCTGCGCTCCCTTGGAATCGACCGTGAACGCGAGGCCGCCGGCCTCGCACGAGTGCAACGACATGACTCCTCCTTTTGGCATGCGGCCCAAGGCGCGGATGGCGGATCTTCTCGGCCGTAAGATCTTGCGGATGACTTGATTGTAAACTCTCTTCTAACTCGGCGGTAATAGGTTCAAAATGTCATATGTGAAGAGTCCATGTTCGTCTTTTGGAGGTCCAATGGTAATTGAGGAACTTGCAAAGTACGGCATCAACCACACCGATGACAGGACGGTCATAGACGGCTCCACGGCGGCGCTCGTCGAGAAGGCGCTCGAGCGCGGAGAGGGAACCCTCACCGAGACTGGCAGCCTGCGCGTCATAACCGGCGCGTACACGGGCCGCTCCCCGCACGACCGCTTCATCGTCGACACGCCCGACGTCCACGACAAGATCGCGTGGGGCAGCGTGAACGTGCCGTTCACGGTCGAGGGATACGAGAAGATCAGGGCTGAGGTCATCGGCTACCTCTCGGAGCGCAGGATCTTCATGGTCCACGCGCTTGCGGGCGCCGACCGCCGCTACGCCCGCAAGGTACTGGGCCTGTGCGAGCTCGCGAGCCAAGCGCTCTTCATGAGGCAGATGCTCGTGCGCCCGACGGAGGAGGAGCTTAAGGTCTTTGACGACGCGGACTTCGTCGTGATGGCCGCGCCCATGCTGAAGCTCGACCCGAAGGAGTACGGCACGAACTCCGAGGCCGCGGTGCTGCTCAACTTCGAGCGCCACGAGATCTTGGTCGTGGGCACGCAGTACTCCGGTGAGATCAAGAAGTCGATCTTCTCGATGATGAACTACCTGCTCCCGGTCGAGAACAACGTCCTGAGCATGCACTGCTCGTGCAACATGAACCCCCGCAGCCACGGCACAACGGTGTTCTTTGGCCTTTCCGGCACGGGCAAGACCACGCTTTCCGCCGCGGATGACAGGCTCCTCATTGGCGACGACGAGCACGGCTGGGCGGACGACTCCGTCTTCAACATCGAGGGCGGCTGCTACGCGAAGACCATCAACATCACGCCCGAGACCGAGCCTCAGATCTTCAACGCGATCAAGTTCGGCTCCATCTGCGAGAACGTTGTGATTGATGCGAAGACGCGCAAGCCCGACTACTTCGACACCTCGCTCACGGAGAACGGCCGCGTCGCGTACCCCGTGGAGTTCATCGACAACGCCGTGGTGAAGGGCGTCGCGAAGCGCACCCCGGATGTCGTGATCTTCCTCACGTGCGACGCGTTCGGCGTGCTGCCGCCGATCTCGAAGCTGGACGAGAACTCGGCCATGTACCACTTCATGACCGGCTTCACCTCGAAGGTCGCCGGCACGGAGCGCGGCATCAAGGAGCCGACGCCCACGTTCTCCTCGCTGTTTGGCGAGCCGTTCATGCCGCTTGACCCCATGGTGTACGCGGAGATGCTCGGCAAGCGCATCAGCACGGGAGGCACCCGCGTCTACCTGGTGAACACCGGCTGGAGCGGCGGCCCCTACGGCGTGGGCAGCCGCGTGAAGCTGAAGTACACGCGCCGCATGGTCGAGGCCGCGCAGTCCGGCATCATCGACGAGTGCGAGTTCGTGCACGACGAGCGCTTCAACGTGGACGTGCCGACGGAGTGCCCCGGCGTTCCCGCGGAGCTGCTGAACCCGAAGGCCACGTGGGCGGACGCCGACGCGTACGATAAGACCGCGGAGAAGCTCGCGCGCATGTTCGAGGAGAACGCCCAGAAGCGCCTGACCTCCATGACGGAGGAAGTGCGTGCGGCAGGCCCGCATCCGCTGTCGAAGTAATGGTTTTTGGCGGGGATATGTAGCCGGCTGGTTGTTCACCGTCGATTTATGACATCTTACCGATGGAAAAATGACCATCAATCGCTAGTCATATAGGTTATTGAGGGGGGCGCTGTCCGGCGTCCCCCTGTTTTTTGGGAGCAGAGGAGGCTCCCGACGACTTGCCACGATTGGGGGAACTATGGCAAGAATGCACGTGATGGAACGCAGCGAGGCGCAGCAGATCATGGACGAGCTGCACGACGCGGTTGGTCGTCGCCTCGCGGTGAGCTCGCTGGCGCCATGTCCGGTGGAGTTTACGATGGCCTTCGTCGACATGTGCTCGACGCAGAGCTGCGGCAAGTGCACGCCGTGCCGCGTGGGCCTGAGGATGCTTCGGCACATGCTGTCGGACGTGCTCACCGGCAAGGCCACCATGCAGACGCTCGACGACATCGAGAGGCTCGCGAGGAGCATCTACCTGTCCGCCGACTGCGCCATTGGCTACGAGGCGGGCGCGATGGCGCTGAAGGCCATTCGCGGCTTCCACGACGACTTCGTTCACCACGTCACGCAGCGTGCCTGCGGATTTACGCAGTCCCAGCTCGTGCCGTGCGTGTCCGGCTGCCCGGCCGGCGTTGACATCCCGGGCTACATCGCGCTCGTGCGCGCCGGCAGGAACACCGACGCCGTGAGGCTCATCCGCAAGGACAACCCGCTGCCGCTGGTATGCGGCCTTGTGTGCGAGCATCCGTGCGAGATGAACTGCCGTCGCGGCATGGTGGACGACCCGATGAACATCCGCGCCATCAAGCGCTACGCCTGCGAGCACATGGAGGGGGACTACGAGCCCCGCAAGGCGGAGACCACCGGAAAGAGCATCGCGGTCGTGGGTGGCGGCCCGGCCGGCCTGAGCTGCGCCTACTACCTCACGCTCATGGGGCATCACGTCACGATCCTGGAGCAGCGCCACCACCTTGGCGGCATGCTGCGCTACGGCATCCCTGCGTACAGGCTCCCGCGCGAGCGCCTGGAGGGCGAGATCCAGTGGATCCTGGACCGCGGCATCGAAGTAAAGCTCGACACGTCCGTGACGGACGTCGCGGCACTGCGCGAGAAGTACGACGCCGTGTACCTGGCGATCGGTGCCCACGCCGACAAGAAGCTCGGGCTTGAGGGCGAGGACGCCGAGGGCGTCGAGTCCGCCGTTCAGATGCTGAGGGCCGTGGGCGACGGCGAGATGCCGGACTACACCGGCCAGCGCGTCTGCGTCGTGGGCGGCGGCAACGTGGCGATGGACGTCGCGCGCACGAGCGTGCGCTGCGGCGCCGAGAAGGTCTCCATCATCTATCGCCGTCGCGTGGCGGACATGACCGCTCAGGACGAGGAGATCGCCGGCGCCCAGGCGGAGGGCTGCGAGCTGCTGGAGCTGAACGCCCCGCTGCGCATCTCCGTCGGCGAGGACGGCAAGGTGAACGGACTCGTGGTGCAGCCCCAGATCATCGGTGAGGTGAAGAGGGGACGTCCTTCTCCGCGTCCTGCGGACAAGCCGGAGGTGACCATCCCCTGCGAGCGCGTGATGGTGGCCATTGGCCAGGCGATCGACTCGAAGCCGTTCGAGGAGCACGGCATCCAGACGAAGTGGGGACGCATCGTGACCGACGCCGCGGCCGAGATGCCGGGGCTCGACGGCGTGTTCTCGGGTGGCGACTGCCAGACCGGCCCCGCCACCGTTATCCGCGCGATTAACGCCGGCAAGGTCGCCGCGGGCAACATCGACAGCTACCTGGGCTTCGAGCACAAGATCGAGCTCGACGTGGACATCCCGCAGGTGCAGTTCCAAGGCAAGATGGAGTGCGGCCGCTGCGAGACCACCTTCCGCGAGGCGGAGGAGCGCAAGGGCGACTTTGACGAGATCGAGAACGGCCTCACGACCGAGGAGGTCATGCAGGAGTGCTCCAGGTGCCTGCGTTGCGACCACTTTGGGTACGGCGCGTTCCGTGGCGGGAGGATCGTGGAATGGTAGAGCAGCTTAAGACCAAGGTCTCCGCGAAGGACGCGGAGAGGATCGTGACCGTCACGGTCGACGGCAAGCAGGTGCAGGTTCCCGGCAACACGACCATTCTGGACGCGTGCCGCAAGGCGGGGCAGAACGTCCCGACGCTCTGCTACCTCAAGGGGATAAACGAGATCGGTTCGTGTCGCGTGTGCGTGGTCGAGGTCGAGGGCGTGGACCAGCTCGTGGCATCGTGTAACAACTACGTGCTGGACGGCATGAGCATCAAGACGAACAGCCCGAAGGTGCGCCTTGCGCGTCGCGAGAACGTGATGCTGCTGCTGGCGCAGCACGACACCACGTGCACCACGTGCGCGAGGGGCGGCAACTGCAAGCTGGCGGAGGTCTCGAACGACCTGGGAATCATCGACTTCCCGTACAAGAGCATCCTCGCGAACACGCCGTGGCCGCACGACTTCCCGCTCATCCGCAACAACGACAAGTGCATAAGGTGCATGCGCTGCATCCAGATCTGTGACAAGGTACAGGCGTCCCACGTCTGGGGCATCACGAACCGCGCGACCCACACCCTGGTGGACGTTGCCGGCGGTGCGAACATCCACGACGTGGACTGCACGCTGTGCGGCCAGTGCATCACGCACTGCCCAACGGGCGCCCTGCGCGAGCGCGACGACGTCATGCGCGTGTACGACGCCCTCGCCGACCCGGACGTCACCACGATTGTGCAGATAGCACCCTCGGTCAGGACGAGCTGGGCCGAGCACTGGGGGCTTTCGGACGAGAAGGCCACCATCCAGCACATGGTGGCGGCGCTGCGCCCGATGGGGTTTGACTACATCGTGAACACGGACTTCTCGGCGGACCTCACCATCATGGAGGAGGGGACCGAGCTTCTGGAGCACATGCGCAGAAACGCGAACGGCGGCTCCGGCTTCCCCATGTTCACGTCGTGCTGCCCGGGCTGGGTGCGCTTCGTGAAGGCGCACTACCCGGAGCTGGTGGACGACATCTCGACGAGCAAGAGCCCGCAGCAGATGTTTGGCGCGGTGGTGAAGAGCTACTACGCCGAGATGCTGGGAATCGACCCGCACAAGATCTTCTCGCTGTCCATCATGCCGTGCGTCGCGAAGAAGGCGGAGTGCGCGTACCCCAACATGAACGACGCGTGCGGCGACCCGGACGTGGACTGCGTGCTGACGGTGCGCGAGGTGTCGCGCATGCTGCGCGCCGACCACGTGGACGTGGCGAACCTCGAGCCCGAGCCGTTTGACGAGCCGCTTGGCTATGGCACGGGCGCCGGCATCATCTTTGGCGCGACCGGCGGCGTCATGGAGGCGGCCCTGAGGACCGCGTACCACATCGTGACGGGCAAGGTGCCGAAGGACGACATGTTCGACGAGGTCAGGGGTCTGAGGGGCTGGAAGGAGGCCACGTTCGACATGGACGGCACCAAGGTCCGCGTCGCGGTGGCGTCCGGCCTGCAGAACGCGAAGGACCTGTGCGATGCCATCGTCAGCGGCGAGGTGAGCTACGACTTCGTCGAGGTCATGGCATGCCCCGGCGGATGCGTGGGAGGCGGCGGTCAGCCGATTCACGACGGCGAGGAGCTTGCGGGACCTCGCGGCAAGGTGCTGTACGGCCTGGACCGCGTGGCGAAGTACCGCAACTCCTACGAGAACCCGGACATCGTGAGGTGCTACAAGGAGTACTTTGGCGAGCCTCTGAGCGAGCGCGCCGAGAAGCTCCTGCACACGGACCAGCATGGCTGGATGATGCCCGCGGAGTGGATCCGCCAGGCGGAGGAGGCTCCCGCGGCGGGGGAGTAGCGCACGGGAGCAAGCAACGGCTCGCCGCGCGGACGTGGCGTAGGCCGGCGCCGCCGCGCCGCCGCGCGCGGTCGGGACCATCGACAAGAGGGGGCGCCGTCGCAGCACGTGGTCTGCGGCGGCGCCCCCGTTGCACACGCATGGCGTGCGCGGGTCGCTGTTGCGGCTGGCTACTCTGCCATCTGGGCCTGGACCGCGGTGATGGCCACGACGCCCACGATGTCGTCTGCGGAGCAGCCGCGGGAAAGGTCGTTCACCGGCTTCGCGATGCCCTGCAGGATCGGGCCGTACGCCTGGGCGCCGGCGAAGCGCTGGACGAGCTTGTAGCCGATGTTGCCGGCCTCAAGGTCCGGGAAGACCAGGACGTTCGCCTTGCCGGCGACGTCAGATCCCGGGGCCTTCAGCGCGGCGACGGACGGCACGAGCGCCGCGTCGAGCTGCAGGTCGCCGTCGACGGCGAGCTCGGGGGCCTTCTCGTGGGCGAGCTCGGTCGCCTCCTGGACCTTTGTCGGCACCTCGCCCTTGGCGGAGCCCATGGTGGAGAAGGACAGCATGGCCACCTTCGGCTGGGTGCCCATGTACTTCTCCCACGATCCCGCGGACGCGATGGCAATCTCGGACAGCTCGTCCGCCGTGGGGTCGATGTTCAGGCCGCAGTCGGCAAACAGAAGGGTGCCGTCGTCGCCGTATTCGGCCTTGTCGGTGCACATGATGAAGAAGGCGGACACGAGCTTCGTGCCGGGGGCGGTCTTCAGGATCTGCAGCGCCGGGCGCAGCGTGTTGGCGGTGGAGTGGCAGGCGCCGGAGACCAGGCCGTCGGCGTCGCCCATCTTCACCATCATGGTGCCGAAGTAGGTGGCGTCGTTCATCTGCTCCATGGCCTCGGGCAGCGTGACGCCCTTCTTCTTGCGGAGCTCTGCGAACGCGGCGGCGTACTCGTCGTGCTTCTCGGCACTACGCGGGTCGATGACCGTGACGCCCTCCACGTCGATCTTGTCGGGGTCGCCTAGGATGACGAGGTTCGCCAGCCCCTCCGCGACGATTTTCTTGGCGGCCTCGATGGTCCTGGGGTCCTCGCCCTCGGGAAGGACGATCGTCTTCTTGCTGGACTTGGCAGCCTTCTTCATTCTTTCCAGAAAATCGCTCATTAAAGCTCCTTTGTCTTGCCGCACGTGGCCAAAGCCACGCTCTTGAACGACGATTGTGCACGTCGGCTGGGTATTTTCCCCGGCAGTCCTGTATTATATGCCCTCGTGATAGAATCGGCTCCGTGAACGCCCGCCGCGTGCGGGCCAGAGCAATGGTCGCCGCCGTGGATGGCGGCACCGGTACATGAAGGGAATCAATCGACATGGGTATCACCAAAGGTCTTCCCGAGGGCTTCAACCCCCAGAGCTACGACGTCATCGTCGTGGGCGCGGGATTCGCCGGCGCTGTATGCGCACGTCGCCTTGCGGAGGCCTGCGGCGACAAGGTTGCCATCATCGAGCGCAGGGACCACATCGCCGGCAACGCCTACGACTGCCTGGACGACGCCGGGGTGCTGATTCACAAGTACGGTCCGCACATCTACCACACCCAGAGCGAGCGCGTGCACGAGTACCTCTCGCGCTTCACGGAGTGGACGGACTACAACCACAAGGTCCTCGCCAACATCCACGGCACGCTGATGCCGGTGCCCTTCAACCACCAGTCCCTGAAGCTCGCGTTTGGCGACGAGAAGGGCGAGCGCCTGTACCAGAAGCTCGTTGCGGCCTTCGGCGAGGACAAGAAGGTCCCCATCATGGACCTCAGGGAGAAGAACGACCCCGAGCTCGCGGAAGTCGCGGACTACGTGTACGAGAACGTCTTCCTGCACTACACCATGAAGCAGTGGGGCAAGACGCCCGACCAGATCGACCCGTCCGTCATGGGCCGCGTCCCCGTCTTCGTGGGCGACGACGACCGCTACTTCCCGAAGGCCCCGCACCAGGGCATGCCTGCCGTCTCGTACACGGACCTCTTCGAGCACATGCTCGACCACGACCTCATCTCCGTCTTCCTGGACGTGGACGCCCGCGACCTGCTCTCCCTGGGCGACGGCCACGTCAACGTGTGCGGCCAGCCGTACGGCGGCGAGGTCATCTACACGGGCGCCCTTGACGAGCTGTTTGGCTTCGACCTCGGCGCGCTTCCGTACCGCACGGTCGACATGGTGTTCGAGACCTTGGACGAGGACCAGTTCCAGCCGGTCGGCACCGTCAACTACACCGTGTCCGAGAACTTCACCCGCATCACGGAGTTCAAGAACATGACCGGCCAGGTCGTTCCCGGCAAGACCACGATCCTGCGCGAATACTCCAGGACGTACCTGCCTGGCGTTGGCGAGACCCCGTACTACGTCATCAACGAGCCGCAGAACATCGAGCTGTACAAGCGTTACAAGGCGCGCGTGGAGGACATCCTGAACTTCCACGTCGTCGGAAGGCTCGCGGAGTACCGCTACTACGACATGGACGGCGTCACGGCGTCCGCGCTCGAGCTGTCCGACGATCTCATCTCGAATCACTAGGGACAAACGATAGGGTGCCGGCCGTCGCTTGTGCGTCGACCGGCTTTTGGCATGTAGGAACCATATGAACAAGATTCTGAGCTTCGGCATACCGTGCTACAACTCGTCCGCGTACATGGACCACTGTATCTCGTCCATACTCGAGGGCAGCGACTATGCGGAGGACGTCCAGATCATCGTCGTGGACGACGGCTCCACCAAGGACGACACCCTTGCGAAGGCGCAGGACTGGGAGCGAAGGTACCCCGGCATTGTGAAGGCCGTCCACCAGGAGAACGGCGGTCACGGCATCGCCGTCATGAAGGGGCTCGAGAACGCGGACGGCACCTACTACAAGGTGGTCGACTCGGACGACTGGGTGGACGCGGACGCGCTGAAGGCCCTCCTAAAGCAGCTCAGGCGCTTCGAGGAGCTTGGCACGAGGGTGGACCTCGTCATATCCAACTACGTGTACGAGCACGTGGAGGACGGCAAGCAGAACTTCGTCAGCTACGAGGCACTCCCGAAGAACAAGATCTTCACCTGGGACGAGATCGGCCACTTCACCATGAGCAAGTACCTGCTCATGCACTCGCTGTGCTATCGCGCGGACGTCCTGCGCGACGGCGGCCTGCCCATGCCGCCCCACACGTTCTACGTGGACAACATCTACGCGTACGTGCCGTTCCCGCGCTGCAAGACCCTGTACTACCTGCCGGTGGACCTCTACCGCTACTTCATCGGCCGCGAGGACCAGTCCGTGAACGAGAAGGTCCTCACCTCGCGCATCGACCACTACTGGCGCGTCGCGCGCATCATGATGAAGTCGTACCACCTCTACGACGACATCAAGAGCGCGAAGCTCCGCAGCTACATGCTGAGCTACTTCACCATCATCATGGCAATCTGCTCCGTGTTCTCGCGCCTTTCCGACCGTCCTGACGCCATGGACGAGCTCGACAAGCTCTGGGCGGAGCTTAAGGCGTACGACCCGCGCATGTACCGCCACGCGAAGCACGGCGTCGTCGGAACGTTCACGAACCTCCCCACCAAGGTGGGCGAGAAGACCACCATCGGTCTGTACAAGGCCGCCCAGAAGCTCGTGAAGTTCAACTAGCCGCGCACGTGTCGTCGCACGCCGCACGCCGTGCGACGCGCGAGAGCCGCGTGCAAGGAGCGGGCGCCGGATAGCGTGCCGAAAGGGCGCGCACGAAGAGGACCTTGTCGCAAATCGCGATTTGCGACAAGGTACCTTTTTACGTTTTCGCAGCTAGAGGCACAAGTGACCCAATTCGCATATCGCGATATGCGAATTGGGCGAGCCGCGTCGCGCCACTCGGGCCTGCGTCGTGCCCTTCAGGCCCGCACGTCGCGCATGGCCGCTACCCCAGGTCGCCGCCGATCGCGACGTAGCCCTTGATGAGCCTCGTGCGGCGCTTCGTGCCAGGGGGGAACGTCTTGTCAACCAGTGGCATGATTCCCTTGAAGATCACGCTCACCTTCGCGCGGTCCAGCTTGCCCGCGACGGTGGTCTGGGACTGCTGCAGGCGCTCCTCCAGAACGTCGGCGAACGCACTCCTCTTGGCGTAGTCCCAGAAGTAGGCGCCCATGTCGCAGTCGGGGTAGTCCCACGGGCGGTCGTCCGGGCCGGCGTAGTGCACGATGGCGGGGTCCTGCCGCGCCGCCTCGTACTGCTCGCGGAGCTCCTCCGGGGCCTGGGCGATGATCTTCTCGCGCCTTATGCCCTTCCAATCCATCAGGGTGTTCCAGCGCATGTCCACGCGGACGTAGTTGCCGTCGGCCAGCATGTTCAGGATGTCCTGGTCCAACCAGCGCCACACGCGCACGGTGGAGAGGCTCAGCATGTCCGCGACCGTGAACGCGTAGCGGAACGCCTCGAGGTTCATCACGAGCACGCCGGCCTGGAAGTACTGCATGGGGTCCGTGAGCTTGATCTCGTTCTCGAGGTACGGCCCCACTGTGCCGTCGTAGCCCAGCATCATGCCCACGGTGTCCGCGTCGCGCGTGGCACCCAACAGGCACCCCTCGACGTCCGTGTCAAACAGCTCCGCCACGTCCGTGAGCGCCACGAGGTCGCTGTCCAGGTACACGGCCTTCTTCACGTTGGGCAGAAGCCACGGCGCCAGCAGGCGAAAGAACGTCTCGGGTCTGAAGTGGCCGTGGTGGGGAAGCTTCGTGCCCTTGAGCGCGACCTCCGGGTTCAGGAAGCCAAGCGACATGTTGGGGTACGGAAGGTGCCCCACAAGGGAGTCGATGGTGCGCTGCGTCAGGTCGCGCGTAAGCACCACGATGTCGTAGTGACGATCCGGCGACATGTGCTCGACGATGGACTGGATGGCCACCGCGGTGTACGGAACGAAGTACTCGTTGCACGCCAGGAGGATGACCACGTCGTCGAGGGCGAGGCCCATCTCCTCGACGGTGCACGAGAGCCTGGTGAGCATGCCGGGTTCAGACGATGAGCTGGTAGGCATAAAACCCCATAGGTGCCTGCGCTGGCTTTGACGCCGGCGCAGGCGTGACAGGTAACCAATGTGACAACGTGAGTGTATCAGAGCGCAAAACGCGGCCCCCGCTCGCGCCAAAGATTGCCGATAGGTAACACGTTACGCGCCGTGGGCGAGAAGAACGCGGCCCCTTTGTTGTGTCAGAGGTCACGGGCCGCGGTGAAGCCATACGCGGAGCGTGCCTCGCGCGCGCCGCGCACGATGGCGCCCTCGAGGGCCCTCACGGCAAGCATGCCCACCGCGTCCACCGGCGCCTCGACCTCGCCCGTCGCCATGACGAAAACGGTGTCGCCGTCGTTTGTGGTGTGCGTGGGCCTGATGGCGTGCGCGTACGCGTCGGCGGACATCTGAGCCACCTTCGTGGCCTGCGCCTTCGTCAGACGGGCGTTCGTCACCACGCAGCTGATGGTCGTGTTGGACCTCAGCCACGGCGCCGCGGCCGCAACGGCGGCGATCGCGTCCGCGTCGCTTGCGACCGTGTGGCCATCCTCGGCAAGCGCACCTGCCACGGGCGCGCCGCTTTCGGGGTCCACGACGTTCCCCAGCGCGTTCACGGCCGCGACGGCGCCGCACACAAGCTCGCCCGCACGCTCCACGTGCTCGCCCAGGCCGGCCTTCATGGCGCGCTCGGGCCCCAGGAACTTGCCGACGGTGCATCCCGTGCCGGCGCCGTGGTTTCCGCACGAAAGTGCCTCGCGCGGCCCGTCAAGCGCCAGCGCCGCGACACGCGCGCCGTCCGCGACCGTGGGCCGCACGTCCGAGGCGCCGCATGCAAGGTCGAACAGGCACGCGGAGGACACGATGGGCACCCGGCCCACTCCCACGTCCACGCCGATGCCGCGGCGCTCCAGCTCCTCCGCTACGCCGCACGAGGCGGAAAGCCCAAACGCGCTGCCACCAGAAAGCACGACGGCGTGCAGCACGTCCACGGTCTCCTCGGGCCTCAGCAGGTCCGTCTCGCGCGAGGCGGGAGCCCCTCCGCGCACGTCCACGGCACCCGTGGCGCCCTTCGGGCACACGATCACGGTGCAGCCCGTTCCTGCCTCCTCGTTCGTGACGCTCGCGGCGTACACGCCGTCGATCTGCGCGACGCCCGCCATGGGCTTGCAATTCGCGCGACCCGGCCTCATACCGTTCGAACCTACCTGTCCTGACATGGCTCTCCTCTCAGCGCACCGCAGACGACTGACGCGCCGCTTCCCGGGCCCACTCCCAAAAGCGCGTCCAGCTCTCGAGCGAGCCGCGCCACGGGAAGCCCGACGATGTTGAAGTAGTCCCCCTCGATCCCGCTCACGAGCAGCCGTCCGCGTCCCTGGATGCCGTACGCGCCCGCCTTGTCGCGCGGCTCGCCGCTTTGCACGTACGCGTCGATCTGCTCTGGCGAAAGCTCGAAGAACGTGACGGAGCTCGTCTCCACGAACGACGACGCGCCCTCGGCCGCCAGCACGCACACTCCCGTCGAGACGTGGTGCGTCCTTCCGGAAAGGCGCGACAGCATGGCACGCGCGTCCTCGTCGTCCTTGGGCTTTCCCAGCTCCAAGCCGTCTATCCACACCGTGGTGTCCGCCGCGACCACGACCTGGCCCCGGAGCCCCTTGGGCAGGTCCTTCTCGCATGAGCGCGCCTTCTGACGCGCAAGGCGCAGCACGAGGTCGGTGGGGGACTCGCCGGCAAGCGGGGTCTCGTCGATGTTTGCGGGGCGCACGACGGGCGAGAAGCCCATCTGCCGTAGCAGCTCGAGCCTGCGGGGCGAGCCAGATGCCAGGATCATGGCGTTCCTTTCCGACGACGCGTGCGCACGCGGGCGCGCGGCATGGGTCGCACAAAAAAACGGGGCCGCCCGAGGGCGACCCCAACATTCTAGGCGAATCGCGGTGCGACGTGCCCGAGGCTACTCGACGGTAATGGCGCCGACGGGGCAGCCCTCCTCGGCCTCCTTGGCGGCATCCTCGTACTCCTCGGGGATGTCCTCCTCGATGGCGACGGCAACGCCCTCGTCGCCGATGCTGAAGACGGCGTCACACGTGCTCTCGCAGAGGCCGCAGCCGATGCACTCTTCGCTCACAGTAGCCTTCATGGTGAATTCCTCTCCTAGTCCCTTGGGTCCCATACCCAAGTGGGTTACATGACTTTTTTACTCTAAAGGGCGCCTGAGTTCTAGCCCCAATCTCATATTTATTTTTCGGCCAGCGGCGGCGCGGTCCACGGCGCGGGGCGCGCGTCAGCGTCTGCGCAGGATGGTGACGTCTTCCACGTGAAACGTCTGTGGGAACAGGTCCACGGGCGTGACGGATTCCACCGCGTATGTGCCCTCCTGCTCGAAGCGCGCAAGGTCGCGCGCAAGCGTTGCGGGATCGCACGAGACGTACGCGATGGCGCGGGCGGGCTGACCGGAGAGCTTGCGCACCACGTCCTGGGCGAGGCCGGCGCGCGGCGGGTCAACCACGATCACGTCCGCGTCGGAATCCGGGAACTCGCGGTCGGCATCGCCGCCCACGGGGTCCGCGTTGTCAAGGCCAGCGCGCTCGAGGTTGCGCCTGAGATCGCGCACGGCAGGGCCGTAGGACTCGACGGCGTCCACCCACGAGGTCCTGCGCGCGAGCGGCAGCGTGAACGTCCCGGCGCCTGAGTAGAGGTCCATCGCGACGTCTGACTCGTCCGGCGCAAGGCCTGCGAGCACGAGGTCCACGAGCTTCTCGGCGCCCTTGGTGTTCACCTGGAAGAACGAGGGGGCAGACACGGTCATGCGCTCGTCGCCGACAAGTTCCGTCCAGCTGCCGGCGCCCGAGAGGCGCTCCACGCCCACGACGCGGCGCGCCTTCTTCGGGCCCTTGGTGAGGACGCGCACGATGGACGTGGCCGAGGTGGCATCGCCCAGGATCTTTGCGGCCTGTGCGCGCGGGAACGGGCCCGGCTCCGTCCAGAGCGCAACCTCGACGTCGCGCGTGCGCCGGGAGGCGCGGATGCCCACGCGGTCGATGGCGAGCCCATGGGAGTTTGCCAGGTACGAGAGCGCGCCGGACACCGCCTTCGTCAGCTTCTGGTAACGCGACTCGAGCAGAAGGCAGCGGTCCACCTTGACCACGCCCGTGCCGCCGGCGTCATGCATGCCCACGACGGCGCGCTGGCCCCGGCGCTCGAACGCGAGCTCGACCTTGTTGCGATAGCCCCACGGCTCTCCGGGCTGGATGCACGGTGCCACGAGCCGACGAGCGCGCTCGGGATCGAAGTGGCCTATGCGCGTGAGGGCGTCCACCACGTTGTCACGCTTGGCCGCAAGCTGCGTCTGGTACGAGACGGACGCCCACGGGCAGCCGCCGCAGACGCTCGCGAACGGGCATGGCGACTGCACGCGGTACGCGGACGGCTCAAGCACGCGCGTCACGCGCGCCTTGGAGAAGGACGGGCCGTCCTGCACGAGGGCCGCCTCCACGGTGTCGCCCGGGACGCCGCCCTGGACGAAGACCGTCTTGCCCTCTTCCGTGTGCGCGATGGCGTCTGCCCCGTAGGCGAGCCGCTCTACCTCGAGAGTGAGCAGGGGTCCGTCTTGAGGGCGGGGTGCCAGCGGCGGTGTGGTGGGCCTTTGGCGGGTGCTGCCGCCGCGGCGGTTGTGGTTCGTGGGCACTAACGACTCCTTCTTGTAAGGTTTCCGGTGAAGAGCTCCGCAAAGCCGAGCCCGATGAGCTTGAGGGCGACTGCGAAGCGGTTGGGCCTGCGGATCTCGATGGACGTGGTCTGGGTGTCATTTCGGGCCGCATGCTCCGCGGGCGGTTCGTCCTCGATCACGCGTGCGTGCACGGGCGCGGGCTGCGATGCGGACGCGTGCTGCGGCACGGGCTCCGGCTCGCTCGTCACCGGGGCCTTGGGGGCCGCCGCCGGCACAGGGTCGACGCTGGAGGCGTCCTCCTCGGTGGAAGGCGCCCCGTCCTTCTCGGCCGGGCTCATGTGCTTGGGCGGCGCCGGCGTTGCACCATCCCGTGCGTCACCTATGCCCAGTATCTGGCGCTCTTCGCGCACGAACTCCTCAGGCGTCACGATGCGGGTCCTGACCTGCGGCTCGCCGTCCACGTCCGCCTCGTAGCGGCCAATCTGGGGCAGCGCCTGCAGCGTCTGGCTTGCGTCCGCCTCAAGCATCGGGTTCGCCTTCGCCACGAGGGAGGCGTCAACCGCGGCGTCCGCGTACTCCTCGGTCTGGAGGTATGCCTTTGCCAGCAGCAGCTCCTGCGCATCGATCCTGGGGTCGTCCGGAGCGGGGGCCAGCTTCTCCCACGTTCCCTCGCGCGTGAGCCTGCGGGCCTTCACGTTGTCCGCAAGCTGAAGGTTCACGAACTCGATAACGCGCTCCTTGCACTCGGGGTCAAGCACGGGATACGCAATCTCGACGCGGCGCTCGGTGTTGCGGGTCATCATGTCCGCGCTGGAAAGGTACAGGATGTCCGTGTCAACGCCAAACGCGTACACGCGCGCGTGCTCCAGGAAGCGTCCCACGATCTGGTGCGCGATGAGCCCCTCCGTCTTGTGGGGGATGTCCGCCTTAATGCAGCAGATGCCGCGGATCATCAGCATCACGCGCACGCCCGCGCGGCATGCCTCGGATATCTTGTCGATCACGTCGCGGTCGGTGAGCGAGTTCATCTTCATGAACACCTGGGCGGGCTCGCCGGCGCGCGCACGGCCGATCTCGCGGTTCAGCCCACGCATAACCAGCGGCTTCAGGCCGCTCGGCGCGACGCCCAGGTAACTGTAGCTGCCCTTCAGGTTGCCAAGCGAGAGGTTCCTGAAGAACGTGTTGCCATCCTCCGCGATGCCCTTGTGTGCCGTGAGCAGCATGAAGTCAGAGTAGAGCTTTGCCGTCTTCTCGTTGAAGTTTCCGGTGCCCAAGCAGGTGATCCTGCTGATGCCCGACGCGTCGTGGTAGGTGATCTGGCAGATCTTGGAGTGGACCTTGAAGCCCTCCTGCCCGTAGATCACTGTGCAGCCGGCCTGCTCCAGCCTATCCGCCCATTCGATGTTGTTCGCCTCGTCAAAGCGGGCGCGCAGCTCCATCAGGACGGTGACCTCCTTACCGTTCTCCGACGCTGCAATGAGGCTCTCGCAGAGCTTCGAGCGCTTCGCGACGCGGTACAGCGTGATCTTGATGGATATGCACGCATCGTCGGTAGAGGCCTCGCGCAGAAGCTGCAGCAGGGGAGACATGCTCTCGTAGGGATAGGTGAGAAGAACGTCGTGGTCCTCAACCTGCGGGCGCATCGGACGCGATGCGTCTACCATGGGCGAGACCTGTGGCACGAACGGGTCGAAGACGAGGGAGGAGCGGAAGGCCTCCGGGATCTTCCCCTCGAGCCCGTACACGTAGCCGTCCAGGTCGAGCGGCATGTCAGTCTGGAACACGCGCTCGCTCGTGAGGCCAAGGCGCTCCTGAACCTCGGCCAGCTGCTCCTCGGGGAGGTAGCCCTCCACCTCCAGACGCACGGGCTGCAGGCGCTGCCTGCGCTTCAGCACCTTCTTCATGTGCTGGCGGTAGTCCTCTTCCTCCTCGACGCCCTCGCCGTCCGGGTCGATGTCAGCGTTTCTCGTCACGCGGATCACGGCAGAGGCGGTGGGGGCGTAGTCGCCAAAGCAGCCGCTCAGCATCTCGAGCATCGCGTCCTCCATAAGGATGTAGCGATACTCGCGCTCCGTCGAGGGCAGCTTGATGACGCGCCCGAGCGAGGTGGGAACCTCAACGATGCCCAGAAGGCCCTTCTCGTCCGCACCGTCGAGCGTGCACGTCACGTACAGGTTGCCGTTGCGGAGGTTGGGGAAGGGGTGCCTCGGGTCGATGATCATCGGCGATATGATCGGTGCGATGGAAAGGTCGTACGTGCGCTTGATCTGCGCCCTGTCCGCATCCGTCAGGTCCTCGCTCGAGACGCGCGTGAGGCCGTGCTCGGCAAGGCTCCTCTCGATGGAGGCGAACGCGCGCCCCTGACGCGCGATGAGGTCCGGCAGCATCCCGAGCACGGTGTCGATCTGCTCGGAAGGCGTCTGGTTCGACTTGTTCTCGCGTGGCTGGTGCTTCAGCAGCGTCAGGTCGCTCAGGCCGCCGATCCTGATCATGAACCACTCGTCGAGGTTGCTCCCGAAGATGGAGACGAACTTCAGCCGCTCGAACAGGGGAACGGTCTCGTCAAAGGCCTCGTCCAGCACGCGGTTGTCAAAGCGCAGCCAGCTGACCTCCCTGTTCTGCGTATACGAGAAGTCCCGCGCCTTCGCATGGGCGCCCTTCTGGTCCTTCGTGCTCACGTACTTCGCGGCCCGCTTCTCGAGGGCCGCCTCGGTGTGCTCGAAGTCAGTCGCGGCCTCCGCGCCCGTCGTCTTGTCCTTCTTCTTCTTTCCCATCGCTTTCCGTCCGTCCCGAGTCGCCTTCGTGTCCGCGCGCCGATAGCTTGGCGCGCGGCTGGTGTAGACACTAGATTCTATCGCTTGAACGGTCGTGGAGCCGTTTGCCGGCCAATCATTACGCAGACGTAACCACGACCCGACGCGTCGACGTCGTGGGAAGCCCGTGGAGGTCTAAGGTGTCTGGCAATGCGTTCTCCCCGCATATACGGTGTTGTCGTAATAGTGAATATATAAGTATTCTGATAGTATATTTATGCTGTCAAAATCCTGTTTGAGTCATTGGGCTGATTACGCCTATCTGCACAGGTAGTTTCTAATAGTGTACAATTCAAATTTGGAAATGCGCAGGTAAAAGCCACGTAAACTAGACTCAACCCAACACAATGGACCGTTTAGGGACGCTTTGCTACCGTTCCCCCAACAAGAAAAACTTTGCCTGTTTCGAAAAAAGTTATTGGATATAGTTGGTTTTGGCGTTATTGTTGGAGCTGCAAGTTCGACGCCAGTTTCCGAGTCAGCTCGCTGGTTTGGTAGCACGTAGCGATTGCAGCGTCTTATTCATCTCGTTAGTCGGGTTTACCCGACGCGAAAGGAGTGGGAGGACATGGCTAACGGACTCTACGTCCACAGCGAGATCGGTCCCCTGAAGAAGGTTTGCCTTCACCGCCCCGGCGAGGAGCTCCTGAACCTTACCCCGGACGATCTTGAGCGCCTTCTGTTCGACGACATCCCCTTCCTGGAGGTCGCACAGGCCGAGCACGACAAGTTCGCCGAGCTGCTTCGTGAGCAGGGCGTCGAGGTTCTTTACCTTGAGAAGCTCGTTGCCGAGGCACTCGATGCCGCTGGCTCCCGTGAGGAGTTCACGCAGCAGTGGCTCGCCGAGTCTGGCCTCAAGGGCAAGGAGGCTCGTGCCGCCGTCAAGGAGTACATGGATTCCATCGAGGACACCAAGGCCTTCGTCGACAAGTGCATCGCCGGTCTCCGCAAGAACGAGATCGACCTGCCCGTCAGGTCCAGCAGCACCCTGTCCGAGCTCGTGGGCGCCGACCAGGACGGCGAGACCGACCTTCTCGTCGACCCGATGCCGAACACCTACTTCACCCGTGACCCGTTTGCGGTTGTCGGCCGTGGCGTGAACCTGAACCACATGTTCTCCGTCACGCGCAACCGCGAGACGCTGCTCGGCAAGTACATCTTCCGCGATCACCCCGAGTACAAGGACGCTCCGCTCTGGTACCGTCGTGACAGCGCGTTCCACACCGAGGGTGGCGACGTCCTGAACATCAACGCCCACACTCTGGCCATCGGCATCTCGCAGCGCACCCAGGCTGCTGCCATCGACGCCCTCGCCCAGAACATGTTCTGGGGCGACAACGCCGAGAAGTGCGAGATTACCGACATCTACGCCTTCAACATCCCCGTCTCCCGTGCCTTCATGCACCTCGACACCGTGTTCACCCAGATCGATGTTGACAAGTTCACCATCCACCCGGGCATCATGGGCACCCTGCAGGTCTTCAGGCTCACCAAGGGTGCTACCGAGGGCGAGGTCAAGATCGAGGAGCTCAACGACACCCTCGAGCACATCCTCGAGAAGGCCACCGGCGTCGATGCCATCAAGCTCATCAAGTGCGGTGGCGGCGACCCCGTCGCGGCTGCGCGAGAGCAGTGGAACGACGGCTCCAACACCCTGGCCGTCGCGCCTGGCAAGATTTGCGTCTACCAGCGCAACTCCGTCACCAACGACGTTCTGTACAAGGAGGGCCTCGACCTCATCGTCGTGCCGTCCGCAGAGCTCTCCCGTGGCCGTGGCGGCCCCCGCTGCATGAGCATGCCGTTCGAGCGCGAGGACATCTAAGTCCTAGCTAGCATTTGCTAGACCGGGGACGCCTCGGCGTCCCCGGCATTCGTACGTTCTGTCAGCCTGCACACCCATCAATACGCGAACAGGGGTGCAGATATAGAAAGGAACAACATGGGCGTCAATCTTCGTGGCCGTCACTTCCTGAAGCTCCTGGACTTCACCCCCGAGGAGATCAACTACCTCCTGGACCTCTCCACCGACTTCAAGAACATGAAGCGCGCCGGCGTTCCCCACCGCTACCTCGAGGGCAAGAACGTCGCCCTTCTCTTCGAGAAGACCTCCACTCGTACCCGCTGCTCCTTCGAGGTTGGCGCGTATGACCTCGGCATGGGCTGCACCTACCTTGACCCCAGCGGCTCCCAGATGGGCCACAAGGAGTCCATCGCCGACACCGCCCGCGTCCTCGGCCGCATGTTCGACGGCATCGAGTACCGTGGCTTCGAGCAGACCAAGGTCGAGGAGCTCGCAAAGTACGCCGGCGTCCCCGTCTGGAACGGCCTGACCAACGAGTTCCACCCCACCCAGATGCTCGCTGACATCCTCACCATGAAGGAGAACTTCAACAACGACATCAAGGGCCGTCAGCTCACCTTCATGGGCGATGCTGGCAACAACGTCGGCAACTCCCTCATGGTCGTCTGCGCCAAGCTCGGCGTCAACTTCGTCGCCTGCGGCCCCAAGGAGAACATGCCTGCGGCCGACCTGGTCAAGGAGTGCGAGGCCATCGCGGCACAGAACGGCTCCACCGTCAAGCTGACCGAGGACGTCCACGAGGGCGTCAAGGATGCCGACGCGATCTACACCGACATCTGGGTCTCTATGGGCGAGCCGGACGAGCTCTACAAGAAGCGCATCCCGCTGATGGAGCCGTACCGCGTCACCTCCGACGTCATGAGCCAGGCTCACGACGACTGCATCTTCCTGCACTGCCTGCCCTCCTTCCACGACACCAACACCAAGAAGGGTGCCGAG